>Ga0182024_10000534_pt1 | contig 98432 bp, 98 predicted proteins | sample P32metaG_FD_120480 | JGI IMG/M metagenome (GOLD analysis project Ga0182024, IMG submission 120480) | Permafrost microbial communities from Stordalen Mire, Sweden - P3-2 metaG (Illumina Assembly) | ecosystem: Environmental > Terrestrial > Soil > Wetlands > Permafrost | place: Sweden: Stordalen... | reverse complement strand
CGCGGCAGGCAATCTTCTCCTTATTATTTTGATGCCAACTGCCCCGGCGCGGCACGTCATGGAACCCGGCCTGTCACCCGGTATTTGCTCAGGCAAATAAAACCTTCTCGCCAACATGGACAAACACGCACGGCAGGCTCGCGTTTTGGCCGGTTGGCAGGCTTTTGCCGGGTGCGTAAAACCATGCCGCCCCTGCCGGAACGGCTGCCTTGCTGTCTTTCGTCCGTCTCGCCCTGCGCCGACCCTATACCGCGGCCATCGCGGCGCTGCTGATCGCGCTGCTGGGTGTTCTGTCTGTCACCCGAATGATCGTCGACATCTTCCCGGTCATCGACATCCCGGTCGTGCTGGTGGTGTGGTCCTATCCCGGCCTGTCGGCCACCGACATGGAGCGGCGCGTCAACCTGATCAGCGAGCGCGCCTATTCCACCACCGTCAACGGCATCAGCCGTATCGAATCCCAGGCGATCCCCGGCGTCGGCATTATCAAGGTCTATTTCCAGCCGGGCACCGATGTCGGCGCCTCCATTGCCCAGGTCAATGCCGTCAATTCGACCGTGATCCACAATGTGCCGCCCGGCATGTCGCCGCCCACCGTCATCCAGTACAACGCCGCCAATGTGCCGGTGGTGCAGATGACCATCTCGAGCAAGACGCTGCCCGAGCAGCAGCTGGCCGACTACGCCCTGAACTTCATCCGCATCAAGCTGTTCACCATTCCCGGTCTTTCAAGCCCCGCGCCGTTCGGCGGCAAGACACGCCAGATCATGATCTATGTCGATCCGGCCAGGCTCAGCGCCAAGGGCCTGTCGGCGGGATCGGTGCTCACCGCCTTGCAGAATTCCAATGTCATCGTGCCGGCGGGCACCGCGCGCATCGGCGGCCACGAATATAATGTGTCGCTCAATTCTAGCCCCGAAGCGGTCGACGAGTTCAGGAACATCCCCATCGGGGTGGTGAACGGGGTCCCGGTGCTGCTGGGCGATGTCGGCACCGTGAAGGATTCCTATGCGGTGCAAAACAATATCGTGCATGTCGATGGCAAGCGGGCGACGTATCTGGCGGTGCTGAAACACGCCGACGCCTCGACCTTGGCGGTGGTCGATGCCACGCGCGACCAGTTGCCCCAGATTCAGGCGGCGGCGCCCAAGGGCATGGAGCTGCGGCTGGATTTCGACCAGTCGATCTTTGTGCGCGCCGCCGTCACCAACGTGATCCGCGAGGCGGTGATTTCCTCCATTCTGGTTTCGCTGATGATCCTGCTGTTCCTGGGCGACTGGCGCAGCACCGTGGTAGTGTCGCTGTCGATCCCGCTGTCGATCGGCGCCGGCCTGATCGGCCTGTTGCTGACAGGCCAAAGCATCAATCTGATGACCCTGGGCGGTCTGGCGCTGGCCATCGGCCTGTTGGTCGATAACGCCACCGTCACCATCGAGAACATCCACCGCAACCAGACCCTGGGCAAAGGCCTGACCCTGGCCATTCTGGATGGGTCGGCCGAAGTCATCCAGCCGCTGACTGTGGCGACCTTGGCCATCTGCATCGTCTTCTTTCCCGTGGTGCTGCTGGAAGGCCCTGCGCGCTTCCTGTTCATTCCGCTGGCGATCACCGTGGTGCTGGCGATGGTGGCCTCCTACATTCTGTCCTTCACCGTCGTGCCGGCCTTCTCCCGCTTCATCCTGAGCGACCATGTCCATCAGGAAGGCGAGGGTAAGGGCGTCTTCGGCGCCTTCGAGCGCGGCTTTATCGGCTTGCGCAACGCTTATGGCCGCGCGCTGCAGACGGCGCTGGAACAGCGCAAATTCGTGCTGGTCTGTGTCGGCCTGCTGCTGCTGCTGACGGCGGGACTCGCCACCATCATCGGAACTGATTTTTTCCCCACGGCTGATGTCGGCATCATCAAGCTGCATTATCGGGCGCCTGCGGGCACCCGCATCGAGGAAACCGAACGGCAGGTGCTGGATGTCGAACGGCATATCCGCCAGATCATCCCGGCATCCGAGCTGCACACCATCAACGACATGATCGGCATTCCGATCTATTACAATCTGGCGCTGGTGCCGACCGACAATGTCAGCGGCATGGATGCGGAAATCCTGATCCAGCTCAGTGCGGGCCACAAACCCTCCGCCGATTACATGCGTGCGATGCGCAAACAGCTTGCGGCCACCTTCCCGGGCGGCACCTTCTATTTCCAGACCGCCGATATCGTCAGCCAGGTGCTGAATTTCGGCCTGGCCGCGCCGCTGGATGTGCAGGTCCAGGGCGCCGATATCAACAAGTCCTATGACATTGGCCGCCAGTTGCTGGCCTCGATGAAGACGATTCCGGGCGTGGCCGATGCCCATATCCAGCAGGTGATGTCCTATCCGGGGCTCAAGATAAACGTCGACCGCCAGCGCGCCGCCGAAGTCGGCCTGACCCAGAGTGCGGTGGCCAGCAACATGCTGACCAGCCTGTCATCCAGCGCCGGCGTGTCGCCATCCTTCTGGCTCAGTCCCGTCAATGGCGTGAACTACTTTGTCGCGGTGCAGATGCCGCTGCCGCAGGTTTCCACCGTGTCGGAGCTGATGAACATGCCGATGGCGGGCGCCATCACGCCGGCCAATCCGATTTCAACCGAACCCGGCGCGCCCACCTTGCGGCTGTCGGACATCGCCGAAGTCGCGCCCTATACCGACATGGAATCCATCAACCACTACACCGTGCAGCGGGTGATCGATGTGGATGCCAATGTCGACGGCCGCGACCTGGGCGGCGTGGCGGCCGATCTGTCGAAGGTGATCGCCAAGATGAAGCCGTCGCTTCCCGCCACCACCGCCATCACCATTCGCGGCCAGAATGAGGTGATGAACACCGCCTTCACGGATCTGGGCGAAGGCCTGATCCTGGCGGTGATACTGGTCTATGCGCTGCTGGTGGTGCTGTTCCAGTCCTGGGTCGATCCGCTGATCATCATGATGGCGGTGCCGGGCGCATTGATGGGTATTTTGTGGATGCTGGCGCTGACCGGAACCACCATCAATGTGGAATCACTGATGGGCGCGATCATGTCTGTGGGCATTTCGGTGTCCAACTCCATTCTGGTGGTGAGTTTCGCCAACGAGATCCGGGTGCGCCAGAACCTGTCGGCGCTGGAAGCGGTGATCGAGGCGGGCCGCACCCGTCTTCGTCCCATCCTGATGACCGCCATGGCGATGATCCTGGGCATGATCCCCATGGCGCTGGGCCTGGGCGAGGCGGGCGAGCAGAATGCGCCCTTGGGGCGCGCGGTGATCGGCGGCCTGCTGGCGGCGACGGCCGCCACCCTGTTTCTGGTGCCGATCGCCTATATTCTGTTGCGCAAAAAGCCGCCGTCGCTCTTTGCCCTCGACAAGCGTTTCGAGGAAGAGACCAGGCCGGCTTCAGGGAGTTCGAGCGTATGACGCAATCTGGCAGCGGAGGGTTTCGCCGGGTGGCGATCCTGGTTCTGGTCGCCGTCGCCATCCTGGCGGTGGCGGTTGTTGTGCTGCGCCACATGGACCTGTCGTCGGCACGCACCGAACTGGCGGATACGGCGTCCAAAGGCCCGGTGGTGCAGGTGATCCAGGCCAATGCCGCGCCAGGCCTTCAGACCGTCACGGTGCTGGCCGGTGTCACGCCCTACAGCCAAGCCACACTTTACGCCAAGGTCAGCGGCTATCTCGCCAAGGTGCTGGTCGACAAGGGCGACCATGTGAAGACGGGCCAGCTCCTGGCCACCATCGAGTCCCAGGAAACCGACGCCCAGTACAACAGCGCCAAGGCCGACCTGATCAACAAGCAGCGCATCGCCCAGCGCTATGACCAGCTGCTCCGCCAGAACGCCATCGCCCCTCAGCAGGCCGATCAGGCCGATGCCGACGCCCGCATCGCCGAGGCCACGCTGGACCAGGACGGCACCCTGAAATCCTATGAGCGGCTGATCGCGCCGTTTGACGGCCAGGTGACGGCGCGCTTCGCCGATCCGGGCGCGCTGGTGCAGAACGCCACCACCAGCCAGACCGCGGCCCAGCCGGTTGTCACCGTGTCGGACGACACCCGGCTGCGCATCGACGCCTACGTCCAGCAGGATGTGGCGCCGTTCGTTCATGAAGGCGACACCGCCCAGATCGTGGATGCCGCCAACACCGGCCGTTCCGTCACCGCGAAGATCACTCGTGTTTCCGGCCAGCTCGATCCGCGCACCCGCACCATGCTGGTGGAAGTGGTGCTGGACAACAAGGACAAGATCTTTCTGGGCGGCAGCTTTGTCTACCTGACCCTGCATGTGCCGGTCTCGAGCGCGACCCAGGTGCCGGTGGGCGCGCTGATTACCCGTGGCAACGACCAGTTTGTCGCCGTGGTGGGCGGCGATTCCCGCCTGCATTACATCAAGGTCGCTGTGGCTTCGACCGATGGCGACATTGTGAGCCTGGCCGGCGGAATCAGGCCGGGAACCCGGATTGCGGTGGATCTTCCGGCGGAAGCCACGGACGGCGTTCTTGTGCAGCCGGTCCTGTCGCCGGTGTCCAAATAAAGTTCCGGCGGATATAGCCGGCATTTTCCGCGTTTCCTTTCTGGAACGAGGGAATGGGTTTGAGCCATGCACGCCAGTCTTCAAAATTATCCCGCGCAGAAGGCCCGCCAGGGCGAAATCATTCTCAAGCGGCCGTGGCAGCGCGTCGTGTTTTTCGCCGGCCTTGCCGCGCCCGTCCTTCTGTTGCTCTTTGCGTTGCTGTTCCCGGCCGCAGGCCACTGAGCGCGGCTTCAGGGCCTCAGCAGCGTCACGGCGGCGATGATCAGCTCGGCCAGGATCAGGATGACGATCAGCACTTCCAGCCGCATCGAGCGGGCTGTGTCCATCATGTCGGTGAAGGTCTGGGCGGCCGAGGCGATCACCGCAACCTTGCCGTGAAGCAGGGTGCCGCGCTCGATGATTTCATATTCATCCTCCAGCCTGGCATAAAAACGCTCCAGCTCGGGATGATCCCATAGCGCATCAGGTTTTTCGGCAAAGGCGATGCGGCCCGAGACCCGGTGCTGCGCCAGAAGGGCCGAACCGATCATTTGCAACAGCGCCGTGCGGGCGCTGGGGATGCGCCCGCTGACCGCGAGCGTGCTCGCGGCCGGCTCGATGGTGTCGAACACCGCCGCGATCTCGCGCTCATAGCGGGCCAGCGCAATGCTCTTGGCCAGAATGTCGGCCAGCACCAGCACATGGGCGGGCGTCAGCGCCTTGATCTGCAGGCGGCCGTCCGCGATCAGGCCTTCTTCCTGGTCCGGTACGACGGCCAGTTCCAGGCGTTCTTCGTCGATGGGCATAGGATGGCCGGGCTGCGCATATTGCGTCATCACCGCCTGTTCTTCCCGTGGGGCAACGCCGACCAGCACCACCGCGCCATAACGGAAGATCGCGGCATAGCCGTCGCCTTTGCGGAAACAAAAGGGCGCGCTGGATACGATATCGAGATTGCTGGAGCGGTTTACCGTGAGCCGGTCACCCAGAAGTGCGGCATGAACCGACAGCCGCCGGAATGTTGCCGGGTTTTGGGCCAATGGGCTGGTGGTTTCGCTCATGCGGGCATCATGCCACCCGCGGGCCGCGTGCGCATCCGCAATCGCTCAGGCGGCGGCGCGTTCCGGCTGAACCAGTGGCAACTCAACTGTCACACAAGTGCCAGAATTCTCGGCGCTCTCGATGCTGAACCGGCCGCCATGATGGCGCACCAGTGCCTTGACCAGCGCCAGTCCCAGGCCGGTGCCTTCGCGCGCCAGCATGGGATCGTTGGAAGCCTGTTCAAACGCGCCGCCGATCCGCGACAGGACGTTGGCCGGAATGCCGATGCCATTGTCGCGCACACTGATGCACATCAGGCCATCCCGGGGAGACGCAGCGACCTCGACCTTGCCGTTTTTGCGGGTGAACTTGACGGCATTGGACAGAAGATTGAGCAGGATCTGCTTGCAGGCGCGCGGGTCGGCGGTGAGGGTCAGTGCGCCGTCCGGCAGGGTCTTGACCAGGGCGATGGATTTCTCCTCGGCACGGCGCTGGGTCAGCTTCAGGCAACCGTCCACGGTCTCGCGCAGATCGATCTGGCGCGGATCGATCTCGAATTTTCCCGCCTCGATCTTGGCCAGGTCCAGAATGTCGGACACCAGATTGAGCAGATGGATGCCAGCTTCGTTGATCAGGGTGGTATATTCGGCATAGCGGCCGGGCAGAACGCCAAAGATCTGATGCTGCATGACCTCGGAAAAGCCGATGATGGCGTTCAGCGGCGTGCGCAGTTCGTGGCTCATGTTGGCCAGGAATTCCGACTTGACGCGATTGGAGGTCTCCGCGGTCTCCTGTGCCACCCGGCTTTCCACCAGTGCTTTTTCCAGCCGCATCCGCTCGACCGCGCCGTCGCGAAACATCTTGAGCGCGCGGGCGAACTGACCGATTTCGTCGGCACGATCGCCGAAAGGAATATCGCCCTTGAGCGTGCCGCCCGCAAAGGCGTTGATGGCGCCGGTGATGGCGCGCAAGGGCGCAATCACCCGCCAGATCACATAGACGGCGCCGAAGCAGGCGAGCGCGATGGACAGGACCATCAGCGCGATGGAGATATAGAGATTGCGCTGCGCGCTTTCGACCTGCTCCACGGCATGGGAAGATGTCAGGTCAAGCGCGGTGCGCGAGAGCGCCATGATACTGTCCAGGCCCGGATTGGACTGGCTGACCCAGTCCCGGCCGGTGAGGGCGACCGGTTCGCCATGCGCCAGCGCATGGATGGTCCTTGCGCGCAGCCCGGCATAGTCGGTGAAATAAAGCCAGTTGGCGCGGGCCACGGCGGCTTTCATGGTGGCGGGAAACTCCGGCGAGCGGGAGTCGCCCGCGATCAGGGTCCAGGAGGTTGCGACGCGTCCCTTCAGCTCCGCGAAACTTTCCAAACTTTCCGGTGCCGGCACCTTCCGCGCGATGATCGCAACCATGATGGCATGCCGATCCGCCCCGGCATCGGCGCGCGCCCGCCAGCCCAGATCGGCGACACGCAGCATTTCGGTGATCAGCGGATCGGTCGAGAAAACCGAATGCGACAGCGAATCCGATTTGCGGGCCAGCGCGTTCAGCACCTGGTTTGCAGCGGTGATGCGGGCCTGGACCAGGCCCTGCGGCCGTTCTGCGCGCGGCTTGGACACGGCGGCCAGAATGGTAGGCAAGAGCTTGCTGTATTCGGTATTGAGCTTCAGAATTTCGTCATAGCCATCGGCAAAATCATTGCCCTGATGTTCACGCGCGCGCGTGAACATCTCTTCCATCCGGGCTTGCCGGCGAATGATCTGGTCTACAGTTCCCGGCGGCGGCGCCGCCTCTTCTTCGAGCGCGGAATCCAGTACCGAACCTTCGACCCGCATGGCTTCCTGGCACAGCAGCATGTCACGTTTGACGGTGACGATGTCACGGATGCGCGCGGCGTCGCGCTCGCGTTCGAAGGCCGCCTGCACAAAGACCGCGAAGACAGCCACCAGCATCACCACCAGCAATGTGGTGGTGGCCGCTAGAAACTTGGCCAAAGAATGCTTCACGCGGCGCCCCGGGAACCTGATCTCCCACTCTAGGGGCCAATGGTATGGGGAGCCTTAAGAGCGGGGTGTCTGCAAGCATGCGCCATGCTTAAGGAATCCTGAATCCGCCCGTCACGGTGGCAGAAGACGGGCTTCCAGGCCGGTCGAGCCGGTCAAGGCCGCGCTGGCGGCCGAATTGTTGACGCTCACGTCATAGCGGCCTGCCGGCATCGACCAGCGTTGCTTGGACGTGGACCAGTCCGACAGAACCCTGGGATCGGCCTGCACCGTCACCCGTGTGCTCGCGCCCGGCGCCAGATCCACGATCGCCCAGCCCACCAGCCGCTGGCCCTTGTTGCCGCCGCGCGCGGTGACATAGACCTGCGGAATGTCGCGACCGCGGGCGTTGCCGGTATTGGTGACGGTGAAGCTGGCGGTCAGGCCATTGCCTTCGCTGCGCAGCTCCAGATCGTCATAGCGGAAGCTGGTGTAGGACAGGCCGAAGCCGAAGGGAAACAGCGGCGTCAGCCCCTTGCGGGCGTACCAGCGATACCCGACATCGGAACCTTCGATGTCGTAGTTTACCGTCGTGTGGCCATCGAAATTGAACAGCCCGTCCAGGGTGGGGCGCGGCAGCTGGTCCAGCGACGCGGGGAAGGTGATCGGCAACCGCCCCGACGGATTGACGTCGCCGAACAGGATGTCGGCGATGGCGTCGGCGCCCTTGATGCCGGGATACCAAGCCTCCAGTACCGCCGCGGCCTTGTCCAGCCAGGGCATCAGCACTGGCCCGCCGGTCTCCAGCACCACGATGGTGTGGGGATTGGCTGCCACCACCGCCGCGATCAGCGCGTCCTGATTGTTGGGCAGATTGAGGTCGGGCACATCCAGACCTTCGGTGGTCCATTGGGTGGCAAAGACAATGGCGACGTCTGCCTCCTTGGCGCGGGCGGCGGCAAAGGCCGGATAGGCGCCATCGTCGAAGGTGACATGGGCGGCGGGCGCGCGTGTCGCAATGGCCTTGACGGGCGCACCCGGCATCAACAGCATCGCTTGCCAGTCGTCGGCGGCATAGGTTGTGGGAATGGCAAGCGCGGGTCCCGATTGCGGCGCGACCTGCGACGAGCCGCCGCCCGACATCACCCCGATATTGGCATAGCCACCGATCACCGCGATGTGCTTTGCGGTTCGAAGCAGGGGCAGGATGCCGTCGTTCTTCAGCAGCACCGTGCCGGCGGCAGCTTCGGCGCGCGCCGCCGCTTCGCCGCGCGCGATGTCGGGTGTGCCGATCCTGGCCGGATCGTCAAATAGATGATTGGCGATCATGGAGCGCAGGATGCGCTGGTTCATGTCGGTGACCCTGGCGGTATAGGCGGCATCCTTTCCATCCAACGCCATCAGCGGCGCACCGAAGAAAATCTGGCTGTCGAATTCCTCGCCGGATTCTCGGTCCAGTCCCGCAAGCGCTTCGGCGGTGGCATGGTTGGCGCCCCAGTCCGACATCACAAAGCCGGGATAGTGCCAGTCCTGTTTCAGGACCTTGTTGAGCAGAAAATCGCTGGCGCAGGAAAAGGGTCCGTTGAAGTGGTTGTACGCGCACATCACAGCACCCGGATTGCCGCGGTCGATGGCGATCTCGAAGGCCAGCAGATCGCTTTCGCGCGCGGCGGCTTCGGAGATATTCACGCCGATGGCGCTCTGCTGGGTCTCCTGGGCGTTCAGCACGTAATGTTTGACGGTGGACATCACATGCTGGTCTTGAATCGCGCGGATGGTCTCACCCGCCAGGGTGCCGGCCAGGAGCGGATCTTCGCCCAGATATTCGAAATTGCGGCCGTTGCGCGGCTCGCGCGTCAGGTCGACACCGCCGGCCAACAGCACATTCACGCCGCTGGCGCGCGCATCCTGGGCGATGGCCGCGCTGCCGTTGTAGGCGATCTGCAGGTCCCAGCTCGAAGCCAGCGCCATGCTGGAGGGCAGGGCGGTGGCGTTCTTGGCGCGCTTGCCGTCGATCCAGGCCACACCCAGGCTGGCGTCGGATTCTGCCAGCTGGGGAATACCCAGCCGCGCGATGCCCGGCGTATAGCCGGCCGCGTATGGCGCGCCGATCTGCGGCAGCTTGTTGATCGCGTTGGGGCGGGAGAAGAAACTGTGCAGCAGCAGATTGCGCTCTTCGTGCGTCATCTGCTTGACCAGGGTGGCGGCGCGGGCGTCCGGATCGGCGGTGGAATCGGAGGCTGGTTCTGCCCGGGCCGCGCCGGCAAAGGTCAGGGCGCAGCACGCCAGAAGAACCTGTTTGAACATTTTTATGACCCCAGCTCTGAACCGGGCGGAAACTAGCACGTCCTGCGGTTCGCGAAAGCGCATGCACTCTGTCGAATTTGCGGGTACGGGAAATTGGCCGCATTGCCCTTGGCCTCCGGGCGTAATAGACGAAGTTTTTCTGGCAAGGCATGGCATTGGCCCGCACGTCTCATCCCAACCTCGTGCATTTTGCGCTTGCGATGGGAGGCTTCGCCATCGGCACGACCGAATTCGCCACCATGAGCCTTCTGCCCTATTTCGCGCGCGATCTGGGCATCACCGCGCCCACGGCCGGTCATGTCATCAGCGCCTATGCGCTGGGCGTGGTGCTGGGCGCACCCCTGATCGCGGTACTGGCGGCGCGCATCGCCCGGCGCGATCTGTTGATCGGATTGATGATCGTTTTTGCTATGGCCAACGGAGCGACCGGGCTGTCGCCCTCCTATCACTGGATGCTGCTGTTGCGCTTCATCAGCGGCCTGCCGCATGGCGCCTATTTTGGTGTGGCCATGCTGACGGCGGCGTCACTTGTGCCGGACGACAGGCGTGCCCAGGCCACGGCGCGGGTGCTGATGGGTCTGACCGTGGCCACCATCATCGGCGTGCCGGGCGCACAGTGGTTGGGGCAGGCGATCGGCTGGCGCTGGGGCTTTGGCATTGTGGCGGCGCTGTCGCTGCTCACCGCCGCGCTGGTGGCGCTGTTCGCGCCGCATCAGCCGCCGCTCAAAGGCGCCAGCGCCATGACCGAGCTGGGCGCGCTGAAAAATCGCGACGTGCTGCTGACCTTGGCCATCGGCGCCATCGGCTTTGGCGGGCTGTTCTGTGTCTATACCTATCTGGCCGACACGCTGCTGTCGGTGACCCATCTGCGCGAAGGCCTGGTGCCGCTGGTCTTTGTCGTGTTCGGCGCCGGCATGATGGCAGGGCTTCTGGTCGTGCCGGGCTTTGCCCATGGCCGGTTGATGGCGACAACGGGCTGGCTCTTGGTGTGGTTCGCCGCGACCCTGGCGCTTTACACCTTCGCGGTGGGCCATTTCTGGACCATCACGCTTTCGGTCTTCGCCATCGGTCTGGGCGGCGCGCTGGGACCGGTGTTGCAGACCCGCCTGATGGATGTGGCGGGGGAAGCGCAGACCCTGGCCGCGGCCTTGAACCATTCCGCCTTCAATGCCGCCAACGCGCTGGGTCCGTTTCTAGGCGGTATCGCCATTGCGCATGGTCTGGGCCTGGCCTCTACGGGACTGGTGGGCGCGGGCCTGGCGCTCAGCGGGTTGGTGATCTGGGCCTTCGCAATGCGGCTTCAGAGATAAGGCATCAACAGCCGGGCTGCGGCGTTGCGCAGCCTTTTCCATAGCGGCTCTGCTGCCAGCATGTCGGCGGTGAGGACGGCGCCCGTTGCGATTCGGGCGTCGATCAATGCGTCCAGTTTGGCGGTCAGTATCGGATCGGTCACTTCCAGATCGAATTCGAAATTCAGCCGAAAGCTCCGCGCATCCCAGTTGGAGCTGCCGATCAGTGACCATTCCCCGTCAATGGTACACAGCTTGGTATGATCGAACGGCGGCGGCGTAGTGATGATGGTGGCGCGGATGTGGCGGAAGAAGCGCAGGTGTCCCCGCATCGCCCATTGCATGATGCGCTGGTTGCTTTCCCGTGGCAGCACAATCTCGACCGTCACCCCGCGCAGGCCGGCCTGCTGGATGGCGAATTGCAGCCGCGGATCGGGCAGGAAATAGGGCGTGATGATGCGCACATGCTTTTGCGCCAGGCTGAGTGCGGCGCCCAGGATCAATTCCAGCCGGTAGATGTCGGCGTCGGGCCCCGACTGCAGGCCGCGCGCGCAGGCATTGCCAACGGGTTTCAGCTCCGGCCACCAGCAATCACCATTGAGGTTCTCATTGTTGGTGAAGGTCCAGTCGCGGGCGAACGCATCCATGATCACCCGCACCACCGGGCCTTCGACCCCGAAGTGTACATCGCGGATCTGGTGGGCGCCTGACAGGCGGGCGGAATTTTCCGCCCCCACATTGATCCCGCCCATGAAAGCGAGCGTCCCATCCACCACCAGAATCTTGCGATGGTTGCGCATGTTGAGAAAGGGCATGCGCCAGGGCAGCCAGGTGTGCAGGAAGCGTGCGGCCTTCACCCCGCCACGCTGCAGCTGATAGAAAATCTCCGGGTAGATATAGCCGACCCCGACACTGTCGAGCAGCACACGCACCTGAACACCGCGCTTGACCGCGTCGATCAGGGCCCCGGCGAATTCCTGGCCGGCCGCGTCATTGCGGAAGATATAGGAGCTCATGGCGATGCACTGTTTTGCCGCACCGATCGCCGCCAGCATTGCAGTGTATGCTTCGTCGCCGCCTTGCAGAACCGTGAATTCATTGCCGCCGGTCAGCGGGCTTTGTGTCACCCGCGCACTGACCTTCGACAACAGCGCGATATGCGCCTGCGCTTTTGGTTCCACGGCTTGCGGCGGGTTTGCCTGTTTTTCATGCAGCCGATGCAGCTTGAGCCCGCGCCGCGTCACCCGGTTGATGCCGAACAGGTAGTAGATCAGCGAGCCCAGAATGGGCGCGAACCAGACGGCACCGATCCAGCCCAGTGCGCCGCGCACGTCGCTTTTCTTCAGCAGCACGTCGATGGTGACGGTGATGGCCAGCACCACATGCAGCACGGCCAACGCCGCTGCCATGGCGGGCGAAGACCAGAAAGCGGGCAAGGGAAACATGGACGGAAGACCCGTATTATTCTTATACTGGCGGGACTATAGATGATTTGCCTGAAACCGGTTCCTTCTTTGCCAGTTTAAACAGCATGGTACCCAGTTTTCCCAGTCATGCCGATGGCCGGCTGCGCGTGCTCAGCTGGAATTTGCTGCGCCGGGTGGGCGCGGGCGTGAAGGATGTCTGCAAGCTGGTGAAGAGCCACCAGCCCGACCTGCTGCTGCTGCAGGAATGCACCGAAGACATCACCGAACTGCCGTCTTTGGTCGGCGGCCATTTCTTCCGCCATCCCATGCAGGCGCGCATCTATGGCCTGGCGGCCTGGAGCCCGCATCCTTTTCCGCCTTCCCGGGAAATCCGGTTGCCTTACTCCATTCTGCCGGGCCGCGTGCCGCCCAGGCTGGCGCAGATCGTTTCCTTCCACGGCATCACCATCGCCAATGTGCATCTGAGCCATGGCCAGTTCCTCAACCGCTTCCAGCTGCGCCACATCATGGAGCAGATGCAGGGACCGGCCGCCATCATCGGTGATTTCAATGCGGTGGGGCCGGTGGGCTTTCAGGGCTTTTCCGATATCGGCCCGCGTGTGCACACCCACCGCGCCGGCAATATCATCGCGCTGAGGCTGGACCGCTGCATCGCCCGCGGTCTGATCTGTTCGGCGTCGGAGGTGCTGGACAAGGGCCCCAGCGACCATCATCCCATGGTGCTGGATATGGCGGTGGACACAGATTTTCGTGCACCCGGCCTCGAAGACAGCACACTGCTGGCGCTTTAAAGTGTCAGCGCCACGGCAGTCTTTTCCAGATTGATGGCGGTGTTGGCCAGCATCTCGGCCAAGGGCCGTTCTTCTTTGTTGATAGAGTAGGCCGCTTTCAGGCCGATCATCTTGATCTGTTCCGGCGAGGCCGAGAGCTTGCCGCACAGTGCGATCACCGGCGTCGTTCCAGCGCGGCCGCACAGGCCCTGGATCAGTTTTCCTTGCGCGCTCTGACCGTCGAGATGGCCTTCGCCGGTGATGATAAGATCGGCGCGGGCTGCCGCCGCATCAAAGCCGGTAATGTCCAGAACGATTTCGATGCCGCGCCGAAGCTCCGCATTGAGAAAAGCAACTGCGCCATAGCCCAGCCCACCGGCCGCGCCGGCGCCGGGCATGTTCGCCACATCGCGGCCCAACTGCGTCTTCACCACGCCGGCGATGCGCTTCAGCCCGTCATCCAGTTCGGCCAGCACAGCATCGCTGCCGCCTTTCTGGCGGCCATAGATCCAGGCTGCCCCCGTGGGGCCATAAAGCGGATTGGTGACGTCGCACAGCACGTCGACTTTTTCGAACGGTGCCGGTGCGGGCACCAGCCGGGCAATGTCTTTCATGTGCCCGCCATCCGGCGGCACATCTTTTCCGCTCCCATCCAGAAAGCGCCAGCCCAGCGCCGCGGCGGCGCCCAGCCCTGCGTCATTGGTGGCGCTGCCGCCGATGGCGAGCAGGGCGCGGACAGCGCCACGCGTCTTCGCGTCGGCCAGCAATTCGCCGGTACCGAAGGTCGAAGTCTTGCGCGGATTGCGTTCTTCCAGGGTCAGCAATTGCAGGCCAGACGCCCGTGCCATTTCCACCACCGCGGTCTTGCCATCGGCGGACAGGCCATAGCGGCCCATGACGGGGCGGCCGAGCGGATCGCCAACCTGTTTGTCGATCCAGCCCAGGTTCAGCGCCCGGCCCAGCACATCCAGCAGCCCTTCGCCGCCGTCCGACAGCGGCATCTCGGTCAAGATGGCATCGGCGCGGCTTTGCTTCAATCCGCGCGCAATGGCCGCGCACACGGCATCGGCGGGCAGGGCGTCCTTGAAGCTGTCGCAGGCGACCAGGATGTTCATTCCGCCCTGATACGGCAAAGGCGGCAATGCGGCTAGTGGGTGTCAGTGGTGCTTGAAATACTGCACCGCACGCTCATGCTTCTCGGCGGCTTTGCGCGATTTGAATGTCCCCAGGTTGCGGCGTTTGCCGGTCTTGGGGTCTTTCTTGCGGGAATAGAGGCGGTATTCGCCCGACGTCAGTTTGCGGATCATGAACCTGTCCTTCCCTACAGGTCGAAACGGTTTGCCTTGGCCCCCGTTCCTGCTTTGATGCCGCCCATGAAGCTTCACCTCATCGCCGCACTGGCCGCCGTCCTTGTTCTGGGCGGCCAGGCCAAGCCGGACCGTGAATTCACCGAGTGTCCGCAATGCTCGCCGATGGTCGCCATCCCGGCCGGGAAATTCCTGATGGGCAGTCCGGCGCATGAGCCGGGACGTTTCGATTCCGAAGGGCCCCAGCATGTGGTGACGATCAAGGCCTTCGCACTGGCCAAGTACCCTGTCACCAGCGCGGAGTTTCTCGCCTTCCTCATTGCCACCGGCTATCAGCCGCAACAGTGCAATCCATTGTTGAATCTGGGCTGGCACCAGCTCGGCCGTGGACTGGCGGCCACGCCCACCGACGTCGAGCCGCCGCGCTGGCCGGCGGTGTGTCTCGATTGGAAAGACGCCGAAGCCTACATCGCCTGGATCAACACAAAGGCCCGCGCCGCCCATCCCGAGATCGGCAACCGCAATCCCTATCGGCTGCCCAGCGAGGCGGAATGGGAATATGCCGCGCGCGCCGGCACCAACACCACGCGCTGGTGGGGCGACGATGTCGGCGGCGGCCATGCCAACTGCAATGGCTGTGGCAGCGAATGGGATGACAAGCTGCTGGGCCCGGTGGACGCGTTTGCCGTCAACGGTTTTGGGCTGTCGGGCATGTTGGGCAATGCGTGGGAATGGACGGCGGATTGCTGGCATCCCAGTTATGTCGGCGCGCCCGCTGACGGCCGCGCCTGGACCGACAGTTTCTGCATTCGCCATGCCATCCGTGGCGGCGCGTGGAACAATATCCCGATTTTTGTGCGCAGCGCCGCGCGCGTGGCCGCGGCGCAGGACGGCGCCGATCAGGATTACGACTATTCGACCCTGACGGGGTTTCGTATCGCACGGGATTTACCGTAGCCGTAGCTGGCGTGAGGCCGAAATGCGAAAGGTCCGGTGGACCTTTCGCCGGCCGAACGAGCCAGCGAAGGCAATCAGCGCAGCACCGCCTTCGGATCGAGCGTGATGGTCAAGGTCTGGCTCTTCTGCGTCAGTCCCCCGGGCCATTGAATGGGTGACGCCAGCAGCGCCGCATCGCGCGCCGACAGCGCCATGTTGCGGAAGGGCTTGTCGGTGATGAAGCGCTGCTGATCCACCACGACCACATCATCGATCATGCCGCTTTTCAGAAGCCGTATCCGCACCAGCACGGGCAGGTTGCGGGCGCCGGGAATGGAAAGATCGGGCAGCCAGCGGCGCAGGATCTGCGCCCGGATGAAATCCTTCAGCGCATAATTGCCTTCCCCTTCGCCGCTGCCGGTGCCGCCGGGTGCGGCCGTGTTGTCGGCATTGGGCAGTGCGGCGTCAGGCGTCTTCAGTTGCGCTAGCGCCCGGAGCCTGGCCGACAGTTCGTCTTCGGGTTGGAGTGTGCCTTTGGGGTTGGTGCCCTCGGGCACCGGCGCGCTTTCGGGATGGGGCCTGGCCACTTGCAGGTGGGCGGCCGGTGCGGTCGAAGACTGCTGGCTCATGGTGCCGCCGATCACCAGATCGACGGGCAGGGTGCGCAGCTGCGCTTCGGTAAGCACGGGCCGCTGATGCACATACCAGAGTGCGGCCAGAAGCAGCAGCAGATGCAGCAGCAGCGACAGCAGGACGCCCGGCCCGCCATCCTTCTTCAGCTTTTCTGCCCATGCCTGCATCGGGTTACTCTATTAATTTACCGTCCGCTGCGCTATTGGAACGCCATGAAGATCAAGCTTTACCAGGGCGACCTGCCCAACGGGCTGGACCTGGGTTCTCTTGTCGCCATCGACACCGAAACCCTGGGTTTGAACCCTAAGCGCGACCGGCTGTGCCTGGCGCAGCTGTCGGCGGGCGACGGCGTGTGCCATGCGGTGCAATTCGCCGCCGGCCAGTACGCCGCCCCCAATCTCAAGAAGATGCTGGCCGATCCCAAGGTCACCAAGCTGTTCCATTTCGCCCGTTTCGATATCGCAATGTTCCGGCAATATCTGGGGGTGGACTGCAAACCCGTCTATTGCACCAAGATCGCCTCCAAGCTGGTTCGGACGTATACGGACAAACACGGGCTGAAGGATCTGGTGCGCGAGCTTCTGAATGTCGATCTGTCCAAGGAACAGCAATCCTCGGACTGGGGCGCCGAGGAGCTGAGCGAAAAGCAGCTCGCTTACGCCGCCAACGACGTCGCCTATCTGCACCAGCTCAAGACCGTGCTGGACACGATGCTGGCGCGTGAGGGGCGCAGCGAACTGGCGAAGGCCTGTTTCGATTTCCTGCCTACCCGCGCGAGCCTGGATCTCGCCGGCTGGGAAGAGGTCGATATCTTCGCGCATTGATTGAAGGAGTCGGTCATGACTCTTCGCTCGTTTCTGTTTCTGCCTTTGATGGCTGTGCCAGCAGCGGCGCAGAATGTTCCGCCCCTGACCGGCATGTCCTGCCTACAGATCGGCAATGTCGCGGAATATCATGCGCTGCCGGGCAACCGCGCGCTGGTGGTGATCGACAAGCAGCGCAAACAGTATGTGCTGAACTTCACCGCCATCTGCGGCAGCCTGCAGCCGCAAGCCAATCTGGGCTTCAGCACCTTCAATCCCAGCCAGTATTCCTGCCTAGCGCGGGGCGACAGCGTCTATTCGGCCAATGACGTTGGCGCCCACCGCCTTTGCCGTATCCAGAGCATCGAATATTTCAATGAAGCGCCGTCCGACCTAGGCCCCACCATCATCATCACCGGCGCCCGCGCCCGGGGCTGAATTTTGGGCATCTTGCGGTGGGTGGCTTTTCGGGCGAAACTTGGCACGAAATTCGCTTAACGCCGCTGTAATCTGGGCCGGGTTAAGCTGCGCGCGGGAGATTCCCCGCTATAACAAAGGCTTATATGGCGACCTCCAAGGCCCCGTTGCATACCCTGTCGGGCGATACCGCCAGCGCCGATTTGGCGGCTGCCCGCCGGGTGCTCGCCACGGCCAGTGAGGCCCTGACCCTGCTCGCCGACGCCCTGAACGGGGATTTCAGCCATGCCGTCGGCCTGATGCTGGCGGCCAAAGGCCGGATCATCGTCAGCGGCATGGGCAAGTCCGGTCATGTGGCGCGCAAGACCGCCGCCACTTTGTCGTCGACCGGCACGCCCGCCTATTTCGTCCATCCCGCCGAGGCCAGCCATGGGGACATGGGCGCCATCACCCGCCAGGACGTGCTCTTGCTGTTGTCCTGGGGCGGGGAGACGGCGGAACTGTCCGACCTCATCACCTATGCCAAGCGCCATCGCATCCCGATCATCGCCATCGGCGCCAATCCGGACTCCACCCTGGTCAAGGCGGCCGATGTGAAGCTGGTCTTGCCGCACGCGCCGGAAGCCTGCCCCATGGGCATGGCGCCCACCACCTCCACCACCATGATGCTGAGCCTGGGCGATGCGCTGGCCGTGGCGCTGATGGAGCGCAAGGGCTTTTCGCCGGACCAGTATCGCGACTTTCATCCCGGCGGCAGCCTGGGCCGCGCCCTGATCCGCGTCAGCGACCTGATGCACAGCGGCGACGCCGTTCCCCTGGCCCGGGCCGACACGCCGATGCGCGATCTGCTGCTGACCATGGCGTCCGGCCGGCTGGGCTGTGTCGGCATTGTCGACACCAAGGGCGCGCTGGCCGGCATCGTCACCGATGGCGATATCCGCCGCCATGTCGCCGGCATCGAGACCCGCAAGGCTGGGGAGGTGATGACGGCCAATCCCAAGATCGCACGCCCCGACCAGCTGGCGGCCGAAGCGCTGGCGCTGATGACCGAAAACAAGATCACCCAGCTGTTCGTGCTGGCCGAGGACGATCCCAGGCCTTTGGGCGTGATCCATATCCATGACTGCCTGCGTGCGGGAATTGCATGAGCATGGCGTCAGAGCGCGATCCCTCCGCCGCAGGCTATGACTGGTCGGCGCGCGTGCGCACCACCACCGTGGAGGCGCTGCGCTATTCCCGCTTTGTCGTGCTGATGAAGCGCGTCCTGATGCTGGGGGCCTTCACGATCATCGCAGCGGTCTTGGCCTTTTTCTTCGTCCAGCGCATGCCGCGCCAGCTGCAGATGTCCTATGAGCGGCTGGGCAAGGTGAAGAACGACCTCACCATGATGAAGCCGCGCCTGGCGGGCACCGACTCCAAGGGCAATCCCTATGTCATCACCGCCGACCGTGCGGTGCAGGATGCCCACGACCCCAAGAGGGCCGTGCTACAGAATCTGGAAGCCGATCTCACCCTCGACAAGACCAGCTGGGTCAACGCACGCGCCCATGCCGGCCTGGTGGACATGACCACCGGCCAGCTCGAGCTCTACAACGGGATCGATGTCTTCACCGCCAATGGTTATGAACTGCACTCCGCCAGCGCCTCGGCCAATCTGAGGCAGAGCGTGATCCATGGCCATGAAACCGTGACGGGACAGGGCCCCGATGGAACCCTGCGCGCCGACGAGTTCCACGCCGACCGCAACACCGACATTCTCACGCTCAGTGGTCATGTTCAGATGACACTCTTTGGAAGCAAATGATGAAACGCGCTCTTATTCTTGCCGCCTCCGTTGCCGCGCTGACCGGTGTGGCGCATGCCGCACCGGCGTCAAAGTCCATCACCGGCAATCACGACAACAACGCACCCATCACCATCGCGGCCGACAATTTCCAGGCCGACCTCAATGCCAAAAGCGGCACCTATACCGGCAATGTGGTTGTGGTTCAGGGCGACACCAAGCTGCGCGCCAACCTGATGCACATCATCACCGTCAACGGCAAAGCCGACAAGATCACCGCCAGCGGCAATGTGGTGGTGGATTCGCCCACCTCCGGCATCGCGACCGGTGACAATGGTGTCTATTCGGTGGGGCCGCGTGTGGTGGTGATGACCGGCAATGTCGTGCTGAAGAAGGGCAAGGACGTGATGCGCGGCGCGCAGCTCACGGTGAACATGGTCACCGGTCAGGCGGTCCTTGGCGGTGGCGGCGCCAGAACGCAAGGCAGTTCGGGTGGCCGGGTGCAGGGCGTATTCACGCCCAATTCACAAACGCAATGAGGCCCGCGGACATGGATTTTCATCGTTCCTTAAACACAAACAGGCATGGTTTTTGCCGATGAGCGAGAAAAGCACAGAAACTGCCGAAAATATGGGCGAAAGCGCCCAGGACTCCTTGCGCCTTGTCGAAGGCGGCAAGGGGTTGGTGGTTTCGCGCATCGGCAAGAGCTTCAACAAGCGCCCCGTGGTGCGTTCCGTTAGTCTTTCGTTAAAGCGCGGCGAGGCGGTGGGGCTGCTCGGTCCCAACGGCGCCGGCAAGACCACCTGTTTTTACATGATCACCGGTCTGATCCCGGCCGACACCGGCTCGATCGAGGTCGACGGCCATGACGTGACCAAGCTGCCGATGTATCGCCGTGCGCGGCTGGGCATCGGCTACCTGCCGCAGGAAGCCTCGATCTTCCGTGGCCTGACCGCTGAACAGAATATCCGCGCCACCGCCGAACTGCTGGAACCCGATGGCGCCCGGCTGGAAGCCATGGTGGAAGCACTGCTGGCGGAATTCGGCATCACCCATATCCGCAACACCCCGGCCGTGGCGCTGTCAGGTGGCGAGCGCCGCCGTGTCGAGATCGCGCGCTGCCTGGCGACGCATCCCTCCTACATTCTGCTGGACGAACCCTTTGCCGGCATCGATCCCATCGCGGTGGGCGAAATCCGCGATCTGGTCAAGCATCTGAAGGACCGCGGCATCGGTGTTTTGATCACCGATCACAATGTTCGCGATGCGCTCGATGTCATCGACCGTGGCTATATCCTTCATGATGGGCAAGTGATGAAGGAAGGCACTCCAACCGAGATCGTCAGCGACCGCGATGTGCGGCGCGTCTATCTCGGAGAAAAATTCACCCTGTAGGGCGCCATGGCTGGGTTTGGTCAAAGACTCGAGATGCGGCAGGGCCAGTCTCTGGTCATGACGCCGCAATTGCAGCAGGCGATCAAGCTGCTGCAGCTGTCGAATATCGAGCTGGCCGAATATTGCGAACAGGAGCTGGAACGCAATCCGCTTCTGGAACGCGACGACCGCGAAGCCGCCCTTGTCAGCGATGGGCCCGCCGCAGCTGCAGAGAATACGGTCGGCGAACGCGCCGACGAAGCTTTGTCCCGCGAGGACTTCTCCAAGACCTCCGATCTGGACGAGGCCGCACGTGACAACATGTATGATGCGGACGAACCGCGCGCCAAACTCGCCGAAGGTCCGCAGACCAGTTCGCTGACCGACTGGACCACGGTGAAGTCGGGCAACACTTATGAAGGCGAGGACGGCCTGGAAGCCTCCGTCACGGCGGAAGCCTCGCTCAAGGATCATCTGGAGAACCAGCTTTCCATCGCCGCCCTGTTGCCCGAGGATCGCATGATCCTGTTGGCGCTGATCGATGCGGTGGACGAGGCCGGCTATCTGCGCGCCGATCTGATGGAAGTGGCAAACCGCCTGGGCTGCGAACTGGAAGACGTCCAGGCGGTCCTGGGCGTTCTGCACGGCTTTGATCCCGTGGGCGTGGGCGCCCGCGACCTGGCGGAATGCCTGGCGCTGCAGTTGAAGGCCCTGGACCGGCTGGACCCGGCGATGGAGGCATTGCTCACCCGTCTGGATCTGGTGGCGCGCCGCGATATCAGCCAGCTCACCGCGCTGTGCGGCGTCGACGCCGAAGACATCGCCGACATGATTTCCGAGATCCGCCAGCTCAATCCCAAGCCGGGCCTGGCCTTCGGCAGCGAGCCGGTGACCCCGGTGGTGCCCGACGTGTTTGTACGGGAAAGCCCCGACGGCAGCTGGCTGGTGGAACTCAATTCCGACACCCTGCCGCGCCTTCTGGTCAACAACCAGTATTACGGCACCGTCTCGCGCACGGCGCGCGACAAGGACAGCAAGAACTATCTGGCCGACTGCCTCAACAACGCCAACTGGCTGGTCAAGAGCCTGGACCAGCGCGCCAAGACCATCATGAAAGTGGCGAGCGAGATCGTCCGCCACCAGGACGCCTTCCTCACCCATGGCGTGCGCCATTTGCGGCCGCTGAACCTGCGAATCATCGCCGACGCGATCTCGATGCACGAATCCACCGTCAGCCGCGTCACGTCCAACAAATATATCTCCACCCCGCGCGGGCTGTTCGAGCTCAAATATTTCTTCACCGCCTCGATCCAGGCGATGAACGGTGCCGAATCGCACAGTGCGGAAGCGGTGCGCGACCGCATCCGGGAAATGATCGAGAATGAGGAACCCCGCGAAATCCTCTCCGATGACCGCATCGTTTCGCTGCTCACCGCCGATGGCGTGAACATCGCGCGCCGCACCGTGGCCAAGTATCGCGAGGCCCTGCGCATCCCCTCTTCGGTGGAACGCCGCCGTCTCAAGGCCGGCAGCAGGCCGGCCTACGCGTCCCGTTAAGTACGGCCTTTAAGTCAAGATTGACTTTGCCGGGGCACCGGCCTATGAACCCGCCGCTTTTGGGCAGGGCCCCCCGGACCGGGGCGAACCGAACTTCCGCTCACCACCGGGATTCTTGATGAATATCGCCGATCTGCTCGCGCCCGATGCCGTCCTTTCAGGCCTGAAGGCGCAGTCCAAGAAGCAGCTTTTGCAGGAACTGTCGTCGCGCGCCCATGCGCTGACCAGGATTTCCGAACGCCGCATTTTCGAGACCCTGGTGGAACGTGAACGGCTGGGCACTACCGGCGTGGGCGCCGGCATCGCCATTCCCCATGGCCGCATGGCGGAAGCCAAGACCATCACCGGCATCTTCGCGCGCCTGGAAAACCCGATCGATTACGAAGCGGTGGACAGCCAGCCGGTCGACCTGGTGTTCATGCTGCTGGCCCCCGAAAATGCCGGCGCCGATCATCTCAAGGCGCTGGCGCGGGTCTCGCGCCTGCTGCGCGACAAGGCGGTATGCGAAAAACTGCGCGCCGCGAAATCGTCGGAAGCGCTTTATGCGATTCTGATTGGCGATAAGAATGGCGCCGGCATCGCCGCGGCCTAAGGCACTGTCCTTTTGCGTCCTGAGTTCGTCGCTCGTCGCTCATGGGCGTTTTAGCCCACATCGCTCCTCGCTCCTGCTCAGGCCGCAAAATCCCTCGTGCCTTATTTGAGCAACGTTACCTTTTTCACGACAATCGGTGTCACCGGCGCCTGACCTGGTATGGGGCCATTGTCGCCCACCGGCACATTGTCGATCGCGTCCACCACATCCATGCCCGACGTCACCTCACCGAATACGGCATAGCCGGTGGTGTTGCCCGGATCATCCGCCTTGTGGTTCAGCGGGTCGTTGTCGGCGAGATTGATGAAGAACTCCGCGGTGGCGCTGTCGGGCGCGTCGGCCCGCGCCATGGCGACGGTACCGCGCAAATTGACGAGACCGTTATTGGCTTCCAGCGGCACCGGACCTGGATGAATGCCGCGCCCCTTTCCATTGGCATCGAAGCTGCCCATCTGGATCACAAAGCCCTTGGCGACCCGGTAGAAGGCGGTGTTGTCGTAATGCTTCTCTTTCACATAGCGCAGGATGTTGGCCACGCTCCTGGGCGCGCGCACCGAATCCAGCTGCAGGGTGATGTCGCCCATGGAAGTGGAGATCAGCACCCGCGGGCCGGTCATGGTCGGGTTGGTGGGCGCGGGTGCCACGGCCTGTGGCGCGGTCGCCGTGGCGTCGGCCGGCGGTGGGGCTGCAGCCGGGGGCGGCTGGGTATTTGCATCCTGTGCGAAGGCCGCCGTGGCGGTGAGACAGAGGACAAGGACGGGAAGGATGTGGCGCATGGCGCCAGATTAAACAGAAAGGCCGCGAGACGTCACGTCCCGCGGCCTTCGGTTTTGGATTCAGGTTGTCCTAGTGGAGGCTGACCGGGGTCAGTTCGTTCTGCACCGCGGCGCCATAGGCGGATGCATAGCCGTCGGTGAAGCCCAGCACACTGCCGTCCTCGGCATGCAGGACATAAAGCTTCACGCCATCGGGCAGATCGATATTGGCCGGGATCAGGCCAAGGCGATGCGCCTCTTCGCTGCCGGTGGGCTTGATGTAGGCGATGCGGCCGGCCACAAATTTGCCGTCTTCCAGCTCGTCGCTTTCAAATCTGTCCGTCATGTCAACCTCCAGTCCTGATGTCTATCACCCGCGTGCTTGGCTGGACCTGCTTGCGGGCTAAATCGATCTTCAACAATCCATTTGCCAACGCGGCAGCAGTGACTTCGATGCCGTCGGCCAGAACGAAGCTGCGCAAAAATTGTCGCGCCGCAATGCCCCGGTGAAGGAACGTTTTGCCGTTTGCTTCCGCCTGGCGCCCGCGAACCACCAGCTGGCGGTCCTCTTCGGTGACGCCGAGCTCTTCTCTTGAAAAGCCGGCCACCGCGAGCGTGATGCGGATGCCATCCTCTTCCAGCTCTTCGATATTGTAGGGCGGATAGGATTCGCCCCCCGTGCGGGCGGTGCGCTCCAACAGCCTCTCCAGATGGTCGAAGCCCAGGAGATAGGGGCTTCCAAAGATCGTTTGCCTGTTCACGTCCAGCCCTCCTTTGAGCGGCTGTCCGGCCCCCAGAATGGGCAGCCGGTAGAACAAAAATGGGGTGCCGGAACCGGCTTTCAAGGCATGGCTGGCCTGCTGGAACAATCCCCGGTTGCCCGGTTCCAGCGGTTGAACCGGGGACGGCGGGCGGGCAAAACCATGCCCATGCTGGTCATTCTGGATGATGGTCCCCGCCGGGTCTTTTGCGCAGCCCTGGAGGTGATCCAGGCGGACACCGCTACCCAGGTACCAGGCGCCCTGGCGGCCGTGGCGGCGGCCTTGGGCCAAGGCCGCCATGTGGCGGGCTGGCTGGGTTATGAGCTGGGCTACGCCCTGGAACCACGGCTGGGCGCGCCGCCGACCGGGCCCCTGTTGCGGCTGGGGGTGTTCGATGCGCCCCGGTCGCAAGCACCGGTTCCCGCCGGCCGCGCCTATGCCGGCCCGCTCAGGTGCGAATGGGACGAGGCGGCCTATGGCGCGCGGTTCGTCCGGGTGAAGGACTATATCGCGGCCGGCGACATCTATCAGGCCAACCTCAGCTTGCGCGCGCAGTTTGCCTTTCTGGGTGATGCGCTGGCGCTGTACGAACATCTGCGTGCCGCCAGCGGGGCAGCGCATTGCGCTTTTGTGGACGACAACGAACGTCAGATCGTCAGCCTTTCACCCGAGCTGTTCTTCGATCTGCAAGCGGGTGGTGCGATCACGGTGCGGCCGATGAAAGGCACGCTGATGCGCGGGCGCGATGATGCGGCCGAGCGATCCCGGCTCGCGGCCAGGGCCAAGGACCGCGCGGAAAATCTGATGATCGTCGATTTGATCCGCAACGATCTCAGCCGCATCGCCGAGGGCGGCAGCGTCGAGGTCGCCGATCTGTTCAAGGTCGAGACCTATCCCACCCTGCACACCATGGTTTCCACCGTGCGCGCCAGGAAACGTACTGAGGCCGGCATTGCCGACATCCTGCGCGCGCTGTTTCCCTGTGGTTCGGTGACCGGCGCGCCCAAGATTCGCGCCATGGAAATCCTGCGCGAACTGGAAAGCTCGCCGCGCGGCGCCTATTGCGGAGCGGTCGGGCATTTCGCGCCGGATGGCAGCGCGCGGTTCAATGTCGCGATCCGGACTTTGACCATCGGCGGCCGCCGCGGGGCGTTGGGGATCGGCGGCGGGGTGGTGCAGGATTCCACTGCGGCAAGCGAATATGCCGAATGTCTGGTGAAAGCACGCTTTTTTGAGGTCAACCGCAAGCCGCTGATGCTGATCGAGACCCTGCGGCATGAGGGCGGCTTCGTCCGGCTGGCGCAGCATCTGGCGCGCATGCAGGCTTCGGCGGGGGTACTGGGTCTTTCCTTTGACCAGACTGCCGCGCAAGCGGCACTGGATGCAGCGGTTCAGGGCGGGGCGGGCGCTTCACGCGTGCGGCTGTCTCTGGATGAAGCGGGTCAACATCTGGCAACGGCCCATGACTTGCCGCCCAATCCGCCGTACTGGACTTATGGAATTTCGCCAGAACGCACCCAGAGCAATGACCTGTTGCTGCGCCACAAGACCAGCTGGCGCGAACTCTATGACCGCGATCATCCAGGCTGTGACGAGATGCTGTTCTGCAACGAGCGCGGCGAGCTGACCGAAGGCGCGCGCAGCAATATCTTCGTGCGCCGGGGTGGTGTCCTGCTGACCCCGCCGCTCACGGCCGGGGTGTTGCCGGGCATTCTGCGCGCCGCGTTGATTGCGCGCGGCGAGGCGCGGGAAGAAACGCTCATGCCTGACGATCTCAAAGACGACGTCTTCTTGGGCAATTCGCTGCGCGGATTGATCGCGGCGAAACCGGTCTAGATTTTTGCCGCCAGCGCGCAGAGCTGCGCCAGCGTCTGCGGCAACAGCCAGCCGTCCACTTCCACCAGGCGGCCGGCGGCAATATCGGCATTGGCGGCGGTTACCAGATCGCGGCCTCGCAGGGAGGCGCGCAGCCGCGCCGCCTGGCTCAGTGCATCCGATGCGATGGCCGCCTTTGCGCCCAGCTTTGCCGCCTGCTCGCGGTCGGTGAGTTGCCCCAGAAGATCGTCATAGGGCGTGGGCGGATAATGCTTCACGAACAGGTCGGTGAAGCGATAAAGGCCTGCAACTAGCGCCACGCCGGCCGCAGCCACGCCAGCGATGAATTCTCGCCGCTTCATGCCATCACCTTTTTCAGGTGATCGCCCAGCCGCAAGGTCAGGGCCAGCAGGTTCAGGGTGGGATTGGAGGCGCTATAGGTGGGAAACACCGAACTGCCAGCGATGTGGAGATTCTCCACCCCATGCACCTTGCCGTCGGCATCGACCACACCCTGTTTGGGATCACTGCTCATGCGGGTGGTGCCCAGATGGTGATTGCCCCAGTCCATGGTCTTCATCCAGTCGTCGCGGTGATCGAAGTTCAGCCGCAACATCCCGGCGCGCGACGCCAGCAGTTGGCGTCCGAACTCCGCCAGTGTCGTGCGATAGAGCGCGAAATCGGAATCGGCAATGCGCATGTCCAGCTTCAGGCGCGGCAGGCCCAGCGCGTCCTTCTCGCCCGTCAGGGTCAGGCGCCGGTCGGGATCGGGCGCCAGTTCCATGCCGCAGCCCAGCGCATAGGCCTGGGCGCTGGAGGCATTCACGCCCAGCGCCAGCGCGGTGGTGATCACCGCCGCCTTGCCGGTGTCATCCAGTTCGACCGCGTGTTCCACGGTGGTGAGCGAGCTGGGCACGCCTGCCTTGCGCCGCCATGCTGGGGTCGGCGCGAAAGCGGCTTGCAGGATCACGCCATTGGGCGCGGTGGTATTGCTGCCGTAATAGGCCGGCAGGCCCCCGGCAAATGACACCAGGGTGGCGACATCGCGGGGGGTGGGATAGTCGGCGAAGAAACGGCCCACCAGATCATTCTGGTTGCCGACACCGGCCGGCATCACGTCGTTGGAGGCCAGCAGCAGGCGCACATTCTCCATGCCGCCGCAGGCCAGCACCACCTGGCGCGGCTTCACGGTGAAGTGCTTGCCGTCCAAGGTCGCGACATCGAGATGATCCACGTTCCTGCCATTCGCGGCCAGGCGGATGCCGGTGACATTGGCATTTGTGTAGGGCGTGACATTCCTGGCCGCGCGCAGATCCTGTTCATAGCGGTGGCCGAAATAGGTGGGCAGCACGCTGTCGCGGGTCTTGGAGAACTGGAACCAGCTTGTGTAAACGCCGCCCGCACCAAGCGGCATCATCGGCGCCATCGCCGCCATGGTGGCGTCCGACTTGTCGTACATCCAGGTGCCAGCCTCCACCAGCTCCTGGGCGCGCGGGTAATAGGCTTCCAGCGCCTTGCGCGTGATCGGCCAGCCGGAATGGGCCATCCAGTCCCGCGCCTCGAAATCGATCTCGTCCATCGGGCGGCACCAGCCGCCCCAATGGTTGCTCGACCCGCCCAGAAAGCGCAACCGTCCCGCATCCAGCGCGGTGTAGCGTACGCCGGTTTCGTCGCCGGCATACATGTTCTGCACTTTGGGATCGAAATTCATGCCGCCGGATTCCAGCAGCACGATGTTGAGCTTGCTGTTCGCCAGCGCCAGCGCCAGCGAAATACCGGCGGGGCCGCCACCAATGATGACGAGATCGGGTGTGAGCACCGTGGCATCGGGAAGCGAGCGGGCGTCGATCAGGGCGGTCAAGGACGGCGATCCGGAAAGCGGGCGCGGGAGTGTACTGCCCGGCTTGGAAAACAGTCTTGTTCTAATTGTGTCCGGCCCGGAATGCAGCCCTAAATGTCGTCCATGTGGCCGATATTATAGCCACCATCAACTGCGATGGCCTGGCCGGTGATCCAGGCCGCAGAATCGGAAATCAGGAACAGCGCCATGGGCGCGATGTCGCTCACTTCGCCCATCCGGCCCAGGGGATGCATGGCCGCCAGTCTGGCGCGCCGTTCCGACGGCATGCTGGCCAACAGCGGCGTGTTGACGAAGCCGGGACACAGGCAGTTCACCCGCACCCTGTCCGCGGCGTAATCCAGCGCCATGTTGCGGGTCAGTGACAGGATCGCGCCCTTGCTGGCGGTATAGGCGGCGCGGTTGCGGGTGCCGGTGGTGGCCACGCCGGACGACAGATGCAGAATGGCGCCGCCATAGCTGCGCAGATGTGGCAGGGCGTGCTTGGAGATCAGGAAAGCGCCACGCACATTCACCGCCATCACCGCATCAAAGTCCGCCATCTGGGTCTCATCGACCTTGGCGCGCCGGGCGATGCCGGCGCTGTTGACCACCGCATCGATCCGCGACAGGCCCGACAGCGCGCGGCTGACCTGGTCTTCGTCGGCAATGTCGCAGATACGGCTGTTCTCGAACGGAGAGGCCACCCGGTCGATGGCGGTGATGGTTGCGCCTTCGGCCTCAGCCGCCTTGGCAATCGCCAGCCCGAGCCCGGAGGCCGCGCCCGTCACCACCACATGCTTGCCGGAAAAACGCATGCCCCGTCATAGACGGGGCATGCATGCAATTCAACGACCCGATTAGCGGTGCTGGCCCCTCTTCGAGCGCGAAGCGCGAGGGAGGCGCCGGTAAGGTCCTAGCGGTGGCCACCAGACGCCGAAATCCGTTCACCCGTCAGCCAGCCCGAGTCATCGCTCGCCAGGAAGACGGCGACCTTGGCGACGTCGTCGGGCTGGCCGATGCGGCCCAGCGGCGCGTTCGCCTCGATGTTCTTCTGGAAGTCGCCACCGATGAAGCCCGCAGCATGGGTGCCTTCGCTTTCCACCATACCGGGATTGATGGAGTTGACCCGGATCTTGCGCGGACCCAGTTCAGAGGCGAGCACCTGGGTGATGGTGTCCAGCGCGCCCTTGGTGCCGGCATAGATGGCCGAACCCGGAATGCCCATGCGGCTGACGACGGAGGAGATGTTGATCACGCTGCCGCCTTGCGGCCCAAACAGCGGCAAGGCCTCGCGTGTCGCCAGCAGCGGGCCCAGCACATTGATGCCGAACTGGCGCTGATATTCCTCTTCGGTCGTCTGCTCGAGGGGCGCAAACTTGAACACGCCGGCATTGTTCACCAGCACATCCAGTTTGCCGAAAGCCCTTTTGGTTTCGGCGAACAGATGCGTCACGTCTGCGGATTTGGAGACATCGCCATGCACCGCGACCGCGTTGCCGCCCTTGGCCTTGATGTCGGCCACCACTTTCTCCGCGCCGCTCTTGTCGGAGGCGTAATTCACCACCACCGATGCGCCCGCGGCGCCCAGCGCCCTGGCGATGCCCGCCCCGATGCCTTTGGAGGCTCCGGTCACCACAGCCACTTTGTCTTGCAACTTGCTCATGTTCGTCTCCTGGATAATTCGACAGTTTGACAAACATCGCAACGACACTTGCGGCTTTCAAGCCCGCGTAGGGTTTTGGTCGCAATTCCGTCAGATTCGTCAGTTAAAATAAGGCCTTAAGAGTCGGGGATGAACGGATTTCGGTTTTGGGCGGCATTATCAGCCGCATGCTTGGTTTTGGCGCTGCCAGCGGCTGCGCCTGCCCAGGATCCGCATCCGGCGTCTCCCCCGCCGCAGCCCTTCAAGCCCGGCCAAACAGCCGGCATCCATGCCGCCCAGCAGACCCATACCGGCCTGGCCCTGATCGGCTCGGGCGCCGTCATTGCCTTGGTTCTGGTGGCGGCCACGGCCAGCAACAACGCCAGCAGCAACGGAGCGGTCAATCCGCAGTTCGCGCCGGCGACGACCGCGCCATAAGGCGCCAGCCATCTGCCAATCCTGGCGGGAGTGACGTACCTTCGCGCCGTTTTTCGGTCTGGAGGCTTTCTGATGCGGTCCTGGTCACAGCTGTTGGCTGCTTTTGTGCTTCTGTTTGCGGGAACGGGGGAAGGGCAAACGCAGACCGCGGGCACATTGGCCTGGGCACCCAAGCCGTCCCGGCTGGTACCGTATGCCGCTCCCAACCGTCCACTCTGGAAGCTGTCCGACATTCGCGCACGCCACGCCGGGGAGGCGGACTGGTCCGAGGCGATCGCGGATACGCCCGCTTTTGTTGCGCGCTATGCCGCGATGGCGCCGGGCAAGAGCACCCAGGCGATCATGTTCTCGGATGACCGCGCCTTCTGGGTGGTGGAGGCAGGCCAGATCCGTTTCAGCATCGAGGGTCAGGAGCCTTTCGTCGCCTCGAAAGGATTTCTGGTCCAGGTGCCCGCCCGCACGCCGTTCAAGCTCGAGACCGTGGGCAGCGAGCCATCGCTGCGCTTTGAGGTGGTTCCAGCGGAGCCGCCCATATTTCCGATTTCGCAAATGCCTTTGCCCCAGCGCGGGATCAGTTACATCAAGGCGAGTTTCAAGGGCCATGGCAGCTATGATGCCGTCAACAGGCCGTTCCTGGATTTCCAGAAGGACGTGGTCCAGGACGGCCATCCAGCGCCGGCGACGTTCCTGCAAGACCCCTACATGTCGGTGGAAGTTTTTCGCGGAGCTCCGCAAGCCCTTCCGCCGGACAGCGATTGGGGCCATTTCCGCGCCAATTATCCGGGCCTCTGGTTTGTACTGGAGGGCAAGGAGAATTTCCTGATCGAAGGCGAACCGCCCTTTACAGCACAGGAGGGTGACGTGGTTTTCGCAGCCGTCGGACGCTTTCATCGCGTGACGTCCGGAGGTGAGGGCATGTCCACCCGCCTGGCCATCAATGCCAGGCCCGGCAATCTGCACTGGTACCAGCCGGGAACCGGGCAATAGACGTCCGGAATAGATGGGGCTAAATGCGGGCAAGCTCAGCCAGATAGGCGTCCAGCACCGGCCGGTTGAGCTTGAGATAGGCGAACTTGCCTTCGCGGCTGATCTCCACCAGGCCGGCATTCTCCAGCTCTTTCATGTGATGGGAAAAGGTGGCGGCGGTGATGCCACTGTCGCACTGGAGCGCGCTGCAGGGGGTGGTGCCGTCGCTGGCGCCGATCTTGCGCAGGATCTCGACCCGGCGCGGTTCGGACAGAGCCTTGGCGATCAGCTCGATCTGGCGGGGGGAGAGGGCGGGTTTGGCCATGGCAAAAAGGTGGCCTCTTGGGCGAGGGGATACAAGTGGGTTGGATGAACGGTGCGTGTGGCGTCTGCTTCGGCCGCTACGCAACGGGGTACGCAATTTGGGTCGCGGCGATTACCAAAAAGTCGGTGGTAATCGTTCAAATATTTTTCGCCACTGCACACAGAAAAAAGCGGCGGAAATCCCCGATTTTTTGGAAGTTAGATTTCTTTTTATTGGGAGCGCTTCTGAAACGCTTCGCAGCACATGCAGGCGCTCTCCGGATGGATTTTTGAATTTTGGACGAAAAAAAACCGCCAAAAAATGGCGGTTTTCTTGGGTTTTTTGGTTTTTGGTGGAGCCAAGCGGGATCGAACCGCTGACCTCCTGCATGCCATGCAGGCGCTCTCCCAGCTGAGCTATGGCCCCGTACCAATCGAAGGAGCGGTCTGGTATCCGATCCCGTCATGAAACTCTAGAGGAAGTTCAGCCTTCGTCCTTGGCGATACCGGGATCGATGATGCCGGAGACATCGTCTTCCTCGTCTTCCACTTCGCCGAGCAGGTCGTTGTCTTCCTCGTCTTCGTCGTCTTCGACTTCGATATCCTCGATGCCTTCGGCTTCGTCGGCATCCACCACCGACATGCCCGATTCCGCCTCGGCTTCTTCTTCCTCGGCTTCCTCGTCCTCGTCTTCGCCGGTCGCGGCCACGATCAGCGGCGCTTCCTCGACGACAGCGGCTTCTTCTTCCTCGACTTCGGACTCATTGTCCTCGTCCTCGTCGTCTTCCTCCTCGTCCTCGGTCTCGGCGGCGTTGGTCACGCTCGCTTCGGCCGTCTCGACGGCGCGGCTGCGGCGCTGCTTGAACAGTGCTTCCGGTTCATAGCTGAAACCGCATTTGGGGCATTCGATCGGCCGCTTGGTGAGGTCGTAAAACCTCGCCGCGCAGCTGGGACATGCCCGTTTGGTTCCAAGATCTGCCTTGACCAAGATGTGCTTCCCGTGAAGAAGGGGTTGTCGGAGGGGCGCGTTTGCCACGGGTAGCCCCGCCTGTAAAGGTCTTTTGAAGCCCCTGATGGATAACGCCAATCCTGCCCCGCTGACGGCCCGCCAGGCCGGCCCCCTGACGGGCATCGCCCAGATGCCCGGCGACAAATCCATTTCCCAGCGGGCACTGATCCTGGGCGCCCTGGCGCAAGGAGAAACCCGCATTTCCGGCCTTCTGGAGTCCGGCGACGTCCATTCCACCGCCGGCGCCTTGCGCGGCTTCGGTGCCGAACTGACTGCCGAGGGCCCCGGGCGCTGGCGGGTGGTGGGAACCGGGGTTGGCAACTGGAACAGTCCCAGATCGGAACTGGATTTCGGCAATTCCGGCACCGGCTCGCGCCTGGTCATGGGCGCCATGGCGACTACGGCCATTACCGCGGTGTTCACCGGCGACGCCTCCTTGCGCTCGCGGCCGATGGCGCGGGTGGTAGATCCGCTCAAGGCCTTCGGCGTCACCTATGAAGGGCAGGGACCCAAGGTGCTGATGCCGCTGACCCTTCATGGCGCGAAGGATGCGAAAGCAGTGACCGCCCATGTCGCGGCTGCATCCGCCCAGGTGAAGTCGGCGCTGCTGCTGGCGGCGCTGAATGCCCAAGGCACCAGCCATATCTCTCAGGACGCGCTCACCCGCGATCATAGCGAAAAGATGCTTGCGGCATTCGGCGCCAAGATTACCGTCACATCGCGCCCCGAAGGTGGCGAGGTGATCGCGGTCGAAGGTCCCGCTAAACTCACCGGCTGCACCGTGGAAGTGCCGCGCGATCCTTCGTCGGCGGCGTTTGCCGTTGTCGCCGCCCTGATCGTGCCGGGCTCCGAGATCGAACTGCCCGCCGTCTTGCTCAATCCCCGCCGTATCGGCCTGATCGAGACTCTGCTGGAGATGGGCGCGGATATCAAAGTGAAGAGCCGGCGCACCAGCGGTGGTGAGGAGATCGGCGATCTGGTGGTGCGCCACTCGCGCCTGCACGGCGTCGAGGTTCCGGCCGCGCGCGCGCCTTCGATGATTGACGAATATCCGGTGCTGTCGGTGGCAGCCAGCTTCGCTCAGGGCAAGACCGCGATGCGCGGGCTGGAAGAACTGCGGGTGAAGGAAAGCGACCGGCTCGCGGCGGTGGCGGCGGGTCTTGCCGCCAATGGCGTGCGCTACACGATCGAAGGCGATGATCTGATCGTGGAAGGTGGCGTGGTGCCCGGCGGCGGCATGGTCTCAACCCATATGGACCACCGCATCGCCATGAGCTTTCTCACCATGGGGCTTGCCAGCGAAAAGCCGGTGACGGTGGACGACGTCACCATGATCGCCACCTCGTTCCCCGAGTATCGCGATTTGATGGCGGGTCTCGGCGCGGTTATGGAAACCCCATGAGCATCGTGATCGCAGTTGACGGTACCGCGGCAAGCGGCAAGGGCACCTTGGCCAAAAGGCTGGCGGCGCATTTCGGCTTTGCCCATCTGGATTCCGGGGCGCTTTATCGCCTGACTGCGCTGGCCGTGCTGGAGGCCAAGGGCGACCCCGCCAATGAGGCCGATGCGGTCAAGGGCGCCCAGACCATGGACCTGAACCGGGCGGGCGATCCCGCCATCCGCACCGACATTGTCAGCAAGGCCGCCTCCCATGTTGCCGCCATCCCGGCGGTGCGTTCGGCACTTTTGGAGTTCCAGCGGAACTTTCTCGCCCATCCCCCGGGCGGCAGCCCCGGCGCGGTGATGGACGGCCGCGATATCGGCACCGTCATCTGCCCCAACGCCACGGCCAAGCTTTATGTCGATGCCCGCCCCGAAATCCGGGCCCGCCGGCGCTGGAATGAGCTGAAAGGCATGAATATCCGCCGGGCCGAGCAGGACGTGCTGGCCGAGCTCAACGCCCGGGATGCGGCCGATAAATCCCGCCCGATCGCCCCCCTGAAGCAGGCTGACGACGCCGACTTGCTGGATACCTCCGATTTGGGTATAGACGCGGCGTTCGCGGCAGCTCTCGCTTTGGTTTCTCCCAAGGTGGCCAAGGTACTGGAGAGCGCGCTCAAGGACCGCCACAGGGGCTAAGGAGGCCCGGCGGCCTCAAGGGCATCCCGCTTACTTTTCTCGAAAACCCAACCCGCCCGCGCGCAAGCGCGGGAAGTCCGCCGGCTCTGCCGGTTGGCATGAACGACTGTATAGGAATCTGAATGGCTCGCGCCGCTACCAAGGAACGTACCGAAAGCTCCATCGCCACCCCCTCCCGCGAAGATTTCGCGGCGATGCTGGAGCAGAGTTTTCAAACCCAGAGCCCCCAGGAAGGCGCTGTCATCAAGGGCACCATTGTCGCCATTGAAAATGACTTCGCCATGGTGGATGTCGGCCTCAAGACCGAAGGCCGCATCTCGCTCAAAGAATTCGCCATGCCGGGCGTGCCGGCCGACGTCAAGGTCGGCGACACCGTCGAAGTCTATCTGGAGCGCGTCGAGAACGCGCTGGGCGAAGCTGTCCTGAGCCGCGACAAGGCCCGCCGTGAGGAATGCTGGATCAAGCTGGAAAAGGCCTTCAACGACGTCACCCGCGTCACCGGCGTGATCTTCGGCCGCGTCAAGGGCGGCTTCACCGTCGATCTGGACGGCGCCGTGGCCTTCCTGCCTGGCAGCCAGGTTGACGTGCGCCCGATGCGCGATGTCGGCCCCCTGATGAACCAGCCCCAGCTGTTCCAGATCCTGAAGATGGACCGCCGCCGCGGCAATATCGTGGTGTCGCGCCGCGCCGTGCTGGAAGAGCGCCGTGCCGAGGAACGCACTTCGCTGGTCGCCTCCCTGCAGGAAAAGCAGATCGTCGAAGGCGTGGTCAAGAACATCACCGACTATGGCGCCTTTGTGGACCTGGGCGGCGTGGACGGCCTTCTGCATGTCACCGACATCGCCTGGCGCCGCGTCAGCCACCCCACCGAGGTGCTGAATGTCGGCCAGACCGTCACCGTGCAGATCATCAAGATCAACCACGAAACCCAGCGCATCAGTCTGGGCATGAAGCAGCTCCAGACCGATCCCTGGGAAGGCGTCGCCGTCAAATATCCGGTGGGCGTGCAGTTCAAGGGCAAGGTCACCAACGTCACCGACTATGGCGCCTTCGTGGAGCTGGAGCCGGGCGTGGAAGGCCTGGTCCATGTCAGCGAGATGTCCTGGGTCAAGAAGAACATGGCCCCCTCCAAGCTGGTCACTCCCGGCACGGAAGTGGATGTCGCCGTGCTGGAAGTCGATTCCAACAAGCGCCGCATCAGCCTGGGCCTGAAGCAGACCCAGGAAAACCCCTGGAACGCCTTCACCGCCAGCCACCCGTCCGGCACCGTGATCGAGGGCGAGATCAAGTCGATCACCGAATTCGGCCTGTTCATCGGCCTGGATTCCGACATCGACGGCATGGTCCATCTGTCGGACCTCAGCTGGTCCAAGCCTGGCGAGGAAGCCATCAAGGACTATTCCAAGGGCCAGGTCGTGAAGGCCAAGGTCCTGGATATCGACGTGGAAAAGGAACGCGTCAGCCTGGGCATCAAGCAGCTGGATGGTGACCCCATCGAGAAGGCCGGCCCGTCCGGTTCGGCGCTGCGCAAGAACCAGGTCATCACCGGCACGGTCACGGAAGTGAACGACGGCGGCATCGAGGTGGAACTGGATGGCGGCGTGAAGTCGTTCATCCGCCGCGCCGACCTGGCGCGGGACCGGGCCGACCAGCGTCCGGAACGCTTCGGCAAGGGCGACAAGGTGGATGCGCTGGTGACCAGCGTGGACAAGCACACCCGCAAGGTCTCCCTCTCCATCAAGGCCCGCGAAATCTCGGAAGAGAAGGAAGCCGTCGAGCAGTATGGCTCCTCCGACAGCGGCGCCAGCCTGGGCGACATCCTGGGTGCAGCCCTCAAGAAAAAGACCCCGAAGAAGAAGACGGACGAGTAGTCCTTCTTTCTTTGCAGATGAAAAAAGGGCGCGGGCCAAAAACCCGCGCCCTTTTTGTTTGTTACGCTAGAATCAACTAGCGTGAATTCATTCAACTGATGAGGAGTCGAAGTCATGGCGAAGAAAGGTGCGTTGGCCCAGAAAGCCGCTGAACTGGAGGCCGCTGTCGCGGGCCTGTTCACCGGTACCCCTGCGGCCCCGGTGAAGAAGGCGAAGAAGAAAGCCAAGAAGGCGAAGAAGGCGGCCAAGAAGGCCACCAAAAAGACCGCCAAAAAGACCAAGAAGGTGGCAAAGAAAGTCGCCAAGAAAGCCAAAAAGGCCAAGAAGAAAGCCAAGCGCTAAGCGTTCGCATCTGCGACAGGCTTGAGAGAGGCGTCTTCCGTTCCGGAAGGCGCCTCTTTCCTTTGGTGCACCCGCCGCTAAAGTTCCCGAAAACAACTATAGGGGAGCATCCATGCGACATCTGACACTTCTGGCCGGCGCCATGCTGGCGACACTGAGCCTGACGGCTTCGGCGCAAACACCGGCACCGGCGCCCGCGCCGCATGCCACACCGCCCGATGCCTTTGTCTATCAGCCGGCGGCGGAGGTTGAGGCGCTCACCCATCGCGCCGACGGCAAGCCGCAGTCCAAGATCGTGATCGATCACGAATATTATTACATCGAATATGTCACCCGCACGATCAATACCCAGTCCGAGGGGCATGGCCACTGGTACGATTACATCCATGTTCTGGATGGCGAGGGCACCATCACCTATGGCGGCACCCAGCAGGGCGCGCATGACGTGGGCGATCTGGAAATGCGCGGCGGGGCGCTGGCAGGCGGCAAGACGATCACGCTGCATCCCGGCGACCGGCTGGTCGTCCCGCCCGGGCTGGTGCACCTCTTCACCGCCACGCCCGGCCACACCTTCACCTATCTGATCTTCAAACAACGCGTCTGAAGACGGGCATCGGGCCGCCTCGTTCATGAGGCGGCCCGTGCAACCGCCGGATGACAGTTCCCGTAAAATGCGTCGGGCATTTCAGGGATATTTTAGGGGCATTTTGGTGTCAGCCGAAACCCGCTGGCAGGAAGCGCATTGGATACTGGGTCCCGCAACCGGTTCACGGTGTCCCATGATCCTTGCAGTAAAATCCCCCGCGATAGTTCGCAAACCAGGCGTTCTGGAATTCATCCTCAACCTGCTCAGCCATCACCACGCTCAGGGCTTTCGCAAAGCGCGCAAGGACAGTGCACCAAAGGCAAATTGGTGGCCGACCTCGCCGGGTTATCTGTAACGCCCCGGCCCGAGCCCGCGAATATCCGGCGAATGTGCTAGACACGCCGCCGGAGACGCAACATGACCCTATTCCTGCTGTCCTATGTGGGCGGCGTGCTGACCATCCTCAGCCCCTGCATCCTGCCGGTGCTGCCTTTCGTATTTGCCCGTTCTGACCAGCCTTTCCTGCGCTCAGGCCTGCCGCTGCTGGTGGGCATGGCCATTACCTTCGCGGGCGTGGCGACGCTCGCCACCTTGGGCGGAAGCTGGGCGGTGCACGCCAATCAATGGGGCCGCATTGCCGCCCTGGTGCTGCTGTCCCTGTTTGGCCTCACCCTGCTTCTGCCGCAGCTCGCCGACCATCTGACCCGGCCGCTGGTGGCGCTGGGATCGCGCCTGTCCAATCAAGCCAGTGCCGGGCAGGGCGGCATCGGACCTTCCCTGTTGCTGGGTGTGGCGACAGGCCTGCTGTGGGCGCCGTGCGCAGGTCCCATCCTGGGGTTGATCCTGACGGGTGCGGCGATCAAAGGCGCGAGCACCTCCACCACGCTATTGCTGCTGGCCTATGCGCTGGGCGCGGCCACGTCGCTGGCGGCGGCGCTGCTGATCGGCGGGCGCGTTTTCACCGCCATGAAGAAAAGCTTGGGGCTCGGCGAATGGGTCCGTCGCGCCCTGGGCGTTTTGGTGCTGGCCGGCGTGGTGGCCATCGCGCTGGGGCTGGACACCGGGCTTTTGACGCAGCTCTCGCTCACCCGCACCAACGGGCTGGAGCAATCGCTGTTGCAGGGTGTGGGCCTGGGCCGCAAGACCGAGAGCATCGCGGTTGCCGGCAGCAACCTGCCGGTGGAAGGCACCATGCCGGAGCTGAACGGCGCGGTGGAATGGCTGAATTCGCCGCCGCTCACCCGCGCGAGCCTGCGCGGCAAGGTCGTGCTGGTCGATTTCTGGACCTATTCCTGCATCAACTGCCTGCGGGCGCTGCCCTATGTCGAAGCCTGGGCGCAGAAGTACAAGGATCATGGCCTGGTGGTGATCGGCGTGCATGCGCCGGAATTCGCCTTCGAGAAAATCCCCGACAATGTGAAGCGCGCCGTCCGTGATCTGGGCGTGACCTACCCGGTGGCGCTGGATAACAATCTCGCCATCTGGCAGGCCTTCGACAATCAATACTGGCCGGCGCATTATTTCATCGACGCCCAGGGCCGCATCCGCCATCACCATTTCGGCGAAGGCGAATATGACGCTAGCGAACGCGTGATCCAGCAGCTCTTGCGCGAAGCCGGCAATCAGGATGTGCCCGGCGGCATCGTCGATCCGCGGGCGAAAGGCGTGCAGGCCCAGGCCACGCCGGATGATCCGGCCCGCTCGCCCGAAACCTATGTCGGCTATGGCCGGGGCAGCAACTTTGCCGCCGGCCCCGTGCATATGGACCAGTCGGCGAGCTATGAAACGCCGTTTCCGCTTCAGCCCAATCAGTGGGGCTTCAGGGGCCGCTGGACCATCGCAGAAGAGAAATCCACCCTCGATGCGGCTGGCGGCAAGATCACCTTCCGTTTCCACGCCCGCGATCTGCATCTGGTGCTGGGGCCGGGCAGCGACGGCAAGCCGGTGCGCTTCAAGGTGACGCTGGATGGTCAGGCGCCAGGCGCCAGCCATGGCACGGACAGTGATGCCGATGGCAATGGCACAGTGACAAGTCAGAGGCTGTATCAGCTGATCCGGCTGGACAGCGCATCGGCGATGACAAGCGACCATACCTTTGCCATCCAGTTCCTGGACTCTGGTGTGCAGGCCTTCGCCTTTACGTTTGGATGAAGTCATGGCATGGCGAACGCCGTGACCATGGAACTTGCGATCCTCTTCGCCATCGCGGTGTGGGCGGGCATCCAGAATGCGCTGGCGGGTGGGGGCACGTTTCTCACCCTGCCGGCGCTGATGCTCACCCATATGACGGCGCTGGCCGCCAATATCACTTCGACCATCGCGCTGTTTCCCGGCCAGGTCGCGTCCAGCTGGGCGGGCCGCGAGCATGTCGCGGGCGCGGGCGGCCTTTCCTTCCGCACGATGTTCATCCTCTCGCTGGTGGGCGGGATTGCGGGCGCCATTCTGCTGCTGGTGACGCCGTCTTCCATCTTCAGTCACCTGGTGCCCTGGCTGGTGCTGTTCGCCACCAGCGTCTTTGCCTATGGCAGCTTTGTGCCGCGCAAGGCCGAGCGCCCGCCGGTGCTGGGCAGGGTGGGCGCGGGCATCGCGCAGTTCTGTATTTCGGTCTATGGCGGCTATTTCGGCGGCGGCATCGGTTTTCTGATGCTGGCGGCCCTGACCGCGGCCGGCCTCAATATTCGGGGCGCCAGCGCCACCAAGAATGTGCTGGCGGGCGTGATGAATGCCAGCGCCGTGGCGATCTTCGTGTTTAGCCCCCAAGTCCATTGGCTGCAGGCAACCATCGCCTGCATCGGGGCGGTCATCGGTGGCTGGATCGGCGGCCATCTGGTTAGCCGGGTGAACCAGACGTTCCTGCGGGCCGCGGCCGTGGCCATTGGTATTGCCCTGACCATCGGCCTGTTCCTGCGGGCGCCCTAGACACTTTTTTTCCTCCTAACTCTGTAGTAACATCGCCCCGGACGTGATGGAGCGCGCCATGACCAGATTTGCCCTTGCCGCCCTTGCCCTGATGCTTGCCGGGCCCGCTTTTGCCCAGCCTGCAGCCGCGCCATCGGACGCCGCGGCCCAGCCTGACGCCCAAAGCCATGCCAGCCATCCGACCGGAGAGGGCAATCCCTATCTCATCACCTGCCGCCCGCCCCAGACCCTGCCCGCCAGCCGGCTGCTCGGTCCGGAAGTCTGCAAGACCAATGCGGTGTGGGCGCAGTATCGCAAGGACGGCATGGATGTGGCAGCCGACGGCATCCATGATGTGCCGGGGGAGAAATGGCGCACCATCAATCCGCAGGCCTGCCATCCCGCGACCATGGGTGGCAGTGGCACAGCGGCCATGAATCAGGCCAATTTCAGCATGATCTGCGAGTAGCGGCCTAGGCTTCGGTGAAAAGGCCTTTTGCCGGCGGCGCGGGCAGGTTCACTTTCAGCACATCGCGCATATAGCGCACGCTGGCGGCGATGTTGTCGTCGCAGCTCCCGGTGCCGTCGCCGGGACGCGGCGCGTCGATGTCGAACACCGCCCAGCCCTTGAAATTCTTCTTGCGCATCACCGCGAAGACGCCGGGGAAATCGACGCCGCCGCCCTGGCCGACCGCGGCATAGACGCTCTTTTGCCGGTGCATGTCCTGGGTGGGGCCGGCCTTGTTGCCGCGCCATTGCGGGAAAGTGTCTTTGAGGTGGAATTCGGTGATGCGGGGGAAGAATTCGTCGCTCATCTTCACCACATCCATGCCGCCCAGAACATTGTGGCCAGTATCCATGATCAGGAAGACATAATTGGGGTCGGTCAGCTCCATCACCCGGCGGAAATCATGCTCGCGTTCCATCGGGCCCCACATATGGGCGTGCAGTGACAGCCTCACGCCATATTTTTTGGTGCGATGGCCGATCTCATTGGCGGTCTCGGCCAGCCCCTTGAGCTGATCGTCGCTGGGGCCGCCCGGCGGGCGCGGGCCCATATTGTTCTTCCAGTGATCGATACCGAGCGGTTGCAGGAAATCCCGCGCGCAGGCTTCCATGTCGGCGATCAGTTTCTTCTGACTTTCACCACCCAGCCAGGGATAGGCCGGCGCCGACCCGGCCGGGCGGGGCGCCGGCGGCGCGCTGCCCGGACGCACCGGCAGGTCGCCCACGCAGGCGATCTGAACGCCAATCTCCTGTGCGAGTTTCTTGAGCGCCTGCGGCTTGTCGTACCAGGGCGCGGCCTGATCCGAATAGGGTTCGAAGCCCTCCAGTCCATAATGTTTGATGTCCATCAGCATCATGCGCATGCTCTTGGACTTGACCATGTCGCCGTTCTTCCAGACGCCATAGATCGCGCCCGTGGTGCCGAAGCTGATGTCCTTGTCGCGTGGATCAAGTCCGCTGGCGAAGGCCGGCGACGTCGCGGCCAGCGCCGCGCTCGAAACAATGAAGTGACGGCGGTTGAGCATGGCGTTTTCCCTCTTGTTCTTGCTTGTTGCGTCAAGATTATCAGGAAGGATCAAGCGCAGCTATTGCGTCTTCCTGGGCAAAAACCGCGTAATTCCTGTGGGTGTGGCGGCGTAAAGCGTGCCATCGGGACCCAGCGCCACGCCTTCGCCGGCCTGGTCGTCGGGTACGAAATACTTCAGCTTTCCGGTGCGCGCGCTGCCGATATAGATGCCCTTCTGGCCGTCGCTGTTGTAGTCGCTGGCATAGAGCGTGTCGTTGCTGTCGATGTAGAGGCCGCTGGGGTGATTGAAGCCGCGATACTCCGTCAGCCACTTGCCGTCCTGGTCGAAAATCTGGATGCGGCCATTGACGCGGTCGGCGACGAACAATTGTCCCTGGGAGTCAAACGCCAGCGCATGGGGATTGCGGAACTGGCTCTTGCCCGAGCCGAGACTTCCCCACGACTTGATGAATTTGCCATCCGGCGTGAACTTGATGATGCGCGTTATGGTGTCGGGCGGCAGATTCAACGCCACGGTGCCATGACCGTCGGCGACAAAGATGTCGCCATTGGGCGCGGTCACCACATCGCCGGGATCATGGAAATGCGTCGGCCCGCCGCCGGAGACGCCCGCCGTGCCCAGCCGCATCAGCACCATGCCGTCGGGCGACAGCTTGATGACCTGCTCGCCTTTGGGGCCGCCGTGCTTGGCGACGGCTGCGTCCGTTACCCAGACGTTACCGTCTTTGTCGACATGCAGGCCGTGCGGCATAGCAAAGAGGCCGGCGCCGACGCTGCGGATCGGCCGTCCGGTTTTGGGATCGATCTGGTGCACGGCCGCCATGTTCGAGCCGTCACAGGTGCCGTCACCACAGCGATCTATGGCCCAGATCTCACCATGTGGACCGATCTCGATGCCCGCCGTGGTGCCCCACGGCTTGCCATCCGCCAGATGCGCCCACTGGCGCTGCGGCGGACCAAAGGGATCCGGCAACGGCCTGGGCATGGGCATCTGGCCCATACCCATCATCGCGGCACAAAGTGCTGCAGCGGCCGCGGTGAAGCGCATCAGGTTCAGCGTTCCTCGCGTACAGGTGCTGCCGCAGCCTCGCCCGGCAGGGCATAGGCCAGAAGGTCGGCGCCATAGGAACTGCCCACCGCGGTGACAATGTACTGCTTGCCATTGTGCATATAGGTCATGGCGGCGCCGGTCTGCACCTTGTCCATGAACACCGCGCCGCGCTGTTCGCCGGTCGCCTTGTCATAGGCACGCAGCCGCGCACCCTTGCGGCCCTGCTCGTCGGTGAACAACCCGCTGTCGCCCACGATCACCAGGGTCTTGGTGGTCAGGGTGCCCAGAATGCCCGACTGTCCGGTGCGCGGAATGGTGACGCCCTTGAGCAGCGGATGGTTCTTGATCGCGTCCGGCGTCTCGCCATGCACGATCTGCCACAGCTTGGTGCCCTTCACGAGATCAAGCGCGGTGACGACGCCATAAGGCGGCTTCATCAGCGGAATGCCCTCGATGGAGATCAGGCCGGGCACAATGGGATCGGTGAGGCCATCGCGCGCAACCGAACCGCGTCCACGTCCCGTCGCACCCTTCAGGCTGGCGACGCCGCCAAAGGTGCCGCCGTTGGGATCGGAGCTGCCGGCCGCGGGCTGGCCGCCACGCTGATAGGGCGGCTTGCCGCCGCCCGGCACGACCACGCCGGTGACCTCGATCTGGTTCTTGGCATAGACATAGAGAATATTGGTTTCCGGATCGAAGGAACCGCCCGGCCAATTGGCGCCGCCCTGCAAGCCCGGCATGTTCAGCGCGCCGAAGATCTGGTCGGTAACGACCGGCGGCGGGGTGAAGAGCGAGGTCAGCACATAATGCTTGGCGATCTCCAGTGCGCGCGCCTTGATCTGCGGGGTGAAGTCCACCAGATCGTTCTCGGTCACGCCCTGATGCGCGAACGGCGGGGGCGCGCTCGGAATCGGCTGGGTCGGCGAGTAGTATTCGCCCGGCACCTGACCCTTGGGGATCGGTCTTTCGGGAATCGGGAACACCGGCTTGCCGGTGGTGCGGTCCAGCACATAGAGGTAGCCCTGCTTGGTCGGCTGGGCGATCGCCTTCACGGTCTTTCCGTTGTGCGGGATGTCGCACAGGATGCCGGCGCAGGAAATGTCGCGGTCCTGCAGGCCGTGATGGATGATCTGATAGTCCCATTTGCGGATGCCGGTCTCGATGTCCAGCGCCACCAGCGTCTCGCCGAACTTGTTGTCGCCCGTGCGGGTGATGCCCAGCATGTCGGTCTGCGGCAGTTCCACCGGCACATAGACCAGGCCCAGATCGGGGTCGGCCGACATCGGCGCCCAGGCGCCGGTATTGCCCGCGGCTTCCGCCTGGCCGGGCGTCGTCCAGGTCTCATACCCATACTCGCCCTTGCGCGGGATGGTGTGGAATATCCACTTGCGCGCGCCCGTCTTCACGTCAAAGCCGCGCACATAGCCCTTGGAGGCAAGTGTCGGAGCCGCGCCCACCACGATCGTGTCCTTCACCACCAGCGGCGGGGCATGCAGGCCGATCACGCCCTTGTTGGGGTCCATGGTCTGATCGTCATTCTGACGCAGGTCGACCATGCCATTGGTGCCGAAGGCCGGATCTGGCACGCCGGTCTTGGCATCCAGCGAGAACATGCTGTAGCCGCGGGTGACATAGACGATGCGTTCGTTGGTGCCGTCAGTCCAATAGCCGACGCCCAGGCCGGGGCCGCCGCGCGAACCGATGCGCTCGCCTTCGTCATAACGGTGTATCCACAGCAGTTCGCCGGTGCCTGCATCCAGGCACACCACGTCGCGGCGGAAACCGGCGGTGGTGTAGAGCCGGCCTTTGATCACCAGCGGCGTGGACATGAAGTCGGCATCCAGCCTGGGGCCCAGCGCATTGGTGGAGAAGCGCCAGCTCAGCTCCAGCTTGTCGAAATTGGCGGCGCTGATCTGGTCGAGAGCTGAATAGCGGGTGCTGGCCAGGTCGTTGGCGTAATGCAGCCAGTCGGTCTCCGCAGGCGGCGTGCCTTGCGCCCAGGCCGGCCCGAAGCCCAGCAGAGTGAGAGCCGACGCGCTGGCCAGCAGGTCTCGACGATTCAACATTTGGATAGTTTCCTTTACGCCCCAGACTTTTTCTGGACCGTAAGGGGAGGGGGAGCTGACGGCAAGTTCGGCTTCATCCCCAAGTTGTCGCAAAACGTCATGCTGCGGTGCCGCAGCAATCCGAAAATCCGCCAATGTCAGGGCGGTCAGCGCGGTCGGCGCGTATGGCGCATTACAACCTCGTGGATAAAGCCGACATAGCGGACAATGAACTCGGCGCAGGCATGCAAACGGTCCCGCTCCACCAGGTACTGGCCGCTGCCATAGTGCTGCACCCGGTAGTGATCGTGGTCATGTTCGATGCCCCAGCCGCCGGCCAGCCGCTGGTCCCTGCCTCTTTCCAGCCACAATTCGGCAAGGTTGGGATCTTCCAGCAAGGCGTCTTCCACCTCGCCCACCGTCAGTGACTGCGGCCTGTCCAGATAGCCGGCTTCCGCCAGAAGCCGGATGGTCGAAAGATTAAAGATTGCTGTTCATAGGCATCCGGTACTTCGCTCACCCGTTGTGCAAGGGACATGATCGGCGCCAGCCTCGGCAATGATTGCAAAGAGGAAATGGTGTTCCCCCTCAGGGGTTTCCCCAATTCCTGACATGCCTGCTGATATGTCACCGCCATGCGACAATGCAGCGACGCCCATGCGTTGACTTGTTAAGCACAGGGCTGTAGCCACGCGACAGCTTTCATGCGTCTGCGAGGGCTCTAGAGCGCGCAGGCTGCCAGGATATTTTATCCCCGAAATTCCCAACTATCCCGGCCGGCAAAATTCGCCCGGCCCATGTGAGGCTCGTATCGTCTTATGACACAGGAACAATCCAACAAGGCTCTGATGCTGGCCGTTTTGGCCGCGCTCAAGGAAGGCGATCTGGAACCACTGTTTGCCGCGCTCAATCCCGATGTGCTGTGGAAGGCGACGGCGCCGCAAGCCTTCTTCCGCTTTGGCGGTGTCCGTCGCGGCATCGCCGGTGTGCGCGAATACAGCGCGCTGCTGTTCTCGCGCTATCATGCCACCAAGCTTGCACCGCGCGCCGTCACCGCCCAGGGCGACCGGGTCTGGGGCCTGTTCGAAGCCGAGATGCTGCACCAGCCGTCCGGCCGCTATGTCCAGTTCGACATCTTCTTCGGCTGGACGGTGAAGGACGGTCGCATCGTCGAGCATCAGTGCCTGTTCGACACCGCCAGCGTGCTGATCCAGCAGGGCGAGCTGGCGGTCGAGGCTGCTTAAGCCTTTCGTTCCGGTCCGTAGCAGAGTGCCACGATCCTGTTCGTCAGGATCAGCAGCACGAAGGCCAGCGCCAGATAGAATCCCACCAGCAGCTTGTCCTGGGTCATGGAGACCTGGGAATTGAGCGGCAGGTCGACTTGCTTCATCACCAGATAAAGTCCGGCATAACAGGCGTCGTAGACAAACCAAACGCCCAGCACGCGCAACGCCACGCCGAAAATGTCCCGAGGATGCATTTTTTGTTCCTTTAGATTCCCAGATAGGCGATCGCGAACAGCACCGCGCCACAAGCCCCCAGCCCCATCGCCGAGAACCAGAAGGTGCGCCGCGAGGTGATGATCGCCACGGTGGAAAGCGCGATGCCGATCTCGATGATGGTGGCGGCGCCGGTCAGCCAGTGATGCCGCTGTTCGTGCATCGCGCTTTCCTTCAGTCGCGCGTCGCGGTCTTTTTCCGCGTCCTGGGCCTTGTCGCGCGCCTTGTCCTGGCTGTCGCGGTCCTTGGAGATTTCCTTGGCATATTCCTCCGCCTTGGCGCTGCGGGCGACCGAGGCGATCTCATACATGTGCCGTTTCAGGCTGTCGGCCTGATATTCGTTCCAGCTGTCGGTCGCCTTGTCCTGGGCCAGCACCGCCTCGCTGGACCCGGTGATGGCGCGGCCGCCTTCCACCGTCTCCAGCGAGCCGGCTGACGCGGCCATCACCGCCAGAACGGCGACGGTGATGGAAACGCGGCTGATAAAGGGGTTCTTCTCATGCGCGGCATGTTCGGCATGCTCGGCATGTTCATGGGCTTCCAATGCGGGATCGGACATGGATGTCTTGCCTATTTGAACGGCGCCAGGTCGATGGCATTGGCCATGGCCTGATAGCCGGCATCATTGGGATGCAGTCTGTCATTGAGGTTGAAGCCCGCATCGAAGGTGGTGGGATCGGATTTGTCGGCCACCGAGGGCGCAAAATCCACCACGCCGTCAAAATCGCCGCCGGTCTTGATCCATGCGTTCACCGCCTCGCGCACCTGCTCGCCGTCCGGCATGAAGTAATGCGCGCCCTTATAAGGTGTCAGTGTCGCGCCATAGACCTTGATGCCGCGGGCATGGGCGCGTTCGATGATCTGCTTGTCGGCGGCGATCAAGGCATCGGCCGTCACCGGCTCGGTCGGCGGATAAAAACCACGGCCGATGTCGTTGATGCCTTCCAAGAGGATGACGGCCTTGACGCCGGGCACGCTCAGCACGTCGCGGTCCAGCCGCGCCAGCGCGCTGGGGCCGGTGCCATAGCGCAACAGGCGGTTGCCGCCGATGCCGGTATTGACCACCGACCATCTGGAATGGGCCGCGGCCAGCCGTTCCGCCAGCCGGTCGGGCCAGCCACGAAAGGCATTGTTGGTGGATTGCGCACCTTCGGTGATGGAATCGCCCAGGGTCACGATCACGCTGTCGGCGCTGACGGGATCGACATCTACTTCGGTCACCAGCGCAGGCAGGCGCATCAAACGCGGACTGGGCAGGCTGGCGGCGGCGGTGTGATTGCCGGGAACGCCGGCGACATACTGGAACAGGCTGTGGCCGGCGCGCGACAAGGGTCCGGGTATGTGTACCGAGATCACCAGTTTCTCCAGCGCATCCACTTTCAGGTCGATGGAATCGGACAGCAGCGGCGCGCTGGCGGGTATGGTGATGCCGTTCTTGCCATCGAAGGTCACGGTGCGATCGGTTCCCGCGATCACACTGCCATCGGGGCCGGCCGCGCCGACATGCACGGCGCCCAGGGTAAGCGCCTCGCTGTCGGCTTCATTGGAAAGACGCAGGCGAATGCGCTTGCCCGCCACCGCCACACGCACCAGCTGGCGGATGGTGACATTGGAGGGATCGCTGTCGGCGATCACCACCGGCACATTGCCGGGATTGTCGAGCAGGGGCGCAGTTGCCGGGGGCGGCGTCACTGGCATGGCCTGACCGCCGGCCAGCGGAATCACCGCCGGGCTGGCCACGGGCAGGGCGGGGGCGCCGGGCGGCAGCGGGATCGGAACAAAGCCCCAGGCGCCTATCCAGGTTTCCTTGGCCGCCGGCGCCGCCATCACCTCAGAGATATGTGCGCTCGCCCCCAGAATCAGGGCGCCCGCGAGGGCCAAATTCCACGCAAAATGACGGATTCTCATTTCCTACCCCACTCTTTATCGGTTGCGGCGACTTTCCATGGGGCGGCGGACCTGTGCAAGCGGCCCCGGCTTGGGGGGCGGTAGCGCCAAATTGCATCGCTCACGGACCAAAACTGGCCGATGGGGCGAAAAAGTCTGATTTTTCAGATGCTTCCCGTTGACGCCCGGGAACTTAACTGGAAGATTATGTCCGACCTCGCGACTCCATCGCGGGCAATGTCCCTCAAGGGGCCTGGGGATGATCAAATCTGAATTGGTTGCGCGCCTGACGGCCCGCTATCCGCACCTCTACCACCGCGATGTGGAACGCATCGTGACGACGGTTCTGGATTCCATCAGCAAAGCGCTGGCGGATGGCCATCGCGTGGAATTGCGCGGCTTTGGCGCCTTCAGCGTCAAGGTGCGTCCCTCGCGCATGGGACGTAATCCGCGCACCGGCGAACCGGTTTCGGTTGGCCAGAAGCGTGCGCCATTCTTCCGCACCGGCAAGGAATTGCGCGAGCGGCTGAATGGCGGTACGCCGGAACCGTGAATCCAGTCTACGTCGCACTCGATACCACCGATCTCGATTATGCCCGCCAGTTGGCGGAGCGCGTGCGCGGCTCTGTTGGCGGGCTGAAGCTCGGCCTGGAATTTTTCAGCGCCCACGGCCCCGATGGGGTGCGCGGTTTTGAAGGCTGTGGCCTGCCCATCTTCCTGGACCTGAAGTTCCACGACATTCCCAACACCGTCGCGGGCGCAGCCCGCGCTGCGGCGCAGCTGGGTGTTTCCATCATGAATGTCCATGCCCAGGGTGGGGCGGCGATGATGCGGGCGGCGGTGGATGCTGCACGCGCCGTCTCGCCCTCCACCAAGGTGATTGCCGTCACCATGCTGACCAGCCTGTCGGACGAGGATTTGCCGTCGGTGGGTCTGACGCCGCCGGTGGGCGACCAGGTGCTGCGGCTGGCGTCCCTGGCGCAGCAATGCGGGCTGGATGGCGTGGTCTGCTCGGCGCATGAGATCACGCGTCTGCGTGCCGAGCTTGGCCCAGATTTCCTGCTGGTGGTGCCGGGCATCCGGCCGGCGGGCGCGCACGCTGGCGACCAGCGCCGGGTGATGGGCCCGGTCGAAGCCTGCAAGGCTGGCGCCGATATTCTGGTGGTCGGCCGGCCGATCACGGAGGCTTCCGACCCTGCCTTGGCGGCCCGACATATTGCCCAAAGTCTAGGCGTTCCAGCCCTTTAACCGGGGTTCCCCGCTTTGCTTGATTTCCCGGTTTGAGGGGCCCATACAGCCCAACCCATGACTATCCAGGTCAAAATCTGCGGCCTCACCGCCCCCGATGCCATCGATGCGGCGGTGGGTGCGGGCGCGGTCTATGGCGGGCTGGTGTTCCATCCCAAATCGCCGCGCTTTGTCGTGCTGGGGCAGGCGCGCCTGCTGGCCGAACGCATGCGCGGCCGTCTGAAAAGCGTCGCCCTGATCACCGATATGGATGATGCGGGCATCGCGGAGCTGGTGAAGACGCTGGCGCCGGAATTTCTGCAGCTGCATGGCAGTGAAAGTGTTGCGCGCACCGCCGAGATCCGCGCACGCTTCGGTCTGCCGGTGATCAAGGCGCTGCCGGTGGCCGAGGCGGGCGATCTGGCCGCAGCGGCCGATTATGAGAATGTCGCCGACATGCTGATGTTCGATGCCAAGCCGCCGAAAGGGGCGCAGCGTCCTGGCGGCCATGGCGCGGCCTTTGACTGGAAAATTCTGTCCGGCCGTTCGTTCCGCAAACCCTGGTTTCTGGCCGGCGGTCTTGATCCGGAGAATGTCGCGCGCGCGATCGAATTGTCGGGCGCGGAGCTGGTGGATGTCTCGTCCGGCGTGGAAAGCTCAGCCGGGGTGAAGGACGCGGCCCGCATCGCCGCATTCATCAATGCCGCGCGGTTTCCCGCCTCCCTGAGCAAGCAGAGCGCATGAACCAGATTCCCAATTCCCTTCGCAGCGGTCCCGATGCCGGCGGCCATTTCGGCGCCTATGGCGGCCGCTTTGTCGCCGAAACCCTGATGCCTTTGGTGCTGTCGCTGGAGAAGGCCTATGAGGCGGCAAAAAAGGATCCGGCCTTCCATGCCGAGCTGAACGGGCTTTTGACCCATTATGTCGGCCGCGAAAGCCCGCTCTATTTTGCCGAGCGGCTCAGCGCGCATCTGGATGGGCCCAAGATTTATCTCAAGCGCGAAGACCTCAATCACACTGGCGCGCACAAGATCAACAATTGCCTGGGCCAGATTTTGCTCGCCAAGCGCATGGGCAAGACCCGCATCATCGCCGAGACCGGCGCCGGTCAGCATGGCGTGGCGACCGCGACGGTAGCGGCGCGTTTCGGTCTGCCCTGCACCGTCTATATGGGCGAGGTGGACATGGAGCGGCAGAAGCCCAATGTCTTCCGCATGCGCCTTTTGGGTGCGGAAGTGAAGGGCGTGTCGTCCGGCTCGCGCACCCTGAAAGACGCGACCAATGAGGCGTTGCGCGACTGGGTCGCCAATGTCCACGACACTTTCTACATCATCGGCTCGGTGGTGGGGCCGCATCCCTATCCCGCCATGGTGCGCGATTTCCAGGCGGTGATCGGCAACGAGGCCCGTGAGCAGATGCTGGAACGCGAAAAAAAGCTGCCCGATCTGGTGGTGGCCTGTGTCGGGGGCGGCTCCAATGCCGCGGGCATGTTCCATCCCTTCCTGGATGATGCGGGCGTGGAGATTCATGGCGTGGAAGCGGCCGGCGACGGCGTTGACACCCCGCGCCACGCCGCCACCATCTCCAAGGGCACGCCGGGCGTGCTGCACGGCGCGCGCTCTTATCTTTTGCAGGATCACGACGGCCAGATCATCGAGGCCCATTCCATTTCGGCGGGTCTCGACTATCCCGGCGTGGGCCCGGAGCACAGCTGGCTGAAGGACATCGGCCGGGTGAAGTATTTCTCGGTCACCGACAGGGAAGCGCTGGACGCCTTCATGCTGCTGTCCAAGCTGGAAGGCATCATCCCGGCGCTGGAATCGGCGCATGCGATCGCCCATATGGTGAAAGTGGCGCCGCAGATGAACAAGGATCAGATCGTTGCCATCTGCCTCTCGGGCCGCGGCGACAAGGACATCTTCTCGGTCGCCGAAAAGCTTGGAGAAAGGCTGTGAGCCGCTTGGCCGCCAGATTCGCTGCTCTCAAGAAGGAAGGCCGTGCCGCCTTCGTGCCCTTCATCACCGCGGGCGATCCCGACATGGAGACCAGCTTCGCCATTCTGGAAAAACTGCCCGGTATCGGTGCCGATGTGATCGAGCTGGGCATGCCCTTCACCGATCCCATGGCCGACGGTCCGGCGGTGCAGGCCTCGTCGGTGCGCGCGCTCAAGTCCGGCGCCACCATGGCCAAAGTGCTCAAGATGGTGGAAAAATTCCGCAAAGCCGACAAGACCACGCCGCTGGTGCTGATGGGCTATTACAATCCCGTCCATGCCTATGGCACGGCGCGCTTTGCCAGGGATGTCGCGGCCGCCGGCGTCGATGGGCTGATCGTGGTCGATCTGCCGATGGAAGAAGATGAAGTGCTGCGCGTGCCGGCCCGGGTGCAGGGCGTCGATCTGGTGCGCTTTGTCACGCCCACGACCGACGATGCCCGCCTGAAGCGCATCGTCAGCGACGCCAGCGGTTATCTCTATTACGTCTCGGTCGCCGGCGTGACCGGCACCAAGGCGGTCCCTGAAGACGAAGTCCGCGCCGCCATGGCGCGGGTGAAGGCTGCCACCGATCTGCCCTGCGCGGTGGGCTTTGGCATCCGTTCGCCGGAGCAAGCCGAGGCGGTGGCCCGCGTCGCCGACGGCGTCGTGGTGGGCTCCGCCATTGTCAGCCAGGTCGCGGCGCATCTGGACGCCGGCCGGGACAGAATCATTGCCGAAGTTTTGGGCCTGGCCCAGCGTCTCGCCGGTTCCACCCATGCGGCGCGCCGTGGTAAGGTGCCGGCATGAACTGGATCACCAAAGTCGTCCGCCCCCGGATCAAGGGCCTGATGGCCTCCAAGGGCAAGAGCGGCGGCGATACGCCGGAGAATCTGTGGAAGAAGTGCCCGTCGTGCGGCGAGATGATCTTTCATCGCGACTTGGTGGCCAATCTGAACGTCTGCCCCAATTGCGATCATCATCTGCGCATCGGTCCGGCGGAGCGCTTCGCCTACACATTCGATCCCGGCAGCTTCACCGAACTGGTGCCGCCCACGGTTCCCGCCGATCCTTTGCGCTTCAAGGGCGACAAGAAATATTCCGACGAGATCAAGTCGGCGCGCGCCAAGACCGGGCGCCCCGAAGCTTTCACCGCCGCGCGCGGCAGCATCGACGGCCTGCCGGTAATGATCGGGGTTCAGCCTTTCGATTTCCTGGGCGGCAGCCTGGGCATGGGTGTGGGCGAGGCGCTGGTCGAAAGCCTGCAGACGGCGGTAAAGGAAAAGCGGCCCTATGTGCTGTTCGTGGCCTCGGGCGGTGCGCGCATGCAGGAAGGTATTCTCTCGCTGATGCAGATGCCGCGCACCACCATCTGCGTCGACATGCTGCGCGAGGCGGGACTGCCTTATGTTGTGGTTCTGACCGACCCGACCTTTGGCGGGGTCAGTGCCTCCTATGCCATGCTGGGCGACATCCAGATCGCCGAACCCGGCGCCCAGATCGGCTTTACCGGTGCGCGTGTCATCGCCCAGACCATCCGCGAGAAGCTGCCGGAAGGCTTTCAGCGCGCCGAATATCTGCTGGAACACGGCATGCTGGACATGGTCACGCACAGGAAGGAAATGCGCGCCACCCTGTCGCGCGTCCTGCACATGCTGATGAAGCAGGAAAAGCCGCGCAGCAAGGTCCTGTCCATGCCGCGGCGTCCCGGCAATGGCAGCATCGCCGCCATTCCCTGAGATGTTGTCGGAAACCACCCGCAGCGACGCGGTGCTCAAGCGCCTGCTGGCGCTGCATCCCAAAAAGATCGACCTGGCGCTGGACCGCATCCTGCGGCTGCTGGCCAGCCTGGGCAATCCGCATCTCAAGCTGCCGCCGGTGATCCATGTCGCCGGCACCAACGGCAAGGGCTCGGCCTGCGCCTTTGCCCGCGCCATGCTGGAGGCGCAGGGGCTGAAGGTGCATGTCCATACGTCGCCGCATCTGGTGCGCTTTCATGAGCGTATCCGCCTGGGCGGCAAGCTGATCTCGGAAGAGGCGCTGGTGTCGCTGCTGGAAGAGGTGGAAGAGATCAACCAGGGCCGCGAGATCACCTTCTTCGAAATCACCGCCGCCGCCATGTTCCTGGCCTTCTCGCGCTATCCCGCCGATGCGGTGGTGCTGGAGGTTGGCCTGGGCGGCACTTATGACGCCACCAATGTGGTGCAGGGTCCCGCCATGACCGTGATCCAGCCTGTGGGCATGGATCACAAGGAGTTTCTGGGCGACGACTTGGCGGGGATCGCGCTTGAGAAGGCGGGTATCATCAAGAAGGGTTCACCGCTGGTGGTGGGCCCGCAGAACGAGATCGCGCACACCGTCATCCTGCGCCAGGCCGACCGGCTGGGCGTTCCGGTCTTCGAGTTCGGGCAGGATTTTGTCACCCGCCAGGAACATGGCCGCATGGTCTATGAGGATGAGAGCGGGCTGCTGGATCTGCCGCTGCCCAAACTGGTGGGCCGTCACCAGATCGAGAATGCCGGCGTCGCCATCGCGGCCCTTCGCCATGCGGGCCGGGGGTGGGGCCAGGATGCGGCTGTCGAACGTGGGCTTGCCAGCGTGGAATGGCCGGCGCGTCTGCAACGGCTGCACCACGGACCGTTGGTGGAATCCGCGCCCAAGGGTGCGGAGGTCTGGCTGGATGGCGGCCACAATCCGCATGGCGCCGAAGCGGTGTCGCGCGCCATGGCCGACATGGAAGAGCATGGCGAGCGGCCGCTGTATCTAATCTGCGGCATGCTGGCGAACAAGGATGCGCTGGGCTACCTGCGCAGCTTTAATGGTTTGGCACGTCATGTGGTGACGGTGGCGATTGCGGGCGAGGCGGGCAGCATGGGTGCCGGGGCGCTTTACGACGTGGCGCGCCGCGCTGGTCTGGACGCCGCGCCGGCCGAGGATCTAGATGATGCCATGTTGCAGGTCAGCGCCTGGACGAGGCTCGACGCCCAGGAAACGCCGCCGCGCATCCTGATTTGCGGGTCTTTGTATCTCGCCGGAAAAGTGCTGGCGGAAAACAGTTAATAACTATCATGCCCGCGGAAGCGGGCATCCATCTTGGACCAGATGCAATTAAAGAAATGGATTCCCGCTTACGCGGGAATGACAAGCGGGATTAGATCGAAGACTCGATCCATTCCTTGATCTTCGACTTGGGCAGCGCGCCGACTTTTGTCGCCGCCACCTGGCCCTGATGGAAGATCATCATGGTGGGAATGCCGCGCACGCCATACTTGGTGGGCACATGCGGATTTTCATCAATGTTCAACTTGGCGATGGTCACCTTGTCGCCCAACTCGGCCGACAGTTCATCCAGTGCCGGCGCGATCATGCGGCAAGGCCCGCACCACTCCGCCCAGAAATCCACTAACACGGGCTTCTTGGCATCCAGGACATCGGCCTGGAACGAGGCGTCGGATACTTTGATCGGCATGGGAATGGTCCTGCGAACAACTGCGGTATAATATCTAGGAACGCGACCCCTCCGGGTCAAGGCGGCGCAAAATCCCGGCCATTTGGGCGTCCAGAACCACATCGGAAAGCTGTAGAAGGCGCGGGCCGTCGGTGAAGACCAGGCCGCAGACGATTCGACGGCTGGGAAACACCTTGGCGGCGGCGGCGCGGTACAGCGCCATCTGGGCAAGGTAAACGGCGGGCACGTCGGCCTCGCGCGCCGGCGGCGGGCGATTGGTCTTGTAGTCCAGGATCAGCACGTCCTTGTCGGTCACCGCCAGCCGGTCGATGCGGCCATTGACGCGCGCACCTGCACCCAGTTCCGGCAGTTCGGCGACAAGGCCTGCTTCGGCCTGGCTGCCGGGCCCGAAGGCCGTGGCAAAAGCGGGATCGTCGAGAACCGCGAGCGTCTCATCGACCAGTTTTTCGGGTTGCTTCAGACCACTGGCCTGCACAAAGGCCAGCGCCACGGCGCGGCGCTTTTGTGGCGCGATTTCCGGCAGCCGCGCCAGCAGCGCATGCACCACCAGTCCGCGGCGAAAACGGCCTGCGCCCAATGGCGAGAAAGCAGGCGGCGTCTCACCAATCGCGTCCGAAGGCCGGATCAATCGTGGCAAAGCCGGCTCAATGGGCGCGGGCGTCCTGGTCCAGGCGGGCACGGGGTGCTGTGCTTGCGTGGCCGCAGCCGCAACGCCTACGTCTTCGCCGGTTATGCCATAGCTGATGATCTCGCCATCGCCTTGGCTTACCGTCACGCCCAGGCTTTCGGCGGCGGCACGCGCCAGCTGGTACCAGGAATCGTCCTTGACGCCTTTTTTGTTCTCGAAGCCGCAGACATAAAGCCGGTCGCGGGCGCGGGTCAGCGCGACATAGAGCAGCCGGCGATGCTCGCGCAGGCTCTCTTCTTTTGCGCGTGTCTGGGCTTGTTTCACAATCTGCGGCGCTTCGGCGTCGCTCAACGGAAACAGAACCGCGTCTGCGTCATAAAGCAGATGCCCCTTGCGGCTGGGTGGCTCGGGCAGCGACGTCGTGTCGGGCAAGATCACGATATCGGCTTCCAGCCCCTTGGCGCCATGCACCGTCATCACTCGCACTTCGTCGCGGCCATGCTCCATGTCGCGCTTGATTTCGACGCCGCCGCGTTCCACCCAGTCCAGAAAGCCTTCCAGCGACGGCGAATGGCTGCGCTCATAGGCCAGGGTCAGGGACAGGAACTCCTCGATCGCGTCAGCCGATTCCATGCCCAGACGCGCCAGCAGCAATTGCTTGCCGCCCAAAGTGGTGAGCGCGCGGGAATAAAATTCGAACGGCGGCGCATAGTCGGCGTGTTCCAGCAGCACCGACAGGAAAGCATGCGCGGCAGCGAAATCCGCGCGCCGCGCCACCAGGGCGGTCCACAGATCGCCTTTGCGGCCATGCGACAGCGAAAATAGCTCTTCTTCGCTCAAGCCGTACAGCGGTGAGCGCAGCAGCGCCGCCAGGTTCAGATCATCCTCCCGCTGCAACACAAAGCGGCCCAGCGCGATCAGGTCCATCACCGCGATCTGCTCGCTCAGCCGCACCCGGTCGGCCCCGGCAACCGGAACGCGCCGCAGTTTCAGCTGGCGGATCACCTCGCCGCCAAAGGGTTCGCGGCGCGGCAGCAGGATCATGATATCGCGGGGCGCAATTGGCCGCTTGTGGCCGGGAAGCTGCGCGCCCCGTTTCAGCCAGCCGTCGATCCTGTCCGCCACCAGCGCCGCCAGCCGCGCCACCGGGCTTTGCTTCTGCACCACATCCACCGGTGCGTAATAGTCGGTCTCTTCTTCCTCTTCCGGCTTCAGCGCCGGCCAGAATTCGATGCCGCCTTTCGCCGTTTCGCGATGGGCACGATGGACGATTTGCGCGCCGCTGTAGGTGAGACCGGTGCGCGCGGCCTCGCTCTCGAACACCTTGTCGACAAAGTCCAGAATTTGTGGGGCGGAGCGGCGTGAGGTGATAAGCGGCACTTCGTAAAGCTGCTGCTTGGCGCCAGCGATCAGTTGCGCGAAATGGCGGCGGTTGATGTCGAATTGGCCGGGATCGGCGCCCTGAAAGCTGAAGATGGACTGTTTCTCGTCGCCCACCGCGAAGATGGTGCGGATCTGGCTGCGCTCGCGCCCCAGCCCGGAGAAAAAATCCTCGGTCAGTTTCTTCACGATCTCCCATTGCTCGGGACTGGTGTCCTGCGCCTCGTCGATCAGCACATGGTCGATGCCATTATCGAGCTTGTAGAGCACCCATTGTGCCGCCCCGGGCCTTGTCAGCAGATTTTTTGTTTCGATGATCAGATCGTCATAGTCCAGCACACCGCGCAGCCGCTTGGCGGTTTGGTAGTTCTCGCGCATGGCGTGCACCAGAACGAGGGTGGCATGCGCCAGCTCCGCGGCGCGGGCGGCGCGCCGGCGTTCGGCCGCGGCACAATAGCGTTCGCACAGCTCCGTCAGGTAATTCAACAGGTCGGCGCGTTCATCCGTCAGCTTCTTCGTCGCCAGTCTTTTGCGAGGGTCGCCATCCTTGGTGAGCAGGAAGACGCCCAGCGGCGCGAAGCTGTTGTCAATATCGGCCAGCACAGCGCTGAGCCGCTCCGCGGCTTCGAGATCGCTCTTTGTGCCGCGGCCGAGCCATTCGTGCACCGCCCGCAGGGTCTGGATTTCGCGCGCCAGCCCGGCACAGAAACCGCTCTCGATGCTCTGGATGGTATCACCATCCCCAAGGCCATGAGCCTGTTGCACCCGCGTGGCCAGCTCGCCGTCGCCGGCAAAGAAACGGTCCAGCTTGCGCCGGTCGCCGCCCAGCGCCGCATCCAGGATGCCCGACAGTTTGAACTCGCCGGCTTCCGTCACCAACAGCGCAACGGCGCGCGCCAGCTCTTCGTCGCCGGAACCGGCACGCTCCAGCACATGCTGGCGCGCCTCCTTGATCAAGGCGCGCGCCGACTGGTCGTCCAGGACCTCAAAGGCCGGCGCCACCCGTGCCTCCAGCGGAAAGCGCGACAGGACGATCTGGCAGAAGGCATGCAGGGTCAGCACCTTCAAACCGCCCGGCGTCTCCAGCGCCGCGGCGAACAGCCGGCGCGCCTTGGCCAGGTCTTCATGGGCGTCGCCGCCGATGCGCACGATCTCGTCCCGCAGATCGTCATCCGGCAGCATCGCCCAGCCGCCCAGTTGCTGGAACAGCCGGTTCTGCATCTCCGCCGCCGCGGCCTTGGTGAAGGTGAGGCAGAGAATCTTTTCCGGTTTGGCATCGCCCAGCAGCAGCCGCGCCACGCGGTTGGCCAGTGTATAGGTTTTGCCGGCGCCCGCGTTCGCCGCCACCCAGGCGGAGATTTCCGGATCGGACGCGATGATGGAGTAGTCGCGCATCACGGCTCCTCGCCCCAGCCGGATGGCGACCATTCCTTGACTCGCGCCAGATGGTCATAGTCGCCAGCAATGTCGGCTCGGAATGGCCGCACGCGCGGGCGATAGGCGGTGTCTTGTTCCCTAAACCAGGCGATGCGGCGCGTCAATTGCGCGACCGCCTCGTCGGCCAGATCCTTTGCATCCTTGATATGGTTCGGATTGCGCGCCTGTTTTTCGCTGGCCAGGCTCAGATAGATCAGGTCCTCGGCAATGCGTGCGCCGATGCCGAAACCATCTTGGGCCAGCATGGCGGCTTCCAGCGGCAGCTGCGGCGACAGAAGCTCGGTCACCTGCTTGGTGCTGGGTGGCGCACCGCTCTTATAGTCCAGGATTGCGGCGCTGCCGTCCTTGAGGATGTCGATACGGTCGGCGACGCCGGTCAAGGTAAAATCGCCGATCCGAAGCTCGCCGCGAATTTCCAGATGCGAATGCGTAACGCCAGCGCGATGGCCACGCTCGAATTCGACAAAACCTTTGGCCGCGCCCAGGAACCGGGGCCGCCACAGCGCCAGCGCGGCTTTTGGGATGCCAGCTTCGGCAAAGACTTGGTCGGCTATGGCGACAAGCTGTTCAACGGCATCGTCGGGCAAGCCGCTCTGGTATCTCTCGATGAAGCGTTCGACCGCCTTATGCAGGGCGGTGCCGCGTTCCAGCGGTCCGATCGGCTCGTCCAGCGTATCCAGCGGACGCAGGCCCAGCACATGCTTGGCATAGATGGCATAGGGATCGCGCAACCAGGTTTCGATTTCTGTGACCGACAGACGCTTGGGGCGAACCTCGACCGGCGGCCGGGGTGCAGGGCGCGGCAGGCGGGCGCCCAGCGGCACCTCGGCCATCTGCGCCGCCAGCTGGGTGTAGTCCGGCGAAGGCCGAAGCAGCTCTTCGATCTTCGGCTTTTCCCTGGGCGGTGTGGGGTGCAAACCCAAGACCAGTTGCTCCAGGCGCTGCAGCCAGCGCGAGGCCGTGGCCGGTGCGCCCTCCACCTTCAGCGCCCGGGTCAGCAGCACGCAGGGTCCCGCCGCCAGCATGGCGAAATCATGCGCCGAAAGCCCGATACCGCGCTCCGGCTGTTCCAGTCCCAATGTCTTGCGCATGGGCCGCGAGAACCAGGGATCGGCGCCCGCGCCACGCGGCCAGGTGCCTTCGTTCAGCCCGCCCAGCACGGTCAGGTCGAAACGCTGCAACCGCGCTTCCAGCGGGCCGAGTATTGCAAGACGCGGGTGGCGGCCGAAGGCTGCGCGCACCGGCACCTTCATCGCCAGGCTGCGGAACAGCGGCGCATAAGAGCCGGGCTCGATCGGCGGCAGGTCGCGGGAATCCTCCTTCAGTGCCGCGCAAAGCGCAGCCGCCAACTCGCCGTCGGTGTTGGCCCACAACAGACAGTTTTGCGCTTCGTCACAGGCAAGTCGCTCCGCCGCCGTGACATGCGCCTCGCACAGCGCGCCGATGTCGACGGCTTCTTGGTCGAAAATCTTTTCAAGGGGCGCCAAAATGGCGGCGATCTTCGCCCACCACAGCGCCAGACGGGCCAGCGGCTGGGCGATGGTCTTGTTGCGCGGATTGGTGCGCGCGCTTTCGATTGCCCTGGCAATGCCGGAAAGCCCAGGGTCAGGCCGTGGTCCGCGCAGGCACCAGCGGTCCAGCTCGCGCGCGCGGGCGCGAAAGTTTGCGTCGTCCTCGGCGCGCCGGGCGAAGGGATGCTTGAGCAGCGCCAAAAGCGGTACCGGCGCGAAGCGTGCATCGGCGGCTTCCGTCAGCAGGCACAGGAAGCTGCCGGCGGCGGCATGGGCGAGGGGGCGGCCGGCGGAATCGTCGATTATGATGCCCCAGCGTGTCATCTCGGCGGCGACGCGGCGCGCCAGATTGCGGTCGGGTGTCACCAGTGCGGCGCGGCGGCCCGGCGTCTCCAGCGCTTGGCGCAGCGCTAAGGCGATGGTGATCGCCTCTTGGGCCGGATCGGCTGCGACGCACAAGGCAATGTCTTTGAGTCCGGTTGCGATGTCGCCGCCGCCTTTTTCCGCCAGCGCCCGCCAGGCATCGGTGGTCGGCGCTGGTCTGAGCGTTTCGCTGAGCAAAGTTTCGCGCGCGGGATTTGCATCGGTTGCGAACCAGTCTTCGACATCGGCGCGTTCGCATGTGATCGTTTGCAGCAATTGCGCCATGCCGAATTGCGGATGACCTTCATCCAGACGGCTCCAGCTTTCAGCATCCAGCCTTTTGTCCAGTCCCGGCAACACCACCGCGCCTTGCGGCAGGCGCGCGATCACCCGCAGCAGTTCGGCGGTGGCGGGGATCGAACCGGTGGAACCGGCGGCGATCACCCAGCCTTGTGGGGGTGAGGTTTCCAGCCGCGCCGCCAGCTGCTTCAAGCCCTGAACACGGCGCTCGGCGGGATTGAGCGCATGTTCCGCTTCCAGGATCGCGGGCCACTGGGTGCGGATCACGTCCAGGAAACGGGTGACGCCTTCCCAATGCTCGGCCAGATCGGCCGGCGCCAGATCCTTCAGGTTGGAAAGATCGGCACCCTGGGTTTCGACCTCATCCATCACCTTGGCCAGGCTGTCGGCCAGCGCCGCATATTGCGCGAAAGACAGCGCACCGCCGCGATCGGTGCGGTCCCAGCGCCGCACCAGCTGGGCCAAAAGCAGCTGGCGGCGCAGCGGCGTTATCGCCGGCTTGAACTCCAGGCCCTCGGCTGCGGCATCAAACAAAAGTTCGTCTTCGTCGCTGTCGCCCAGGGGTTTGAATTGCGGCAACAGCGCCGCGCCGTTCAGCACGCGGGCGAAGGCATCGCCAAAGCTGCGCGCGGCGCGCCGGGTGGGCAGATAGATGATGGCCCGCGACAGGGCCAGCGGATCGCTACCTGCGCGCGCAATCAGCCCCCGCGCCAGCGTTTCCGCAAAGGGCGCGCTGGGGGCGATGGTAAAGACCGAAGGATGCTTCAAGCCGGCTGACGGAGATAGGCTTCCGCCTCATCGCGCGCTTGCGGTGTACCGACATGGATCCACACGCCGTCCAGCACGGTGCCAAACAGCCGGTCCTTTGCGATGGCGCGATCCCACATCAGGTTGGTGGAGAAGGGGCCATCGGGCGCACCAGCGAACATCCGGGGATGGACGATCTGCACGCCGGGATAGGCATAAGCCGCCCCGGCATGGTCACGGGCGCGCAACACATGGCCTTGCGCCTTCAAGACAAAGTCGCCGCGGCCCTCATAGCCCAGGGCGGTCTGCATGTCGGCCAGCAGCAACAGGCCGTCCATGCGCGCTTCGTCCCAATGCGCCATCATCGCGGGCAGGGCGGCAACCGGACCTTCCACCCAGATGGAGTCGGAGTTCAGAACAAGGAAAGGCTTGTCATCGAACAGGTGCAGCGCCTTGACCACGCCGCCGCCGGTATCCAGCAGCTTTTCGGTTTCGTCGGAGAAAATAATTTCGACATTGTGGCGCTGCTGGAGGTGAGCGCGCAGCATCTCGGCCCTGTAATGCAGATTGACCACCACGGTCGTCACCCCGGCCGCGGCCAGCCGGTCGATGGAATGATCGATCAGCGTCTTTCCGGCCACGCGCACCAGCGGCTTGGGGCGGTCATCGGTCAGGGGCCGCATGCGGCTGCCCAGCCCTGCGCCCATGATCATGGCGGCGGTTATCTGATTCACGTGATCTCCACCGCGCGTTTGTCTCGCGGAATCACGCGATCGTACCACGCCTGCAGCCCGGCCAGCGCGGGATGGGACAAATCACGCGCCAGATAGCCCCAGACCCGCGGCAGAAAGGCCAGATAGCGCGCCTTGCCGTCGCGCGTGTAAAGACGGGCAAAGACGCCCACGATCTTGGCGTTGCGCTGGGCCGCCATCACCGCCATCTCATGGCGGAATTGGGGTTCGTCCACCGGCGATCCTTGTTGTTTCATCGCCGCCAGATAATGGCGGGTCGCGGTCTCGGCCAGTTCGGGCGAGACGGTGCGGCGGGCGTCCTCGATCAGCGAAATCAGGTCATAGGCCGCGCTGCCGGCGACCGCGTCCTGGAAATCGATCATGCCCACCCGCGCCAGGCCGTTGCGCTCGGGCAGCCACAGCAGATTCTCGGCATGATAGTCGCGGTGCACGAACACCTGCCGGCCATCTGCGGTGCCGGCCAGCACCTCGCGCCACAACCGACGATGTTCGGCAATTTCCTCTTGCGTCGCCGCGCGGCCCAGCGCCAGTGGCAGGAACCATTCGGTCATCAGATCTGTCTCGGCCAAAAGCGCGGTCTGGTCATAGGCGAACAGCGGCTTGTCGGACGACAGCGACGCGGGCGCATCCTTGGCGTGGAGGCGGGCCAGCACTTCGACCGCGGCTTCATACAGCGTCTTTTCGTCGCCGCCGTCGGACAGAACTTCGGCGAACAGCGCGTCGCCCAGGTCTTCCAGAATGACGAAGCCCTGGCCGTGATCGGCGGCATAGACATCGGGCGCGGCCAGGCCACGGGCACGCAGCCAGGATGCGGCGGCGGCAAAGCGGGCACAGTCCGCACCCGCCAGCCGCGCCACGGCATTGTAGCCCAGCGCCCGGCGCGTCTCTTCGCTGGCACCGGCCGGCGCGGTCGCACCTTCCCCGGCCTGCGGCTGATCCATCAGCATCGCCTTGCGGCCACCCAGAGCAAGGCGGGCATAGCGGCGGGTCGAGGCATCGCCCGGTAGCGGCGTCACGATCGCGTCACCCCAGCCGCTGCGTGCCAGGAAGTCTTTCATTGCCAGCTGGCGCTCAGACATGGATCAGGCTTTCCCAGCGTGCGGGTCCGGTCAGCCGCGCGGTGCGCCCGCCATCGCGTATGCCCAACCGCACATGCAGACTTTCGGGCGGCAACGCCTCCGGCGCGCGCTCGGGCCATTCCACCAGCACCGCGCCATCGGCCAGTGCGTCTTCAAAGCCCAGCTCTTCCAGTTCGCGTCCGCTCTTCAACCGGTACAGATCGTAATGCGCGATCTTGGGGCAGGTCTCATAACTTTGTACGAGGGTGAATGTCGGACTGGGCACATCTTCCTTCACGCCCAGCGCGGTCAGGATGGCGCGCGCCAAGGTGGTCTTGCCCGCACCCAGATCGCCCCACAAGGCCACGGCATCGCCGGGCTTAAGCCCGCCCGCAATGGCCGCGCCCAGACGAGCGGTGGCGTCAAGGTCGTGCAGGGCGATCTCCTTGCGGAAGGTCTCGGTGATTTGGGCCATTTGTCCGCTTGTAGCCCGCCCCTTTGGCCTTCGGAAGGGCGGTGTTGAGGGATAGGCGGCGGCATGGTAACCCCACGCGCGAATTGGAGAAACTTCCCGCAAAATGTCCGGAAATATCGTGATTGTCGGCGCCGGCCAGGCAGCCGCCCAGGCCGTCCAGTCGCTGCGCGCCGAAGGCATCGATGCCCCCATCATCATGATCGGCGACGAGGCGTATGCGCCGTATCAGCGCCCGCCCTTGTCCAAGGCGTACCTGCTGGGCAATTTCGAGCGCCCGCGCCTGTTCCTCAAGGCCGACAGCTATTATCCGGAAGCCCGCTGCGAGCTGCTCATCAACACCAGCGTCAGCGCCATTCATCGCGCCGAGCGCGTGGTTGAACTCTCCAATGGGCGCAAGCTGGACTACGACAAGCTGCTGCTGGCCACCGGCGCGCGGGTGCGGCGCCTGAGATGTCCGGGCGCGAATTTGCCTGGCGTGCATTATCTCAAGACCATCGCCGATGTGGACGGCCTGCAGGAGGCTTTCCAGGCGGGCAAGCGCATCGCCATCGTCGGCGGCGGCTATATCGGCTTGGAAGTGGCGGCGGTGGGCGCCAAGCGCGGACTGGATGTCACGGTGTTCGAGGCCATGGACCGGCTGATGGCGCGGGCGGTGTCGCCGGCTCTGTCGGACTTCTATGCCCGCGAGCACGAAAAGGCGGGCGTGACGCTCAAGCTCAACACCGGGGTTGAGGCCATTGAGGGCAAGGACAAGGTCGAACGGGTGATTGCGGGCGGCCAGAGTTACCCTTGCGATATCGTTCTGATCGGCATCGGCGTGATCCCTTGCGACGAGCTGGCAGTGAAGGCTGGGCTCGGCGTCGATGACGGCATTGTCGTGGACCAGAATGCCAAGACCGGCGATCCCCATATCTGGGCGGCCGGCGACTGCACCCGTCATGTCGGACGCGAGGGCCATGAAATCCGTCTGGAATGTGTGCAGAACGCCATCGATCAGGCCAAGCACGCCGCGCTTGCCATGGCCGGCAAACCCAAGACCTACAGCGAAGTGCCGTGGTTCTGGTCCGACCAGTATGACCTCAAGCTTCAGATCGCGGGGCTGGCGCGGCCTACTGATGCGTTGGTCCAGCGCGGCGATCCGGCCACGCGCAAATTCGCTGTCTTCCATCTGCGTGATGGGAAGGTTGCGGCCGTGGAAGCGGTGAATGCGGCGCCTGAATACATGATCGGCAGGAAGCTGATCGCGGAAGGCACGACGATCGAAGCCGCCAAACTGGCCGACCTGTCGATCCCGATGAAGCAGATGGTTTGATGCCGGCGCCCAAATACAAGGTCACCTATATCGAAAGCACCGGCCGAAGCCACACGGTCGAGGTGGCCGAAGGCTGGTCGCTGATGGAAGGGGCGGTCAAGCACCTGATCCCCGGCATTGATGCGGACTGTGGTGGTGCATGTGCCTGCGCCACCTGCCAGGTCTATGTCGTCCCGGGCTGGGAGGCCAAGCTGCCGCCCAAGAGCGAGATGGAAGAGACCATGCTGGATTTTGCGCCCGATGTGAAAGCCAACAGCCGGCTATCCTGCCAGTTGCGCATGACGGCCGAACTGGACGGCATCGTCCTCGACCTGCCCAAGACACAGCACGCCTGAGTACGCCATCGCACCAACTTTGCGTGCAACCAAATCGACTTTCGCCAGTTTCGCTTGCAAGGGGCACCAAAGAGGGAACTATGCGCAACCTTTGCATCGCCGCGGCTACGGCGGGCCTTGTTCTTTCTCCGGTTCTTTCTCCGGCCGCCTGGGCCGATCCATTGTCGCCGGGCAAGCCCGCAGGCGTTCACCAGGCGCAGAGGTGGGACAATGGCACGACCATGATCATCATCGGTGTGGGTGTGGCGGCGGCGGCCATTGCCATCGCGGTGTCCAGCAACAACAGCGGCGGTCCGACGTCGGTCACCACCTCGCCGGTCGTTTCGACCAGCACCACGGGTTGATCTACAGATAGGTTGTCCGGCGGTCGCTGGACTGCTGCGGATACGGCTCGTCGTCGTGCACGCGGCGGGGCAGGTGGCAGCGCACCAAAGTCCCTTGGCCGCTTTCGATCTCCACCCAGCCGTCGTGCAGTTCCAGGAAGCGGTTGACCAGCGCCAATCCAAGTCCCGCGCCGGCGCGCGTGCCCGCATTGCTCTTGGCCGAGAAGCGCTCGAACACCGTTGCCTTCACATCCGCCGGCAGGCCCGGGCCATTGTCGGCCACGGCGATCTGCACATCCTCGCCCACGATCTTGGCTGACAGGGTGATGGTGCCGTCGCGCGGCGTATATTTGAAGGCGTTGGACAGAAGATTGAACACGATCTGGCGAAGACGCCGCGCATCGGCCAGGAAGACGCCAGATTTGTCCGGCACGCTCACCTCCAGGGTCAGCCCCATCTTGGTGGCCCATTCGCGCGCATGGGCGGCGATGTCGGCCACCAGCACGTTCAGGTCCAGCCGCTCCAGCTCCAGCCGGAGCGCGCCGGACTCCACCAGCGCCAGGTCGAGAATGTCGTTGACCAGGTTCTTGAGCGTGTTGCCGCCCGAAACGATGGCCTGAACATATTCTTCCTGCTGCGGATTGAGCGCGCCGGGCACGCCGCTGGCCAGATGTTCGGAGAAACCCAGAATTGTGTTCAGCGGCGTACGCAGTTCGTAAGAGACATGCTTGATGAAGTCGGACTTGAGGCGGTCGGCCGCCTCCAGCCCTTCATTGCGGTCGCGCAGCGCATTCTCGATGCGGAAGCGGTCGGTGACGTCGTTGAAGGTGACCAGTGTGGCGCCATCGGGCAGCGGCGAGGTGGAAAGCGACAGCACCGAACGGTCGGACCGTTCCACATCGCCCATGCCGCGCGCGCCCGCGCCCGCGACAATCGCCTGGATCAGCTGGTCCCAGATCTGACTGTCGCCAAAGCGGTCGCGCGACAAGGCCGCGATGGTGCGCAGATGCGGTTCCTCTTCCAGGTCCTCGGCGTCGAATTCCCAGATACGCGCAAAGGCGGCATTGTGCAGCTTGAGCTTGCCGTCAGGGCCGAACACGGCGACGCCTTCGCTCAGCGTATCCAGGGTCGCCGACTGCACCTTGATCAGGGTGTTGTAGTCGCTCTCCAGGGTCAGGCGCGCGGTGACGTCTTCATACAGGAACGTCAGGCCGCCAAAGGGATGCGGCTGGGTCACCACCCGGATGGTCTGGCCGCCCGGCAAATGCCAGGGTTCCTCGCTGGGCTTGTCGCGCGCGCCATCTTGATACAGCGCCATCCGCGCCCGCTTCCACGCCTGGTAGTCGCGCTGTTCCGGCAGCTTGCGGGTCTCACGCAGCCGGTCGAGGATTTCCCCGTCGCTGGGATGCTTGTCGAGAAAGGTCTCGGGCAGGCCCCACAGCTTGACGAAGGCGCGGTTGTAAAAGCTGAGCTTCTGGTCGCGGCCGAAGATCGCCACCGCCGTCTGCAGCTTGTCCAGCGTGTCGGCATGGGCATCGGCATGCTGCTGCAGGCGCGCTTCCGCCGCCGCGGTGTCGGTCACGTCGACCGCAGCCCCGATCACACCGGCATCGCCCAGCGGGATCTGGGTGAAATTGATGGCGCGGCGCTGGCCGCCCACCACCGAGAAACGCTTGGATTGCTGGGGTGCGTTGGCGGCGCGCGCGGCCTGGGCCAGATCGCGTTCGCCCTTGTCCAGCGCCAGCTGGTCGCGGCGCGCGGTTTCGAGATCTGTGGCGCCCGCGCCTTTCAGGAAGGCATGATTGCCCCAGGTGAGCGCCAGGGCCTTGTCGCGCAGCCACACTGGAATGGGCAGCGCATCCAGGATCGCCTTGTAGTCGGCGCCCTGTTCGATCGCGGCTTGCGGTTCTTCCATCCATACCGCCGCCATGGAGCCCACCGCGCGCCCGCGTGCCTGAAACCTGCGGCCATGGTTGTCGGCGACCGTCAGCGAAAAGCCCGCGCCACGGTCCGACAGGCCGTCGATCGCAGTGGACAGCGCCAACGCGTCCGCGCCCTTGAGACAGGACTGCAGCAACTCATCGCCGCCGCCATAGGAGAAGGGACCGGAACCGTCGCGGCCCCAGACCACCAGCGCTTCGCGGCCCGCGCCCAGAAGCGCGTCGCGTTCGCCCAAAGCCGCCTTGGTCTTGGCGCTGACGGTGCGCAGCGACTTGCGCAGACGCCGCGCGGCGCGTTGTTCGGCGAGCGCCCAAAGGCCGGCTGCGATCGCCAGGGCCACGCCGCCGCATGCCAGGGCCGAAAGGACCACCACATTGCCGTTCTGAAGAGTCAGGGCGTCGGGCATTGCCGCCAGGGCAGGAACAGGCGGCAAGGCTAGCAGCGGGGCTATCAGCAGGCCGTTAAGCCCCTGGCGCCCACTGCCTCCCGCTTTGCCCCCTTGTCCCAATCTGGGACGCATGCCGCCAGCCCTCGTTAACCTTTGCCTTTTGGGCGAATCACTTTGGAATCAATAAGATAGCCGCGAGGGCCGAGTCCGCCTAGGTATTGTGGTTAATAAAGTCCTAAGACCGAGATGCGGCCAACGGCCCTACATCTTGCGGGTTGCGGGAAAATTCCGAGTCAATTCAGGGAATTAGAATCGCGCTGGCAATTGTGACAGCCGCTGCGGCGGCGGGCGGCTGTCCGCAAGAAATTTTTAACCAGTATGAAAAAAGCGCGGCCGCCAGAACGGCGACCGCGCTTTCTCGCAATTGCGAAAGCCTTAGTAGCGATAGGTGTCCGGCTTGTAGGGACCCTGTTTCGGGATCGAGATGTAATCGGACTGCTTGTCGTTCAGCTCGGTCAGCTGCACGCCGATCTTGGCCAGGTGCAGGCGGGCGACTTTCTCGTCCAGCTGCTTGGGCAGGGTGTAGACCTTCTTCTGGTACTTGCCCGGATTGGCGAACAGCTCGATCTGCGCCAGCGTCTGGTTGGTGAAGGAGGCGCTCATCACAAAGCTGGGATGGCCCATGGCATTACCCAGGTTCACCAGCCGGCCCTCAGACAGAAGGATGATGCGCTTGCCGTCGGGAAACTCCACCTCATCCACCTGCGGCTTCACATTGTGCCACTTCAGGTTCTTGGTGGCGCCGACCTGGATCTCGCTGTCGAAGTGGCCGATGTTGCAGACAATGGCGCGGTCCTTCATGGCGCGCATGTGTTCCAGTGTGATGACATCGACATTGCCGGTGGCAGTGACGAAAATGTCGGCGCGCGGTGCCGCATTCTCCATGGTCACCACCTCATAGCCTTCCATGGCGGCCTGGAGGGCGCAGATCGGGTCGATCTCCGACACCATCACCCGGCAGCCGGCATTGCGCAACGAGGCGGCCGAACCCTTGCCGACATCGCCGAAGCCCGCGACCATGGCGACCTTGCCGGCCATCATCACGTCGGTGCCGCGGCGGATGCCGTCCACCAGCGATTCCTTGCAGCCATAAAGATTGTCGAACTTGGACTTGGTGACGCTGTCGTTCACATTGATGGCAGGGAAGAGCAGCTTGCCTTCCTTTTCCATCAGATACAGCCGGTGCACGCCGGTGGTGGTTTCCTCCGACACGCCCTTGATGCTTTGCGCCAGCTTGGCGAACCAGCCCGGCTTTTCCGTCAAGGTGCGCTTGATAAGGGCGAAGAAGACTTCCTCTTCCTCGTTGGTTGCCTTGTCGAGGAAGGCGGTGTCGCCCTTCTCAGCGCGCAGCCCGTGATGCACCAGCATGGTGGCGTCACCGCCATCGTCCAGGATCATGTTGGGCAGCACACCATCACCCCATTCCAGGATCTTGCGGGTGTAGTTCCAGTAGTCGACCAGGCTCTCGCCCTTGATCGCAAAGACCGGGATGCCGGCAGCCGCAATGGCGGCGGCCGCATGGTCCTGGGTCGAATAGATGTTGCACGAGGCCCAGCGGATGTCAGCGCCGAGCGCCTTGAGCGTCTCGATCAGGACCGCGGTCTGGATGGTCATGTGCAGGGAGCCCGCGATGCGCGCGCCTTTCAGGGGCTGGCTCGGGCCGTATTCGGCGCGGGTCGCCATCAGGCCCGGCATCTCGATTTCGGCGATGTTCAGTTCCTTGCGGCCCCACTCGGCCAGGCTGATGTCCTTGACGATATAGTCACTGAAGGCGGCGGACATGATGGGAATCCCTTGGTTGCGGGCGTGCCTATAGCAGCCGCATCCGGGCAGGGCAAGGAACATATAAAGAAATCTGCATATGGTGATGCAGGTCCTGGAAAAGGCGGCTTTACCCCGCCATCAGGGTCCCAGCTTCGTGGGCCTCAAGTCGCCGACACGCGACCCGCTCGGCGCCTTGATGCTCGCGGCGGTGCCGCTCCCATCAGGCCCATCGACCTTATAGCCCGCCTGGCGCAGCAGATTGGGCACGCCGCCCGGTCCGACGAGGTGGAACGCGCCCACGGTAATCAAGAAGGTGCGCTTTTCGTTCAGCATTTTCTCGATCTTGGGAAGCCAGTTGCGGTTGCGGTCGTCGAGCATGGCTTTCTTTTCGTCGGGCGACATGCCGGCAAAGGCTACCGCGGAGATACTGGCGGGATCGCCGGCGGCCCAGGCATCCAGCATTTTGCTGGCCGGCATGATGGGCCTGGCAGCGGCCCGCTTCATCGCGGCGCGCAACAGGCTCAATTCGTTCTTGGTGGTGGCATCGCGCTTGATAGCACGCAGCGCAAGTTCGGGCGTCTCCAGGGCGCGGAAGTCGTGGACACCACGCGCCTCGGCCAGGGCGTGAATCTTTTTGTCCACGCCCGCCTCGGCGTAGGCGGTGACCTTGCCACCCATGGCGTCATCGAGTTCGCTCGCCGCGTACCAGGGGCGAAGTGTGACCAGTCCTTCCGGATCGATCTGGGTATGTTCGACCGCAGCGCGGAATTCGCTGCGCATCTCGGCGTCGAAATAGGACGGCAGTGAAACGCTGGGCGGCAGATACGTGTTGGCGACCATCAACAGCCCCGCATTGCTGAGACCTTCCGTGGACATGGGGATTTCGAACACGAACGTGTTCGCGCGTTTCACCGCCGCCTTGATGGCCGGGGTCTGCCATTCGATGTTTTTGGGCAGGGCGTGGATGGAACCCAGCAGGTACGCGGTGCCTTTGGGCCCATGCACCGTCCACATCGCCGGCGTGGCATGCACCGTCGGCTCCTTGGCGTCTTTATCTGCCGTGTCGTCCGCGATGGCGGGCGCCACGGTCATGAACAGCAGGCAAAGCCTGAACAGCCAGTACCGGAAATGTGCGCGCATCTGTCCCCGCCTCTTGGGCGAGGACCATGCCCGATCGCCGCTTAAAGCGGCGCAAAGACGATATTTAAAATTTTAGGTATCTCGATGACCGCGGCGGGCTGCGGGCACCGAGATGCCGAGCCCGGATTAGTGGCAGCGTAAAGTCTGGGCGAGGCTCGGCACCGATAACGGTATCGGACCGCTATGGGCCATCGACCTTATACCCGTCGGCCCGCAGCAGGGCGGGCACGCCGGCGGCGCCGGTCAGATGGCCCGCGCCCACGGTGATAAAAAAGACGTGCTTTTCCTTGAGCATGTCCTCGATCTGGGGCACCCAGCGCTGGTTGCGGTCATCCAGCAGGGTTTTGCGGGCTTCGGGAAAGTCGCTGAGGTCGCCGTTGATCAGTTCTTCCAACTTGGCCTGGTCGCCTTCGCCCCAGGCTTTGATCATCGGCTGCACGCCGCCCGAAAGGTCGCGCAGATCCTTGAGGCCGGATTCGAATTCCTGCAGCTCCAGCTTGGGATCGTCAGGCGCCAGGATGGCGAACTGTTCGGCAATGGTTTCGAAATAGCGCATCTCCCTGTGGGCCTTGGCGGCGTCCTGCATCAGGGTCGAATCCACGCCATTGCTGGCGGCATAGTTCAGCTTGCGCATCTGGGCGAACATCAGCTGGATGCCGGCAAGCCAGGGCCGCTCGCGGTCGAGGCCCGCCGCCGGCAGGCCCGATGCCGCCACCGCCGTGTCATAATCGGGCAACGCCTCGGGATGCAGCTTTGCCCTGAGGCTCTCGTCCGCCGGCAAATATCCATTCGCCTGAATCTTGCCCTGAAGTTCCTCGAGCGCCTTTGCGTCTTCGGGGACTTCGAAGACAAAGACATCGCTGCGTGACAAGGCGCGGCCGATCTGCGGCGTGCGCCAGCGCACATTGGCGGGCAGCACATGCACCGCGCCCAGCATGTAAACCTCGCCCTGGCCGGTCTTGATATGCCAGAGCGACGGATAGGCCATGAACGGTGGCAGCGACGGCTGCACCTGGGCGAAGGCGGCGACGGGAAGTACGGCCAGCAACGCCAGCAGGACCCCGATCAGTTTTCTTATTCCAGGCATAGCGCACCCGCCGCGATCACCAGCGCCGATAGTATCCGGCGCGGGGTCAAGGGTTCAGCAAAAAACAACCGTCCCAGCAGGATCGCGAACAGCACGCTGGTTTCGCGCAGGGCCGACACGCTACCCATGGGCGCGTGGGTCATGGCGAAAATGACGATGCCGTAAGCCAGAAGCGAGACCACGCCGCCCAGTGCCGCCAGGCCGGTCGCTTGGGCGCCGCGCCATAGACGGCTGTCGCGCCGGCGCAGCCAATAGACCGGCGCCGCGGTGATGCCCCACATCAGGCACATCCACAACGTGTAGGATACAGGGCTTGCGGAAAGACGTCCCCCGATGCCGTCGGTGACGCTGTAGGCGGCAATGAAGAGACCGGTGCCCAGCGCATAGAAAATGCCGGCTTCCGGCAGCCGCCGCCCGCGAAAGGCCAGCGAAATGATGCCGGCGCTGACCAGCAGGATGCCGGCGATGCCGGTTGGGGAAGGAGATTCACCCGCAACCGCGGCGGCGCCCAAGGTGACCAGAAGCGGCGAGGATCCGCGCGCGATCGGGTAGGCCGAGCCGAACTCGCCGCTGCGATAGGCGCGGATCAGAAACGCGTTGTAGCCGACATGCAGCAGCGCCGAGCCGATCAGGTAAGGCCAACTGGCGCGCAGCGGTACGGGCAGGAAAGGCAGAAGAGCAGCGCAGGCCACGCTGGTGGCGATGCCCATGATGGTCATGGACCACAGCCGGTCGCTGCCGCCTTTCAGCAGCGCATTCCAGGACGCGTGGAGCAGGGCGGCGAACAGGACGATGGCGGCAATGGGCAGGGTCATTTGGATCGTCCGTCGATCATACCGTTGCCCTGTCGCGGACGGGCGAAGACGCTGTCGCGCGCCTGCCCTTGGCGTGATTTCGCGCTGCCTTGCCGCGCGAAATCACTCTTCGCCAAATTTAGCCTCGACCAGCGCCAGGATCGCTTTCATCGCCTCATCCTGGTCGGGACCTTCGGTGATGATTTCCACTTCCGAGCCGATGGAGGCCGCCAGCATCATCAGCCCCATGATCGAGCGGCCATTGACCGCGGTGCCGTCCTTGACCACATGGATCTCGGACTGAAAGCGCGCCGACGCCTCCACGATCTTGGCGCTGGCGCGCGCATGCAGCCCGCGCTTGTTGGGAATGATGACCTTGGCGGACAGTCCTGCCATCTCTGCCCAAATCTTCCTATGCCAGGTCCGCGCTGCCCGCGCGCATGTATTTGCGCCCCGCCTCGATGGCTTCCTTCACGGCCTGTTCCAGCGGCACCTTGGCGCGGATGTCGATCAGCTTGATCAGGCTGGGCAGATTGGCGCCGGCCAGCACCTCGATCTTGCCGCGTTCCAGAAGCGTCAGCGCCAGGTTGCAGGGCGTACCACCGAACATGTCGGTGGCGATGATCACGCCACGGCCCACATCCACCGACTTGGCGGCGGCGGCGATCTCGCGCTGGCGGCGCTCGATATCGTCTTCGGGTCCGATACAGATGGCGCGCAGATGGGTTTGCGGGCCCACCATATGCTCCATTGCGGAAATGAATTCCTGGGCGAGCCGCCCGTGCGTTACCAGAACAATGCCAATCATGAAGATTCCTTCGACGGCGCGGACAGTATCAAAAGCGCGCAGTCTGAGAAGGGCTATTTGGTGATAAAAGTGTCGCGAAACAAGCCTTGTGAAAAAGCCCCCAAAGCAGCGCGGATTTTGGCCGGCGTGGCGGCGAAACGGGCGTCCAGCAGGATTTCCGGCACCAGAACCCGTGGTTTCAACTGTCCCGGGGGACGCCAGAAACGTTGGGCGGGCAGGCGCGCACCTTCCGGCCCCAGCCGCACGACGAGCGCAATCCTGGCTTTCGCGCGCACCGGCATTGCGACAATGCCAAGCCCGCGGATTTCCAGAAGGCCCTTGATGGTGGACGGTGCACGCGCGTGAAGCGCGCCTTTTTCCACCCAAACAAGCGTGCGGTCATCGGCCACCAGAACCGCGCCCTGGTCGATCAGCCGCAGCGCCAGATCCGATTTGCCGGCGCCGCTTTTGCCCAACAGCAGCACACCGGCCTTGCCGATTGCCACACAGCTTGCGTGAATGTTGGCTTCAGGCATGCAGCGCCGCCATCGGCAATTCCACCACCAGGCGCGCGCCTTGGCCCTGGCTGTTATCGGGCGCGCGGTTCTCGGCATAGATGCGCCCGCCGGCGCCTTCGATGATCTGGCGGGCTATGGACAGGCCCAGGCCCGAATTGCGGCCGAAATTCTCGCCGGGGCGTTCGGTATAGAAGCGTTCGAAAATCGATTCCAGATTGTCGGGCGGAATGCCGGGGCCGTCATCTTCCACTGTCACCCGCGCCACCATGTCATGCCGGGACGCGGTGACGATGACCTTGCCCTGCTGGGGACTGAACGACGCCGCATTGTCGATCAGGTTGCGGAACACCTGGCCCAGCCGTTCGTCGCGGCCGCGCACGATGGCGGCGGGCGGAAGCTCGTCGTGCAGCACATAATCCACCTCGCGCGGATTGTCGGTCATGCGGTAGATTTCGATAATCGTGGACAGAAGTCTGGACAGCGCCACCGGCTCCTTGGTCTCGCGCGACAGTTCCGCATCCAGCCGCGACGCATCGGAAATGTCGGTGATCAGCCGGTCGATGCGCTTGATGTCGCCGCGCACGATGGCGAGCAGCCGCGCCCGGGTCTCGTCATCCCTGGCGCGGGAATACATTTCCACCGCGCTGGCCAGCGAGGTGAGGGGGTTTTTCAGCTCATGCGCCACATCGGCGGCAAAGCTCTCGATGGCGTCGATGCGGTCATAGAGATTGGCGGTCATGGAGCGCAAACTGTCGGCCAGATCGCCGATCTCGTCGGTACGTTCGGGGAAATTGGGGATGATGCCGCGCCCGCCCGCGCCCGAGCGCACCAGGTCGGCCGCCGCCGCCAGCCGCTTTACCGGTTCGGCGATGGTGCCCGCCAGATAGAGCGAGGTGAACAGCATGACCAGGAACGCCACCAGGAAGACCTCGAACAGGGTGAAGCGTTCGGCGCGCAGGATGTCGTCGATGTCGCCGCCTTCGGTGGACAAGAGCAGCACGCCATAGATGGTGCGGTAGCGGCTTTCGACCGGCGCAGCCACCGACAGCACCAGCCGGTTGCTATCATCCACGCGTTCGGCCGTGGCGGTGACGCCGCTCAGCGCGGTGTCGACTTCGCGGTAGACCCGCCCATCATCACCCGCCTCGTAATAGGGCTCGAGCTGGGCAAACGGACGCACGCCCATCACGCCATCATAGACACGCCGGAACCATTCCTTGAGCTGGCTGGTGGTGTCCAGCGATGGCAGTTCGCCGATCTGCACCACATTGCGGGGCAGAAAATCGCGGGTATCGACGGCGAGCTGGCCGCCCGGCAGATAAAGCCGTCCGCGCAGGCGGGTGGGCGCAATCAGCTGGCCCAGCAGCGGTTCGGCATCGGCGACTTTCAGCGTATGGGTCTCGGGATCGGTGGCATAGGCCGCCAGAGTGCCGCCAATGATATCGGCCTGCTCGCGGATGGCATTCATCCGTTCCTCGACCAGGCCGCGGCCAGACGCCTGCACCAGGATCACGCCGCCGGTCAGCACGATCAGTGCCAGCGCGTTGAAGCCCAGGATGCGCCAGGTGAGGGCGGAAAAACGGGGCATTACTCGCGGTAGCGATAGCCCACGCCATAAAGCGTCTCGATGGCGTCGAAGTCGTCGGCCACGATCTTGAACTTCTTGCGCAGCCGTTTGATGTGGCTGTCGATGGTGCGGTCATCGACATAGACCTGGTCGTCATAGGCCGCGTCCATCAGGCTGTCGCGGCTTTTGACGAAGCCCGGACGCTGGGCCAGCGCCTGCAGGATCAGGAATTCGGTCACCGTCAGGCGCACCGGCTTGCCGTCCCAGGTACATTCATGGCGTTGCGGGTCCAGCGCCAGCTTGCCGCGCACCAGGGCTTCCTTCTTGGCGGCGTCACCGGCGGCGGGAACAGCGGCCGTGCCACGGCCTTCGGCGCGCCGCAACACCGCGCGCACGCGCTCCAAGAGCAGGCGCTGGGAGAAAGGCTTGCGGATATAATCGTCGGCCCCGGCATTGAGCCCCATCAGCTCGTCGATCTCCTCGTCCTTGCTGGTCAGGAAAATCACCGGCAGCTCCGGATTGGCCTGGCGCAGGCGGCGCAGAAGCTCCAGCCCGTCCATCCGCGGCATCTTGATGTCCAGTACCGCCAGGTCGGGCGGGGTGGTGGTGAGCGCGGTCAGGGCTGCTGCGCCATCCGAGAAGGTGCGGACGTGATATCCCTCCTGCTCCAGCAGCATGCTGACGGAGGCCAGGATATTCTTGTCATCGTCAACCAGAGCGATATTCGCCATAGAGTCCGTTCAAAATGAGGCTGGACCAGTATAAGCCCATGATGAACAAAGCAAAGTCCAAAAGGTTCCTTTATGAACGGTCCAAGTGAGCCCGGCCGCTTTGCCAGCACCGTGGCCTATTATGAGCGCTACCGGTTGGGCTACCCGGACCGGCTGCTCGCCCGGGTGGCGCATCTTTCAGGGCTGAAGCCCGGTGATCCGATTCTGGACCTGGGTGCGGGGACCGGCATGCTGGCGGTGGGATTTGCGCGGGCAGGCATGGCGGTCACCGCCATGGATCCGGAAGCCGACATGCTGGCGGTATGCGCGCAAGCAGCGCAAGCGGCGGGTGTATCCGTGACCCTGCGCCAGGGTAGTTCCCACGATCTTTCGCCAGACATGGGGCCGTTCAAGCTGGTCACCATGGGACGCAGTTTCCACTGGATGGACCGCGCCGCCACGCTCGGCATGCTGGAACAGATCGTGACACCGGATGGCGGGGTCGCACTGTTCCATGATGCGCATCCCCCGGTCGCCGAGAACGCCTGGTTCAAACGCATGCGCGAGGTGCAGGACAAATTCGGCCGCGACCAGGAGGCGCACATCAAGGAACGGCGTGGCAGCAGCCACAGCCGCTATGAGCCCTTCCTGCTGGCCTCACAGTTCACCCAACTGGATGGCCTGTCGGTCACCATCCGCCAGACCATTACCGCAGATGATCTGGTGGGCCGCGCCTTTTCCATGTCGATCTGTTCCAGGGCAAAGCTGGGGACGCGCGCCGAGGAATTCGCGGATGCGTTGCGTGCGGCCTTGCGGGAATTGTCGCCGGATGGAACATTCGCGGAAGTCGCGGAGCTGGTGGCGCTCCTGGCGCGACGTCCGCAAAAGGACGCATAACGGGGGGATCATGCTGCAGGCGATTTTGGCCCAGATTTTGTCAGGGCAGGCGAAAAGCATTTCGCTGCTGCTATGGGCGGCGTTCCTGTTCGTCTATTTTCTGCCGTCGGTGCTGGCCTTCAACCGCGGGCACCGGCGTTTCTTCGTCATTCTGCTGCTGAATGTCCTCTTGTCGCCGGTGCAAGGTCTAATCCTGTATTTTGTCTGGCCGTCGGTCCTGGTGGCCAATCCCCAAAATCCGGTTTCCACCATCTTTGCCGCGGTTGTGGCCAATCTGGGCCTGGGCTGGATCGCGCTGATGGTCTGGGTGCTTCAGCCCGGCGACGCCAACCCAAAGCTGCTCAAGATGCAGGAGACCAAATATTACGACGCCATCGCGGCGCTGCCGTTGATCCTGTGGTTCGCCTATGGCGCGCTGCAGTTGCGCGCCGTGCTGGCCGGCGACTGGGGCCGGATTGCGGGCGGCACTGCCACTCTGTTTGTCTGGGTACAGTTTTTTGCGCTTCTGGCGGCGGCGTCTTTCGACCTTTTGCTGGTCCATGTGTTGGCGGTGCGCGACCGGCCCATCGCCCGCTCGCAAGGCGTGTTGCCGCGCGCCTTTGGCGTCATCGGCACCTTCATGGGCGTCAGCATCCTGCAGCTGCCGGTGGCGCCTCTGACCCTGCCGATGCAGATATTCGCGGCCATCCTGATCGGGCTGGGGAGTCTTGGCTCGCTGCTGGTGCTGACGCGGCTGGGCAAGAGCTTTTCGATCCTGCCCGAGGCGCGCAAGCTGGTGACGGACGGGCCTTATGCCTGGGTGCGTCATCCGCTTTATACGGTGGAGATCATCACCATTCTGGGCACCGCCATGCAGTTCCAGGCGCCCTGGGCATGGCTGATCGCACTGGTGGTGGTGGCCTTGCTGTGGATCCGCAGCCACTATGAGGAGCAAGTGCTGGCCGGGGCCTACCCCGAATATGGCGCCTACCGCGCGCGGACCAAGCGGTTTATTCCCGGCGTCATTTGACGCCGGGAATATTTATGGGTTGGCGCGCGACGCGCGCCGGGGCCGGGAATTATTTGAATTCGACTTTCACGACTTCATACGATCGCGCGCCGCCGGGCGCGGCCACTTCCACCGTGTCGCCCTTGCTCTTGCCGATCAGCGCGCGCGCAATCGGAGAGGAGAGCGAGATGCGCCCCGCCCGCGCGTCGGATTCCACGTCGCCCACGATCTGATAGCGGCGTTCCTCGTCGGAATCTTCGTCCACCAGGGTGACGGTGGCGCCGAACTTCACGCTGGTGCCCGACAGCTTGGAGATGTCGATCACGTCGGCACGGCCGATCTGGTCTTCCAGTTCCATCACCCGGCCTTCGATGAAGCTCTGACGCTCCTTGGCGGCGTGATATTCGGCATTCTCCGAGAGATCGCCGTGCGCGCGCGCTTCCGCGATCGCCTTGATGATTTCATGGCGATCCTGGTTCTTCAGGCGGTTCAGCTCGTCCTCCAGGGCCTTGAAGCCCGAGGCGGTCATCGGAATTTTTTCCATCGTCTCTTTCGTCCGGCAATAAAAGGCTCGTAGCCCCGGGTGATCCCGGGTGCCGAAGCCATCATTTGTTAAGGCACTGATTTCGCTGACAAATCTCTTTAACGCGTCAGCCGTGCATCACAAAGAGTAGGACTGGAGGGGGGCAACTTCAAGTGAGCCGGAGCGAAGGGCTCCGATCGCCAGGGTGGCCGCTGCGGCCCCCGCCATGGTGGTGTAATAGGGCACCTTCAAGGTCAGAGCCGCCCGGCGGATCGAGGAGCTGTCGGCCAGGGCCTGGGCGCCATCGGTGGTGTTGAACACCAGATTGATCTCGCCATTCTTGAGCGCGTCCACCACATGCGGGCGGCCCTCCAGCACCTTGTTGATGACGGTGACCGGCAGGCCCTTGCTCTCCAGCACCTTCGCGGTGCCGCGGGTGGCGATCAACGAAAAGCCCATCGCCACCAGTTCGCGGGCCGGGGCCTCGATCAGGTCCTTGTCGGCTTCCTTGACCGAAATGAAGACATTGCCGCCGGTCGGCAGTTTGGTGCCGGCGCCGATCTGGCTCTTGGCGAAGGCGCGGCCGAAATTCTCGTCCACGCCCATCACCTCGCCGGTGGAACGCATTTCCGGTCCCAGGATTGTGTCCACGCCCGGGAAGCGGTTGAAGGGCAAGACCGCTTCCTTGACCGAGATATGCTTGGGGTTGGGCTTTTTTAGATTCAACGACTTGAGTGTTTCGCCCGCCATCACGCGACTAGCGATGGCGGCCACCGGCAGGCCGATGGCCTTGGCGACGAAGGGCACGGTGCGGCTGGCGCGGGGATTGACCTCCAGCACATAGATCTCGCCGCCCTGGATGGCGTACTGCACATTCATCAGGCCCTGGACTTTCAGCGCGCGCGCCATAGCGATGGTCTGGCGTTCGATCTCGGCGATGATCTCTTTCGACAGCGAACGCGGCGGCAGCGAACAGGCTGAGTCGCCGGAATGCACGCCGGCTTCCTCGATATGTTCCATGATGCCGGCGATGAAGACATCGCCATCGTGATCGCAGATCGCGTCGACATCGACTTCGGTGGCGCGGTTGAGGAAGCCGTCAATCAGGACCGGATTGTCGCCGGAGATGCGGAACAGCTCGCCCGATTCCACCTGCTTCTTCAGTTCGGTCTCGTCGGACACCACCACCATGCCGCGTCCGCCCAAAACATAGGAAGGACGCAGGATCACCGGATAGCCGATGGTCCTGGCCGCGGCGACGGTTTCTTCCGCCGTCATGGCGGTGCCGTTGCGCGGCTGCTTCAGCTTCAACTCTTCCAGCAGCGCCTGGAAGCGCTTGCGGTCCTCGGCCAGGTCGATGGCGTCTGCGCTGGTGCCCAGGATCGGCACGCCGGCATCGCGCAACCCATTGGCGAGCTTGAGCGGGGTCTGGCCGCCAAACTGCACGATGACGCCGGCGAGCGAGCCTTTTTCCGTTTCCTTGCCGATGATCTCCAGCACGTCTTCCAGCGTCAGCGGCTCGAAATAGAGCCGGTCCGAGGTGTCATAGTCGGTGGAGACCGTCTCGGGATTGCAGTTGACCATGATGGTCTCATAGCCCCGCTCCGACAGCGAGAAGGCGGCGTGACAGCAGCAATAGTCGAATTCGATGCCCTGGCCGATGCGGTTGGGTCCGCCGCCCAGGATGATGATCTTTTTTGCGTCGGTGGGATTTGACTCGCACACCACGGTACCGCCCACCGGCGTTTCATAGGTGGAATACATGTAGGGCGTCAGCGCCTGGAATTCCGCGGCGCAAGTGTCGATGCGCTTGTAGCAGGGATGGATGTCCAGCGCGTGCCGAGCTGTGCGCACCGCCGCTTCCTTCTGGCCGGTGAGCTTGGCCAGCCGGGCATCGGAGAAGCCCATGGTCTTGAACTGGCGCAGGCCCTTGGCATCCTGGGGAAGGCCGTTTGCGCGCACGCGCTCTTCGGTGCGGACGATGGTTTCGATCTCGCCCAGGAACCAGGGATCGTAGCCGGTGAGCCGCTGGATCTCGTCCAGCGGGAAATTGTAACGCATCGCTTGCGCCGCCAGCAGCAGACGATCCGGCGTGGCACGCGACAGCGCGGCGCGGATGGCGGCGGGATCGGTGTCCAGCGCGATCTCGTCAAAGCCGGTCAGGCCGGTCTCCAGCGAGCGCAGCGCCTTCTGCAAGCTTTCGCCGAAGGTGCGGCCGATGGCCATGGCTTCGCCCACCGACTTCATTGAGGTGGTCAGCAGCGGCTCGGCCCCGGGGAATTTCTCAAAGGCGAAGCGCGGAATCTTGGTCACCACATAGTCGATGGTCGGCTCGAAGCTGGCCGGGGTGACTTTGGTGATGTCGTTCTTGAGTTCGTCCAGCGTATAGCCGCAGGCGAGCTTGGCCGCGATCTTGGCGATGGGAAAGCCGGTGGCCTTGGAGGCGAGCGCCGAAGACCGCGACACCCGCGGGTTCATCTCGATCACCACCATGCGGCCGTCCTTGGGGTTGACCGCGAACTGCACATTCGATCCGCCGGTCTCCACCCCGATCTCGCGCAACACCGCGATCGAGGCCGAGCGCATGCGCTGATATTCCTTGTCGGTCAGGGTGAGCGCCGGCGCGATGGTGATCGAATCGCCGGTATGCACGCCCATGGCGTCGATATTCTCGATCGAGCAGATGATGATGCAGTTGTCCGCCTTGTCGCGCACCACCTCCATCTCGAATTCCTTCCAGCCCAGCACCGATTCCTCGATCAGCACTTCGTCGGTGGGGGAGGCTTCCATCCCCGATTCCACGATGGCGAAGAATTCCTCGCGATTGTAGGCGATGCCGCCGCCGGTGCCGCCCATGGTGAAGCTGGGCCGGATCACGGCGGGCAGGCCGACCTGGTCCAGCGCCGACAGCGCCTTGGAGAAGGTCTCCGGCGCCAGCTCCATCACTGGCGCATGATTGCCGTCGAAGAGGGGATTGCCGCTGGAATCCTTCTTCTGGCGCAGCTGGCCTTTCAGGGTGATGCCCTTGGGCACTTCCAGGCCGATCTTCACCATGGCCTGCTTGAAGCGCTCGCGGTCTTCGGCCTTGTCGATGGCGTCGGCGGTGGCGCCGATCAGCTCGATATTGTGGCGCTCCAGCGCGCCGATCTTGCGAAGTGAGAGCGCTGTGTTGAGCGCGGTCTGTCCGCCCATGGTGGGCAACAGGGCAAACACCTTGCCGGGCGGAACATTGGGCCGCTCGCGGGCGATGATCTTCTCCACGAATTCCGGCGTGATCGGTTCGATATAGGTGGCATCCGCCATATCGGGGTCGGTCATGATGGTGGCGGGGTTGGAATTCACCAGCACCACCCGGTAGCCTTCCTCGCGCAGCGCCTTGCAGGCCTGGGCGCCGGAATAGTCGAATTCGCAGGCCTGGCCGATGACAATGGGCCCCGCGCCGATGATCAGGACGGTGTGGATATCGGTGCGTTTTGGCATGTCACTTCTCTGATTGGCCAAAACCCTCGCGGGCTTTGGCCGTCGCGCGAAAAGACCGGCGCTTTTGAGAGCGCCCGGGGCCGGCCGAATTGCAGGTTAAGGGGACCGTTTAGATGGGTCAGGCCGGGGCCGCAACCCCTGAATCGTGGGGTCTGCTCAGCTTCTCCAGCGCAGGGTGCGTTCCTGCACAGGATTGACGAATTCCACGCCGGTTTCGGTCGATTCGGCCCAGGCTTTCTTGATGCGGTGGTACCAGATGGCGGGCTGGTCGCTGTCCTGGATCAGCATCAGCCGGGGGTTGAATTTCAGCCCCTCGCGCTGCAGCTCCACGATCTTGCGGTCATCACCAATGAAAGTCCGACCCAGCGCCCAGAAAAAGGGATAGATGAAGTTCAGCCACCACGGCCAATAGAACACCTGGATCACATCGGTTTTGTCGGCGTCGCGCGGGGTGCAGACCGTCAGGCCCACCACCTTGAAGGCCTTGCCCAGCAATTTGCCGGTGAGAATCTCGAATCGGGTGGAGGGCAGCTCGAAGGTGATTTCGGTTTCGACATCGCCAAGCAGGTTATAGACCGGCTTGGACGGCCTGTGGCGGGTCATCACAAAGCCATTGGGCAGCGGCGCATAATGCTTTTCCTTGATCCGCGGCGTCTTCTTCCACCACCAATGGGCATGCACATAAGGCCCGTGCGCAGGGTCCATCAACCCGATCACGGCATGATCGATGCCGCAGTGGAAGGTCTGGGTTTCGGTCCAGCGCATGGGGTGCGGCACGCCCACACGCGGCGGCGCGCTTTTCGGTTCGCTTCCCGGCTTGGCCGCCATATAGATCCAGAGCAGCCCGTCCTGTTCGAGCACCGGATAGCTGCGCACCCGGATGTTCTCCTCATCCAGGTCTTCATGGCCGGTGAGAGAGGGAATCTTGCTGCAAGCGCCATCTTTCTTGAAACGCCAGCCGTGATAGGGGCACTCGACGGTGTTGTTGGCCAGGATGCGCCCGGCCGACAGCGGCACGCCGCGGTGGGGGCAGATGTCGCGCAGCGCAAACGCTTCGCCGGATTTCAGCCGCCCCACCAGCACCGGCTCACCCAGCAGCATCTCGCGGCGCATCTGGCCCGGACCGATGCTGGAGGCCAGCGCCGGCATGTACCAGAGGTCGCGCAGGAACGGATCGGCTGTCAGGGTTTCGCCCGCCATGAGGGAACTGCTTAGAGAAAAGGGCTTTTAGCCGCAAGGATGGGCAAAAACCGGCTTTACCGGCCCGTTCTCCGCGTTAGGCTTTGACCCATGAAGAAAATCGCCAAGACCCTGATCGACGCCAAGATCCTGGACCGCGCCCTGGCAGCGGGTGTGCTGTGCGAGGCGGCCTTTGTGCTGGCCGGGCATTTCCGCCCTTTTCTGGATCTGCATTTCGGGCTGTTCGCCAGCATGATGATCGCGGGCACCGCGGCGCTGCTGTATGCCCGTGATCTGGCGCGCGGCTATACCATGGGCTCGCTGGGCGGACTGGTGATCGGGGCGGCGTGCGGGTTGTCGGCCGTCGGTGTGGCGAATCTGCTGGGTGATCATCCCGACAAATTCCTGCCCTATGGCGTGATGGTGTGCGCGCTAATCGGCGCCATCGGCGGTCTGTTCGGCCAGTATGCCGCGTGGTTTCGCGCCTACATCGCGGGAATGCGCGAGTAACCCCTCCGGCCTTCGCATCGCAAGCACTGCTACGGCGTTCGGTCGGGTTGGCTGCCAACCTCACCCCCCATGCAAGCGCGCCGGCGCGCGCACGGGAGAGCTACGCAGCGAATCGGTGATTCTGTTTTTGGGAGGAAACTGTCGGTTGGCGCGACGCCGACCCGGAAAGGGGCTGGGGGGCTTGTTAATCCGAGCCGAGTCGCAACCAACCGACACCCAAACATTCGCCTGCGAAGGTGGCCGCGATTTGGTTCAATCATGACCATTTCTGGGCAGGCGTGACATTTTCGACAGGAAACACGGATTTCCACGCTTGCGAGTGAAGAGTTCCCGGCTCATCATCTCTTCGGATGGTTGAAGAACCGATATCGTTACACCGCGCACTAGCGGCGCGTGACATGTCTCCGGCGATAGTTCCGCTGGTCTGTTTCGACCGCCTTGAGCTCAACCGCATCTTGACCCTGTATGGCCGCATGGTTTCCGCCGGAGAATGGCGTGACTACGCACTGGATTTTCTGGATGAGGTTGCGGTCTTTTCGATTTTCCGCCGCACGTCGGAAATGCCGCTGTTCCGGATCGAGAAACAGCCCAGGCTGCGCGGACGCCAGGGCCAGTACAGCGTGGTGGCAGCGGGCGGGGTAATTCTGAAGCGCGGCCAGGATCTGGCGCAGGTGCTGAAGATCTTCGACAAGAAGCTGCTAAAGGCTCTCTCAAAAGAATAAAGCCCGGTATCGCTGCCGGGCCTATCCGGTTGAAAACTGCTTTCGCCTAACGCCGATTGCCCATCAGATTCAGCAGCATCATGAACAGGTTCACGAAGCTGATGTAGAGGACCAGCGCGCCCAGCACGGCCTTGCGGCCGGCCACAGTGCCGTCGTCACCCACATAGTACATGTTCTTGATGGTCTGGGTGTAATAGGCGGTCAGTCCGGCAAAAATGCCGACGCCCGCCACCGAACCGATCCACATGATCATCGCGGAGTGGAGGAATGCGTTGACGAGGAAGGCGACAAACAGGCCCCAGGCGCCCATGATCAGGAAGGAACCCATGCCGGTAAGGTCGCGCCGCGTGGTGTAGCCCCACAGGCTGAGGCCACCAAACGAGGCAGCAGTGATGAAGAACACCTGCGCGATGCTCGTACCCGTATAGGCTAGCATGGAAATCGTGCCCACCGAGGCGCCGATCATGCCCGCATAAATGACAAAACCCATCAGCGCGCCGCCGACGGACATGCGCGAGATTCGCACCTGCAGGTACAAGGCCAGCGCAATGGGCGAGAACAGAACCACCCAGCGCAGCGGCGACAGGAACAAGGTCGCGCCGAGTTTGGTGAGATAAAGGCCGCCGGGAATCGCCGCGGCGGCAGCGCTGGCGTCATTGGTCACCGACAGCATGTATAGCGCCGCGGAGGCGAGGCCGGTCACCGCCAGCCCCATGATCATGTAGTTGTAGACCCGCAGCATGTAGGCGCGCAGGCCCTGGTCTATCGTGTCGGTGGCGGTCGTCGCGCCACGCGCAAGCCGGTTATCGTAGTCAGCCATAGGGTACTCCTTTGACCCCCAGTATATCGTGGTTTGGGCCGACGGTATCAAGGCCAGCAGAATCTGGCTTTGTGAAGGATTAACAACGCTTAAGCTGTCCGCAGGCGCCGGGCCGGCCGGGTGCGCAGCGCGCCCAGCGCCCCCAACAGGCCAAAAAGCAGGGTGGCCACGCCGCCGCCCAGAACCGTCACAAGCACGGCCTTCAGGTCAAAGGTCAGCGGCACGTCCAGGATGGAAAACGCGATCACCCAGGCCGCCAGGGTGCCGGCAAGAAGCGCGATGACACCGGTCGCAGCACCCAGGGCGCCATATTCGATGGCATAGACCAGCGCGATTCGGGCGCGGGTGGCGCCCAGCACCTTCAGGATGGTCGCGTCATAGAGCCGGGCGCGGGCGCCTGCGGCGATGGCGCCCGCCAGCACCAGCAGGCCCGCCAGAATGGTGACCAGGCTGGCGGCGCTGACCCCTTGCGCTAGGGACGACAAAAGATCCTGCACCTGCTGGATGGCATCCTTCACCCGCACGGTGGAGATGTTGGGGAAACGATCGGTCACCGCCATATACATGGCGTTCTCCTGGACGTCGCTCACCCGCACCGTGGCGATAAACGCGTGCGGCGCCTTGTCGATCAGGCCCGGCGACAGCACCAGCACGAAATTCTGCCCGCCGGTGGTGAAATCCACTTTGCGCAAGGACGCGATGCGGCCGTCGAAGCTTCTGCCCAGGACATTCAGGGTCATGGTGTCGCCGATCTTGAGGCCGGTGCCATGGGCAACCGCCTGATCCAGCGAGATCAAGGTGGGGCCATTATAGTTCACTGGCCACCATTGGCCTTCGGTAATGACGGTGCCGGGCGGCGGCGTGGCGGCATAGGTGATGCCGCGGTCGCCGTTCAGCGCCCATTTGGCGTCGGGCGCGACGTGGGCGTTTTCCGAAGCCATGCCGTTCAGCGCGGTAATGCGGCCCCTGATCATGGGAGTGCGCTTGTAGTCCGACGCGCCGGAAAAGCTGGTGATGGTGTGATCGAAACTGGCGGTTTCGCCGGGCTGGATATCGACAAAGAAAAAGCTGGGCGCGCGCGCCGGCAGCGCGCCCGACACCTGGGCGTTGATGGTGGCGTTCAGAAGCGTGACGGTGGCGAGCAAGGTGAGGCCCAGGCCCAGCGCGGTAATGACGCCGCCGGTGGCCGCACCCGGCCGCACCAGATTGGTCAGCGCCAGCCTGAGCAGCGGCGAGCGCGCGCGCGGCAGGGCAGCGATGGCGCGGCGCAGGCCTTCCGCCAGCAGCCGCAGCAGCGCCAGCGCTGCCACCGCGCCGGCCAGGAATTCCGCCGCGACGACCGGCGACGGCGCCACCAGCAAGGTGAGCGCGGCAATGCCGATGGCGGCGGCCGCCGAAATCGCGCGATAGAAATTCTGGCCTTCGGCCTTGGCGGGTTCGATCAGATCACGAAACAGGCTGGCCGGCGGCACGGCGCGGGCGCGCGACAAGGGCGGCACGGCAAAGGCGATGGCCGACAACAAGCCGAACGCCAGCGACAACAGCAGCGGCACCGGATAAAGCCCGAAGGTCGGCGGCACGGGCAGTTTGGCGCCATAGATCCAGACCGTGGCGAAGGGGAGTGTGGCGCCCAGGCCTGCGCCCAGTACGGTGGCCGCGACCGCGACCATCATCACCTGCAGGAAGAACACCAGAAAGACAAAGCCGCCAGACGCGCCCAATGTTTTCAAAATGGCGATGTCGGCGCGCTTGCGGTCCAGAAACGCCAAAATGGCCTGACCCGCGCCCACGCCGCCCACGCCCAGCGCCACCAGTCCGACCAAGGTCAGGAACATGGTGAGCTGTTCGACAAAGCGCTTGATGCCAGGTGCTGCATCGGTGCGGTCGCGGATGTTCCAGCCGGCATCGGGAAAAGCGGTCTGCGCGCGGGTTCGAAATTGGGCGATTGCCGAGCGCGATTGTGCGGGTTCATTGCCCGCATTCTTCAGTGCGATGCGATAGGTGTAGTCCACCAGGCTTTCCGGCGTGATCAGGCCGGTGGACGGCAACCCGCGTGCGGAGACCAGCAGCTGTGGCCCGAAGGTGAAGCCGGTGGAGATGCGATCAGGTTCGCTGTCCAGCACAGCCATGATGCGGAAGGTGGCGTTGCCCAGCCGGATCAGATCGCCGCGCCGCACATGCAGCCGGTCGAGCAGGCTTTGCTCGGCCGCCGCGCCACACACTCCATCGTCTTCGCAGGCGATGACGTCGCGCAGACTTTGCGCCGGTGTGAAAGCGGGTGCGCCGAACAGCGGCCAGCGATCATCCACGCCTTTGAGTTCGACCAGCTGGCGCGCGCGGTTATCGCGAGCATAGGCCATGGCGCGCATGGAGATGGCTTGGGAGACGCGGCCTTGCGCATCCAGAAAGGCGCGCTCCTGCGTATTGGCGGCGCGATGCACCAGATTGACCGAGACATCACCGCCCAAAAGCGCCTGGCCCTGGTCCTGCAAGCCGGTCAGAAAAGCGTCGCTGAGAGATTCCACGCCTGAGATCGCCGCCGATCCCAGCAGCAGGCAGAGAAAGAAGATGCGGAAACCCTGAAAGCCTCCGCGCAGCTCGCGCCGGGCAAAGCGCAGCGCCAGCAGCAGCTCAGGCATCGGCGATTTTCCCGTCCGCCATGCGCAGCATCCGTCCGCAGCGCCGGGCCAGCGTCTCTTCATGCGTCACCAGGAACAGGGTGGCGCCGCGTTCGGCATTGAGCGCGAAAATCAGATCGGCGATGCCGGCGCCGGTTGCGCCATCCAGATTGCCGGTGGGCTCGTCGGCGAACAGGATCTGCGGCCCCGGCGCCAGCGCGCGCGCCAGCGCCACGCGCTGCTGCTCGCCGCCTGACAGTTGGCCGGGATAGTGATCGGTGCGCTGGATCAGGCCAACGCCGCGCAACTCCCGTTCCGCGCGATCGAAGGCGTCGCGCACGCCCATCAGTTCCAGCGGCACGGCAACATTTTCCAGCGCCGTCATGGTGGGAATCAGGTGAAAGCTCTGAAACACCACGCCCACCCGTCCCAGCCGGAAACGCGCCAGCGCGTCTTCGCCCATTTTTGTGATGTCGGTGCCGGTGACAGAGATGCGGCCGCTCGAAGCTTTCTCCAGACCGGCCGCCACCATCAGCAGCGACGACTTGCCCGAACCAGATGGTCCGGTCAGCGCCACCGTTTCGCCCGGCGCCACGCCTAGTGATACCCGGTTCAGAATGTCGACCGGTCCCGCCAGGCTTTTCAGCGTCAGGCTGACATCTTGCAGGCAGAGGGCAGGCAGGGGATTGTGGGACATGATCCGGATAAAGGCACGATGACACGTGGTTTCAAGGCGTTGCTTAGCACAGTTCTGCTGACCGTCATGGTTTCAGCAGGGCCGGCTTTTGCGGCACCCGTCAAAATACTGGCAATGGGCACCAGCCTGACCCAGGGCTATGGCCTGCCGCCCGGCACCGAATTTACTGTGCAGCTGCAGGCGGCACTGAAGCGCGACGGCATTGACGCGGTGATCACCAATGCCGGGGTTTCCGGCGATACCTCCGCCGGCGGGCTGGCGCGGCTGGACTGGTCGCTGGCCGATCATCCCGATGCGGTGATTCTGGAGCTGGGCGGCAATGACATGCTGCGCGGCATCCCCCCTTCGGAGACCGAAAAGAATTTGCGCGCCATTCTGGACAAGCTCAAGGCCGCCCATATTAAGGCGCTTTTGACCGGCATGCATGCCCAGCACAATCTGGGCGCGGAATATGTCAAGGAGTTCGACGGCATCTATCCCCGGCTGGCGAAAGACTATCCTGTGATATTCTATCCCTTCATCCTGGACGGGGTGGCGCTCAACCCCAAACTGAACCAGGCGGATGGCATGCATCCCAATCCCGCGGGCGTGAAGGTGATCGTGGCGCGCATTCTTCCTTTCGTGAAAAAACTGGTGAGCCGCTGATGCTGAGGAAGCTCGCATCCGTCAGCGGCTTCACGCTGCTGTCGCGCCTGACCGGTTTTGCCCGCGATGCCTTGCTGGCGTGGACGCTCGGCGGCGGTATCCTGGCAGATGCCTTTTTTGTCGCCTTCATCTTTCCCAACAATTTCCGTAACATCTTCGGCGAGGGCACCATCAATCCCGCCTTCTTGCCGCGGTATGCAGCACTTCGGGCCAGGGGTGAGGATCAGGCGGCCGCAAAATTCGCCAATGAGATTTTCGCCTGGCAGATGGCGGCGCAGATTGTGTTGCTGGCGCTGGCGACCATCTTCATGCCCCAGATCATCGGCGTGCTGGCCTCGGGCTGGAGCAATGATCCCGCACGCCTCGAGCTGACAGTCCGGCTGGCGCGCATCACCTTTCCCTATCTGATCCTGACCCTGGTGGCCGTGCAGCTGTCGGCGATGCTGAATGCGATCGAGAAATACTGGGCCGCCGCCGCCTGGTCGAATTTCCAGAACCTGGCGATGATCGCGACCTTGACCGCCTGGCACTGGTTTCCCAACGCGGCCTATGCCGCGGCCTGGGGCGTGACCCTGGGCGGCGTGGCCCAGCTGATCTTCATTCTGTGGGCGGGCGCGCGCGAAGGGCTGTGGCTCAGTTTCACCTGGCCGCGCTGGTCGCCCCAGGTCGCAGAATTCTTCAAGGCCTTCGGCGCGGTCACCATTGGTGCGACCTCATCGGTGATTTCGCCCTTTATCGACACCTTGCTGGCGAGTTGGCTGCCGGTGGGCAGCCGGACCGCGCTCTATTATGGCGACCGCATCAACCAATTGCCGCTGGGTGTGCTGGGTGCGGCGCTGGGCACGGTGCTGCTGCCGGAAATGTCGGCCCGGCTGGCCAAAGGTGACACCAGCGGTTCGCATACCGCACAGAATCGCAGTGCTGCGATGAGCCTGCTGCTCACCTTGCCGTTCATGATCGCCTTCATCGTCATCCCCGACACCATCATGAGCGCCTATCTGGCGCATGGCGCCTTCCGCCATGACGCGGCGGCCGCGGCGGCCGCGGCGCTAATGGCCTATGGCATCGGCCTGCCGGCCATGGCGATGGTCCGGATTGTGTCGTCCACTTTCTATGCCCGCCATGACACCATGACGCCGGTGCGCGCCACGCTGACGGCCTTCACCATCAATATCGCCGCCAAGCTTTTCTTTGTCTGGGGCCTCCACATGGGCGTGGCCGGTATCGCGCTGGGCACGGCGATCGGCGCCTGGACCAATGTCGCCATCCTGGTGTGGCTGGGCAGGAGCCGCGATTTGCTGGCGATCGAGAAGATTTTCGTGCAGGCCCTGCCGGCGGCGCTGCTGGCGGCCGCAGCCTGCGGAGCGGGCGCATGGCTGGGCGCGAACCTGCTCAAGGCGCATGGCGATGTCGTGGCTTTGGCCGCTGCGATCCTGCTGGCGGGGCTGGGCTATGGCGCCATGCTGTTTCTGTTCCGCAACCGTCTGCCGATCCGGCGCCTGGCGTGACCCATGCGGCTGTTCGTGGCCCTTTCCATTCCGGATTCCGTGGCAAGCAGCCTGATGCTGCTGCAGGGCGGGGTGCCGGGCGCGCGCTGGCAGGCGCGCGAGCAGCTGCACCTGACCCTGCGTTTTGTCGGCGAGGTGGATGGCCGCGACGCCCGTGCGCTGGAGGATGCGCTGGCGGGGATCGATGCGCCCGCTTTCGAGTTGCAGATGCATGGCGTGGGCCAGTTCGGCAACAAGCAGCCGCATGCGCTATGGGCGGCGGCGCGCCGGAACGATCTGCTGGAGCACTTGCAGCGCAAGGTGGACGCCGCCATTCGCCGGGTCGGCCAGCCGCAAGACGCCCACAAATTCATGCCGCACGTCACCCTGGCGCGGCTACGCCATCCCGAACTGGAAAAAATGCGCGAATGGCTGACTGCGCACGCGCTTTATACCAGCGACGAATTCACTGTACGTGCGTTCTGTCTTTATTCCAGCAAGCTGACCAGCGACGGCAGCGTCTACCGGATCGAACAGGAATATCCCTTAAGAGGTTTCCATGACGAAATTGACGATTGAGGAACTGAAAGCGGCGCTGAAGCGGCTGCCCGACTGGCAACTGGCCAAGGACCGCGAGGCGATTACCCGCAAATTCCAGTTCGTCGACTTCGACGCCGCCTTTGCCTTCATGACGCGCGCGGCGCTGCTGGCGGCCAAGATGGATCATCATCCCGAATGGTTCAATGTCTACAACAAGGTGGATGTGACCCTGGCGACCCACGACGCGAACGGTGTGACCCAGAAGGACATTGATCTGGCCACCGCAATGGACGGCTACGCCACCATGGGGGGAGGCCGTTAGCGACTGAAATAGCGGTCCATCACCATCAAGGCGATGCTGGCGCCCAGCGGCGTCACAATAAGGGACGCAACAAACCAGATGCCCGGACTGCGCCGGTCGAGCTTGGCCCAATAGGCGACGCCCATCGCCGCGAGAATATAAAGAAAAACGAACATCAGCGGCGCGCGTTCTTCACCAGATCATCGACCACCGACGGATCGGCCAGGGTCGAGGTGTCGCCCAGGCTGGAAATATCGCCTTCCGCGATCTTGCGCAGGATACGGCGCATGATCTTGCCCGAGCGGGTCTTGGGCAGGCCGGGGGCGAACTGGATCACGTCGGGTTTGGCGATGGGGCCGATCTCATGGCCGACGAACTTTTTCAGTTCGTCATTCAGCGCGTCACTGGCCCGCACCCCGGCGTTCAGGGTGACATAGGCATAGATGCCCTGGCCCTTGATGTCGTGGGGGTAGCCGACCACCGCGGCCTCGGCCACGTCCTTGTGGCCGACCAGCGCGCTTTCGACTTCGGCGGTGCCCATGCGATGGCCCGAGACGTTGATCACGTCGTCGACGCGGCCGGTGATCCAGTAATAGCCATCCTCGTCGCGGCGGCAGCCGTCGCCGGTGAAGTACTTGTGCGGATAGGTCTTGAAATAGGTGTCGATGAAACGCTGATGGTCGCCATAGACGCTGCGCATCTGGCCCGGCCAGCTGTCGGCGATGCACAGATTGCCGGTGACCGCGCCTTCCAGCACCTTGCCGTCAGCATCCACGATCTGCGGCACGATGCCGGGCAGAGGCCTGGAGGCCGAGCCGGGCTTCAATGCCGTGGCGCCAGGTAGGGGCGTGATCAGATGCCCGCCGGTTTCGGTCTGCCACCAGGTGTCGACGATCGGGCAGCGGCTCATCCCCACCACCCGGTGATACCAGAGCCAGGCTTCCGGATTGATCGGCTCGCCCACCGAACCCAACAGACGCAAGCTGGCGCGGCTGGTTTTTGTCACGGGCGCATCGCCGTCGCGCATCAGGGCGCGGATGGCGGTGGGCGCGGTATAAAACGTGTTGACCTTATGCTTGTCGATCACCTCCCAGAAGCGCGAGCTGGTGGGATAGTTGGGCACGCCTTCGAACATCACCGTGGTGGCGCCGTTGGCCAGCGGGCCATACAGGATATAGCTGTGACCGGTGACCCAGCCGACATCGGCGGTGCACCAGTAGATTTCGCCGTCGTGATAGTCGAACACATAATGATGGGTATAGGCGCACCACAAGAGATAGCCGGCCGTGGTGTGCAGCACGCCCTTGGGCTTTCCGGTCGAGCCTGAGGTGTAGAGAATGAACAGCGGGTCTTCCGCCCCCATCGCTTCGGCCGGGCAGTCGGCGGAGACCTTGGCCGCTTCCTCATGATACCAGACGTCACGGCCCTTGTGCATCAGCACCGCGCCGCCGGTGCGCCTGACCACGATCACGGTCGCAAGACCGGGGCAGGCGGTGGCGGCGAGGTCGACGTTTTTCTTCAGCGGTACCGCTTTGCCGCCACGCACGCCTTCATCGCTGGTGATGACGATACGGGAATCGCAGTCGGTGATACGGCCCGCCAGGCTGTCGGGCGAGAAGCCACCGAACACCACCGAATGCACCGCCCCGATGCGACTGCAGGCCAGCATGGCATAGGCGGCTTCGGGGATCATGGGCATGTAGATGGTGACCCGGTCGCCTTTCTGTACGCCCTGCGCCTTCAGCACATTGGCGAATTTGCAGACTTCCCCGTGCAGCTGGCGATAGGAGATGTGCTTTGAATCCTTTGGATCGTCGCCTTCCCAGATGATGGCGGTCTGGTCGCCGCGTTTCTCCAGATGCCGGTCGATGCAGTTGGCCGAAACATTCAGGGCGCCATCCTCGAACCATTTGATCGACAGATTGTCCGGATCCCAGGAGACATTCTTGACCTTGGTGAAAGGCTTGTCCCAGGTCAGCCGCCCGGCTTCCTTCTTCCAATAACCGTCCGGGTCTTTCACCGACTCCGCATAGGCCGCCTCATACTGCGCCTGGGTCATGAAAGCGCGTTTTTTCCATTCCTCGGGAACGGGGAACAGCTGGTCGGACATGTGGGGCTCTTTTGGGCTTGCGTCGGCTGCGATGGTGCTATGATCGCCGGGTTTTCCGCAAGGCGGTTCATGCAACTTCATCTTTCGACCTGGCCCGAGATCGAGGCCTATCTGGCCAAGTCAAAGGCCATACTGATCCCCATCGGCTCTACAGAACAGCACGGCCCCAACGGTCTTCTGGGCACCGATGCCCTGTGTCCCGAGATCATCGGCAAGCGCGCCGGCGACGAGGCCGGCTTTCTGGTCGGACCTACCTTCAATGTCGGCCAGGCGCAGCACCATATGGGCTTTCCGGGCACCATCACGCTGCGCCCCTCCACCATGATCGCGGCGATGATGGACTGGGCCCAGTCGCTGGCGCGCCACGGCTTTGAGCGCATCTACTGGTTGAACGGCCATGGCGGCAACATCGCTACCATCACCGCGGCATTTTCGGAGATCTATCATGGTGTCAGTTTCGACCGCGCCGGAGCCAATCATCCGCCGCTGCGCTGTAGCTTGCGTAACTGGTGGGAGCTGCCGGGCGTGATGGATCTGTGCCGCCAGCTTTTTCCGGTGGGCGAGGGTAGCCATGCCACGCCGTCGGAGGTCTCGGTTACCTGGTTCGGCTATCCGCACGCCCAGAAGCATGTGCCGATGACCCCGCGCATCGCCCCCACCGGCCCGATCCTGGATGCCGACGACTATCGCCGCCGCTTCCCGGACGGCCGCATCGGGTCGGACCCTGCCCAAGCCAATGTCGCGGCTGGGGAAAAGATCGTGACGGCGGCGGTCAGGGGCGTGATTTCGGAATTCAAACAGTTTGCGGCGAGCTAGGCTTCGGCAGTAAGATCGCGGCTTCCCAGGGGTGCTCGTTCGCGAGCTGAGACCGCAATCCCGCGGATCCCTTAGAACCTGATCCGGCTAAAACCGGCGTAGGGAGAGGTTGCCATGAACAAGCCCATTCTCGACAAGTCGCTTTCCATCACCCGTGGTCCGCTGCCGGGTTCGCGCAAGCTGATGCTGGGCGGCGTTCCGTTCCGCGAAGTGCCGTTGTCGGGCGGGGAGGCGCCGGTACGGCTGTATGACACGTCTGGTCCGTACACAGACGATTCCGTCGAGATCAATATCGACAAGGGCTTGGCCTCCCTTCGCCGCGACTGGATCCTGGCGCGCGGCGACGTGGAAGAATATGTCGGCCGTCCCCGCAAGCCGGAAGATGATGGCCTGAAGCCGGGCGAGAAGCTGACGGTGCCGCAGTTCGACCGCACCGGCATGCGCCTGCTGCGCGCCAAGCCCGGCAAGAATGTCACCCAGCTGCATTATGCGCGTCAGGGGATCATCACCGAGGAAATGAAATACATCGCCGCCCGCGAAAATCTGGGCCGCAGTGCGCTGGCCGATGGCAACAGCTTCGGCGCCAATATCCCGCAAGAGATCACACCGGAATTCGTGCGCGACGAAATTGCGCGCGGCCGCGCCATCATCCCCTCCAACATCAACCATCCCGAAACCGAGCCGATGATCATCGGCCGCAACTTCCTCACCAAGGTCAATGCCAATATCGGCAACAGCGCGGTGACCAGCGGCGTGGGTGAGGAAGTCGACAAGATGGTGTGGTCCATCCGCTGGGGCGCCGACACGGTGATGGACCTGTCAACGGGGCGCCACATCCATACCATCCGCGAATGGATCGTGCGCAATTCCCCGGTGCCGATCGGCACCGTGCCGATCTATCAGGCGCTGGAAAAGGTCGGCGGCGCGGCCGAGGATCTTTCCTGGGATATCTATCGCGACACATTGATCGAACAATGCGAGCAGGGGGTGGATTATTTCACCGTCCATGCCGGCGTGCGGCTGGCCCATATCCCGCTGACGGCGGAGCGCGTCACGGGCATCGTATCGCGCGGCGGCTCCATCCTGGCCAAATGGTGTCTCTCCCACCACAAGGAAAATTTCCTCTACACCCACTTCGAGGACATCTGCGAAATCCTCAAACAGTATGACGTGTCCTTCTCGCTGGGCGATGGTCTGCGCCCCGGTTCGACCGCCGACGCCAATGATGCGGCGCAGTTCGCCGAACTGGAGACCTTGGGCGAGCTGAACAAGATCGCGCAAAAGCACGATGTCCAGGTGATGATCGAGGGCCCCGGCCATGTGCCGATGCACAAGATCAAGGAAAACATGGACCGGCAGCTGGCGGCCTGTGACGAGGCCCCGTTCTATACATTGGGACCGCTGACCACCGATGTGGCGCCGGGCTATGACCACATTACGTCCGCGATCGGTGCCGCCATGATCGGCTGGTTCGGCTGCGCCATGCTTTGCTATGTCACGCCCAAGGAGCATCTGGGCCTGCCCGACCGCGACGATGTGAAGGCCGGCGTGATCGCCTACCGCATCGCTGCCCATGCCGCCGATCTCGCCAAGGGTCATCCCGCGGCGCGCATCTGGGATGATGCGATGTCAAAGGCGCGCTTTGAATTCCGCTGGCGCGACCAGTTTGCCCTGGCCCTGGACCCCGAGACCGCCCAGCTCTATCACGACGAGACCCTGCCGGCGGAAGGCGCCAAGATCGCGCATTTCTGCTCCATGTGCGGGCCGAAATTCTGTTCCATGAAGATTTCCCAGGAAGTGCGCGACGCCGCCAAGGGCAAGAACGACACCATGAGTACGGCCGAAATCCGCGCCGCGATGGCCAAGAAGTCGGAGGAGTTCAAGCAGGCGGGCGGCGAGATTTATCTGCACAAGCCTGCAGCGGAGTAATTTAAACAGAGGAATTTTATGATCCGTTTATTTGCCGGCGTGCTAGCCACGCTGTTTTTTGTCGCGCCTGCTTTCGCGGTCGAACCTTTTCCTGCTTCCTTCAAGACCCAGACTATCAAGACCAACGGGACCGAGCTTTATGTCCGTGTGGGCGGGCAGGGACCGGCTGTGGTGCTGCTGCACGGCTTTGGCGACACCGGCGACATGTGGGCGCCCATTGCGGCGAAGCTGGTGACGAGCCACACCGTCATCGTGCCCGACCTGCGCGGCATGGGCCTGTCGGCGCATCCCGACACCGGCTACACAAAAGCCAATGAGGCGCGCGACATCGCCGGGGTGATGGACGCGCTGAAGGTGGACAAGGCCCAGCTCGTCACCCACGACATCGGCAACATGGTGGGCTATGCGCTTGCCGCACAATATCCGGCGCGCATCACCAAATGGGTGGTGATCGACGCACTGCTGCCGGGCGTGGGCAACTGGGCGGCGCAGCTTTCCAATCCCAAGACCTGGCATTTCAATTTCTATGGCCCCGACGAGGAGCGGCTGGTGGCGGGGCGCGAGCGCATTTATCTCGACCGCTTCTATGACGAGCTGTCGGCACATCCCGAGAAGATCGACGAGGCGACACGGGCCCATTACACCGGCTTCTATGCCCGTCCGCATGCGATGCATGATGCCTTCGAGCAGTTCAAGGCTTTCCCGCAGGATGGCGTGGACAATCGTGGCTTCCGCGCCAAGGGTAAACTCACGATCCCGGTGTTGGCCTTGGGTGGCGAGAAGTCCTATGGCCTGAAGATGAAGACGGAACTGGACGACGTCGCCAGCAACGTCCAGGGCGGCATGATCCCGGATTCCGGCCACTGGATCATGGAAGAAAACCCGCAAGGCACGACGAAGCTGGTTCTGGATTTCCTGGCCAAATGAGGATTCTGGCCTTCCTGCTGCTGTTCACCGTCTCTGCTTCGGCGCAGGTACTGCAGTCGGATTGCCGTGGGCCGGGCAGCATCGGCACAGCGCTGATGTCTGCCGATGGCACCATCACACTGACGATCAGCACGCCCGGCCAGCAGGGCGCGCTGGCCTATCATCGCGGCGATCCGCAATATGCGCGGATTCTCTCGCATGTCGGCGGCCTTCATCCGGGCCAGAAAAAACCCGTACCGCCTTTCTGCTGAACGGCAAGCCGGGTTTGGTGTTACAAGGGCGTGACCCATCGCAGGAGCGCAGCCCATGAAATATGCTGTCCTGTTTGTCATCCTTGCCGCGACGCCCGCCTTTGCGCCCGCCCTGGCCCAAGACAAGCCGCTCTGTGTCGATGCCAGCCAGAACGACCGCTACAACGCCCGGCCGCTGTCGCTGCACACGGTTCTGGCGCGCAACGCCTTTGGCGAAGACCGCCGGGCGGTGAAGCTGGAAACCACCTGCATCCATGTCGATCGCGCCGCCTCTATATCGCTGCACTCCTTCACCCGCTGCATCGCGGTCGGCGATGATGTCGTCACCAGCGTGCTTGGCGGTCATCGCGAGATCTGCCGCGTAACCGGGGTAACGCCGGCGGCACAAAGCTATGCCGACGCCAAGTACAGCTCGGACTAGCCAGGCGGCCTTAGCGCAAAGGCCTGTGACCGGTGATGGCGTTCCAGATCGCCAGCACGATGATGGCGCCGATTACCGCCACCAGGGTCGAGACGATGAAGCCGTGCTGTTCGTAGTGGAAACTCCCGCTGAGCGCCTGGAACAGGAAGCCGCCGGCCAGCGCCCCCACCAGCCCCAGCGCGATATTGACCATACAGCCGCTACCCTGCTTGCCCATGATCGTATTGGCCAGCCAGCCGGCAATGGCGCCAAAAACAATCCAACCCAGAATGGTGAACATTTCAAAATCCTCCGCCTGCCGCTCGCCCAAGCTCGCGGCGTTCGCTGCTTTCGCAGGTCCACCGGACCTGCTCACCCGCTATGCGGGCCGCAGCTCACTTAAAGCTCACATATATCATGGTGATCGCCGCCGCCGCCATCACCGCGGTGGAAAGCCAGCCCAGCCCGCCCAACACCCAGCCGGCG
>Ga0182024_10000533_pt1 | contig 98435 bp, 89 predicted proteins | sample P32metaG_FD_120480 | JGI IMG/M metagenome (GOLD analysis project Ga0182024, IMG submission 120480) | Permafrost microbial communities from Stordalen Mire, Sweden - P3-2 metaG (Illumina Assembly) | ecosystem: Environmental > Terrestrial > Soil > Wetlands > Permafrost | place: Sweden: Stordalen... | reverse complement strand
GGAAGCTACGCAGCTCATCCTGCGCTGGTTCCATTTCATCGCGGGCATCCTCTGGGTAGGCCTGCTGTATTTCTTCAACCTGATCAATGTCCCCTTCATGAAGCAAGCGGACGCCGGCATGAAATCCAAGATTTTTCAGTACCTGACCTTGCCCGCCCTGAACTGGTTCCGCTGGAGTGCGCTGGTCACCGTCTTTATCGGATTCTGGTATTGGGCGCAGTTCTATGTCGCTCCTGACGCCCAGCGCCAAGGCGCCAACGCTGGCGCCACCATCGGATTTTTCTGGCTGCTCTGGATCGCAGTCTGGTTCATTCTTTTTCTAGTGATCAAGAAAATGCCCTCTAGCGGGTATGTCCTCGGAATCATCACTGCCATTTTGGTCTATGCCGCGGGCTGGCTGTTTGTGCACTACACTCCGGTTGGCGGAGATGACAACCACGTCCTCTCGATCGGCGTCGGCGGCGGCTTCGGCATCGTGATGTTGTTCAATGTCTGGGGCATCATCTGGCCCAACAATAAGAAGATCATCCGAGGAACGCTGGCCGGCACGCCGCCCGCCAACGCAGCCACCATGGCGCGCCAGGCATTCCTGGCCTCGCGCACAAATTTCTTTCTTTCCGTACCGCTGCTGTTCTACATGGCGGCCAGTTCCCACTTCTCCAGCACCGTAATCTTCGGGAAGTAACTCTTCGGGAAGTATTCGCTGAACGAAAGAAAATGGCGTGGCCGAAGCCGCGCCATTTACCCACAGCCTGCCTTTCGGAAAATCAGGCAGTTCCCGATTACCCAAGTCCAGCGCATAAAAAAATCGGGGGCTCGTTCGAGCCCCCGATCAGGAATGAACCAATTTCGAACTAGAAATAGAACTTCGCTCCTAGCTGCACCAGTCGGCTGGGCGCCACGCTTGTGACCTGTCCGAAAGTGCTGCTTTCCACGTTGCCGTTCACGCAGGGGAACGGACCCGCAGGGTTACAAAATTGGGTGTGGTTGAAGACGTTGAAGGCTTCCAGTCGCAGTTGCAGATACTGCCTTTCGTTCGCGGGCCGGAAATGGAGGTCCTTCTCCAACGCCATGTCCCAGTTATTGATGCCAGGACCGGCGAAGCTGTTACGCCGGACCCCACCAAACGTGCCGATCGCCGCAGGCGCAAACGTGGTTGGCCCGCTAGATTGGGTACCCACAAACCAAGCATGGGGAACGACCTTACCCCTTTGGTTTGTATAGGCGAGCGTTCGTGGGTTGCCAGTGTGAAGCGCTCCAACCTGCTGTGGCGATTCCCAGCAGTCATAGTATACAAAAGCATCGCAGGTGAGGGATGTAAACGCCGAATCAGAGATGTCCACCGGGAAACCACTTTGGAACGTCGTTATACCGCTCAATTGCCAGCCTCCCACCAGCATGTTCAAGAACGTATGGTCGCCATGCAGACTCGGAGCCTGATAGGTGTACCCTGCAACAAATCGCTTCCGCGCGTCGTACGAGGAGTTGCTCTTATTCAAATAGGCAAACTGTGGATATGGATTCACCGCACGGATTTGGAATCCGCTGTCTTCAAATCCCGATCCGTCATCGATGGCATGACTCCAAGTAAAGTTGGCCAGCAGTCCTAGACCATGGCTGACTCCCTTGTTGATGCCCACCTGCAAGGCGTTGTAGGTGGAATTGCCATCTGTCGACTGTGTACCCACGGAGCCGAAGGCGGCCCCAGCTACCCCCAATAAAGCGTTCTGGGGGTAGAGTTGGTGCTGGATCACGGCATTGGCCGGGCAGCCGGCTTCGGATCCGGTATTCGTTAGACAGGCCGCGGCACCAGCCAGAGTAATGGGATTCCCCTCGATTGGCCTTATCAAGTGGCGACCCAACGCCCCAACGTATCCAACACTGAACACGGTGTTGCCAGGGAACTCACGCTGAACAGTCAAGTTGTAATTCATGGCCTCCGGCGTAGTGTAGTTTGGGCTGAAAGCATTGAGAGACAGCGGTTCAAATTGAGTCCAGGACGCGGCGGGTGCGGCTGCGCCTGTCGGAGGTACGAAGGGGAACGGATTGGGCTCTGCAGGGGCTCGGCCTGCAATATCTGCATACGGATTGGCGAAGGCTGGACTGAGTTTGCCGCTCACATCCTGAATACCATGCGAGGTGATCGAGAACGGCGGCGTACCCAAGTTCTGGAGAATGCCCTCCTCCTCCGCGCGGTTGTAGTAAAGGCCCCAACCTCCGCGGACGGAGAGCTTCCCGGCACCTCCGCTTAGCCGCCCCGCGTCGGGAGACCAGGCAAATCCTATCCGCGGCCCGAAGTGAGTGTAAGGCACCTTCAAGCCACCCGTGCTGTCACAACCCCTGTCACCAGGGTAGAGCATATCCTGCGGAGCATTCGGGAATACGGTAGATTGCTGTCCTACGCGGAAGCAGGTCACATCTTTTCCGCCGAACTGCTGGTTCGCGAGAGGCTTGTCTATCTGCCACCCTGTACCAAGGGTCAGCGTCAGGTTTGATCTAACTTTCCATTGGTCTTGAATGTAGGAGTAATACTCATACGATCGCCCAATAATCAGACCACCGGAACCCTGTGAGAAGGTGTCAGGAATTCCAAGCAGAAAGTCAGCTCCAGCATCTCCCGTCGTAAACGCGCCCGACGCATTGAAGCTGTAAGAGCCATTGTTGCTGCCGGCGAACGGATTCCAGACGTCAAAACGGCGGAGGTCGAATCCTGCCTTGAGCGCGTGGTTGCCGGTCACCTTTGAGAAGTTGTCCGTGAGTTCGCGGGTCTGGTCCTTTCGCGGCTGGGGCCCGTTGGTTGTGAACCCAACCGCGAAATTGTACGAACCCGCAATGCTCAGGAAAGGGAGGCTCTCCCCGGACGTAATTTGTGAATTGATATTGAAGCCCACCGAGGACGGGGCAATGGGTTGCGCCGGTTGGTCCGCAACGAAATTGAAGCGCGTATACCCCACGCGGAACTCATTGATGGTGGAGCTATTGAACGTGTGGCTCCAATCGACAATGAATTGCTTGTAGTGGCGCTGCGCCACAATACCGAAACCAGGGACTGTTGAGCCGCCGGGAAGGGGTATGGGGTCGGAAGTTGGACTGGTTTGCAGGAACATCGTCCCCCAGATCGAGTCTTTCGAATTGAAAGTATGATCGATGCGCGCGATTTCCTGGTAATTCCCGGTGCCGGTCTCGGTCGGGTTGAAAGTAAATTGATTCGTGCCCGAGTTTGGAGCCGGAATGTACGTGCTCATCAGCTTGGCCGCAAGTGGGTCGAAATCCGCTGTAGGAATCGCACCTGTGGGAAACAGGGTGCAATAGGACGTTCCGGCCGGTTGAGTAACCCCGTTGCTGCCTTTCAGCGCAAATGGTGAAGTCGCCCCGGCGGCAAATGGGCAAGTCCCGGTCCCATTTGAAAAGTCCCCGCCGCGCTCTGCGTTGCTGAACACGGTCGATTGGCTGGGTGCGCCGGCCTGAGGTGCCCGGTTCTTGATTCCTTGAAAGGAAAAGAAAGCAAAAGTGTGATTCTTCCAAATCGGACCACCGATGGTTCCACCGAAATCATTCTGGTGGAACTGAGGGGCCGTGTGGGTAAGCCAATTGGCGGTATTCAGGAAAGTGTCGCGGTAGAACTCGAAAACGTCGCCGTGGAACTGGTTGGTGCCACTCTTGATGACGGCATTGACGACCGCCCCCGAATTACGCCCATATTCCGGATTGATGGTATTGGTGATGATATTGAATTCTTCAAGCGCATCTACGCTGGGAATAATCAATACCGTGTTCAGGGGGAGATCGTTAGAATCGATGCCGTTGATCAAATAGCTGCTTTGGTTCGACTGGCTGCCATTCGCCGAATATGATCCAAACCGGTCGGACTGGGCCACCACCCCGGGTGTCAACTGCTCGAGCGCCGTCCAGTTCCGGTTGATCAAAGGCAGATCAACAATCTTCTTCTCGTCGACTAGCGTCTGAAGCTGGATGTTGGTCGTTTCCACCTGCGCGGTGTCAGCACGCACTTCGACCACCTCCGATGTCGCACCTAAATCGAATTTAATGGGTAAGTTGTATACCTGGTTCACCGTAAGCACGAACTGGCTTGTCTGGAAGGTCTTGAAACCTTGCGCGGACGCTGTCACTTTGTACGTGCCAATTCCAAGCTGAGGGAACACGTAGGCTCCGTCGGCCGACGAAGTCACCTTGGTCACAATACCGGTATCGGTGTTGACCGCCGTGACCGTTGCATTCGCTACCGACGCACCACTGGGGTCGGTAACGACTCCTCGAATACTTGCGTAAACATTGTCAGCAAAGGCTGGGGGGACACATAGCAAGGTTGCTACCAGGGCAACTAGCGCCGCAATCAGTGCAAGAAATCTGAAATTGTTCAATCGCTGTTTCATATCCTTCATTTTCTCCTCAAACAAACTGGAAGTGCTGGCCTGCCTGACTTGTTCGGAGCCCAATCGTTCTGGACTTAATGCGACTTCAAGAAGCCGGACCGCAGGGAGAGCCCGGATGGCTAACTGTTTTCTAAGACAACGTAGAACAACCTCCAGAGCAAACAACGGTCCAAACACGTAATCAATAAACACTCCTGTTTTCAGTCAGTTTGCTGTGGGGGCCGGGGCAGACGTACGGAAATGCGTAACAATCCTGGAACCGATCTATGAAATTTGGGATTCTCGCCCGGCCGCGGAGAGTGAGTTAAATCGTTTTAGAGGCTGGTCCCACACATGTTTAACGTTATGTTGTCAGCGCCGCCGACGTTTGGTTGGAATGTTCGGACGCACTTCTCCCGGCGCTAATACCCTTCTCACAATCGGCGTGTTGAGTTTGTATTTTCGCTCGCTGACGTTTCCAGCTTCGTCTTTCACGCGCAGGATGAACACCGGCAGAGTGCCCTCCTTGTCGAAATTTTCTTTCGTGATGGTGACGGGCAGAATCCCGTCAAGGCCGTGTTCGCGGTATGCGGTCTCGTAGCGATGCTTGCGCGCGTTCCAGGTGAAAACCCGGATCTGATCGAAGTCATAAGACAAGCCGTCGTGGGGGTCGGTCAGCACGCAAAGATATTGCGAAACTTTTTTCTCCACTCCCTTGTCGATATCCGACACTTGATCCAGGACGAAGAAAGCGACGAAGCGCTGGCCCTCGGCGTACTGCGCGATCTCGAGTGGCAGGTCCACGTCAACCATCCGCGAGAGAACCCATCCCACGCGACCCTGATCGTCGCGCACCAGCCACCAATCCTCAAGTACGGGCCCCGCCAGAGATCGCGCCCCGGGCCTCGCTGCAGGCTTGGGCGGAGGCGCCGCGCCGGGCTGCTTTTCGGCAGTAGCCCGCTTCAGGATCGCAACCTTCGCGCCGGATGCAAGTTGGTATAAATGTTCGGTATCGCGACCGGGAGTGACATGCAAATTGGTCTCATTCCGCAGTACTCCAGGAGCCTGCACGGGATCGCTCTGATTCTCTTCGGTGAGTTTCTGCAGAGCGTCGAAAGTCTTTTGATCGACCAAATATCGCTGCTCAATCCAGCCTTCGATGCCGCTGCCGGTGCGGACCCGCGCGAAACGTTTTTCGCGCTCTAGCACTTCCACGCGCTCTCCATTTTTCACGTTGCCGACGCGGTTATAGATGGCCGCGACCTGGTCGCGCAGCCCTGCCTGCGGCGCCGACACATAAGCCACCTCCAGCACGCGATGACGTCCGCCACTACAGGCAGGAAGCGAGAGGACGGCCACCGTTACCGCCGTGACCACAAGCCAGCCAACACGGGATGAGCCCAACAGTCTCACGATTGAGTACGAGTAAGCAGGGAACTTTCTACTATAGCGCGTCGCGGGGCAGGACTTGATTTGTACAGAGGTTTACGATTCATGAACCTGCAGCGTGGATGAATGGCGAGTCAAGACACAGCCAACCCGTCTCAGTTACCATAGAAGCAGGACTTCGGAATGCCAGAAGTTCACGGGATGCGGGTTGCCCGGAAACGGGTTCCTGCGTCTAACTAGATGTGGACTGTTTCTGGAGCCACTCCAAAATACTCATGCATAGAGCATTCTCTAATCGTTTCGTTATTTTGTTCGTATCTCTGATCGTGCTGGCCAGCTTCGTCTGCGTCTCGGCGCAGGATACGGTGGATTCTGTGCTGCGCCCGCCCAAAGGAGCGCAGGTCGCCATAGTCGTCTTCGAGGACTTGCAGTGTCCCATGTGCCGGCGCACCGCGCCGCTGGTCGAGCAGGCCTCCAAGACCTACAAAATCCCGGTCGTGCGGCATGATTTCCCGCTGCCGATGCACAATTGGTCCTACCAGGCAGCCGTGATGGCACGCTACTTTGATACTCATTCCAAGGCCCTGGGCAACGAATTCCGCGATTACATCTTCGAGAACCAGCTGGAAGTCGATCCCCAGAACCTGCGCGCCTATGGGGAGAAATTTGCCACCGCGCATAAGGTCGATTTGCCGTTCGTTCTCGATCCCGGGGGAAAACTCGCCGCGCTGGTCAATGCCGATCGCGACCTGGGCAAGGCCATCAAGCTCGACCACACACCCACGGTCTACATCGTAAGTAGCCGCAATCCCAACAAACCGTATGTGGAAGTTAAGGACAACAGCCAGCTCTACCTGACCATCGACACCATGATGAAGGAGTAGGAACTGCGATTGCTGATTTCTGATGGTTGATGGTTGATTGAAATCAGGTGGTCTTTCATCTTTTCAATCAGCAATCAGAAATCATCAATCAACAATCAGTCAGAGGACTGAGGTCCGGGGTCTTCTTCAATCTCCAAAGCCGATCCCAATCGCGCGCGCTGTCCGCACGAGTTCTCCGTCAGGCCGAACCGACTTCAACTGCCCAATGGCGTGGGCCATGTCGACCGCGACAATCGAACTCGCGCGCAGCGCAACCATCTTTCCAAAATCGCCCCGGGCAATTAACTCGACGGCGGATACGCCGAAACGCGTAGCCAGCACCCGGTCGAACGGCGAGGGCGAACCCCCGCGCTGGATGTGCCCCAGCACGCTCACCCGCACTTCTTTGTTCGATCCGGCGGCAATGGCATTGCCGATCAGGTTGCCGACGGGGCTGGCACGCCGGTTTTCTTTCAGCTCTGGAGGAGTTTTTACCCCTTCCGCCACCACCACAATCGTAAAGTCCCGGCCGCCGAGCTCGCGCTGGGCGATAAAGTCGCACACGCCCTTGATCGTGAACGGAATTTCAGGAATCAGAATGACATGCGCGCCCCCCGCGATGCCCCCCGCCAGCGCGATCCAGCCGCAATCGCGGCCCATGACTTCGACCACCATCACCCGGTGATGCGACGCACCGGTGGTGTGAATCTTGTCGATAGCGTCAGTGACCGTGTGCAGCGCCGTATCGAACCCGAACGTGAGTTCGGTGGCCGACAGGTCATTGTCGATCGTCTTGGGCACGCCCACGATCTTCATGCCTTTCTGAAAAAGTTCGTATCCGATCGTCTGCGAGCCGTCCCCGCCGATCGTAATGATCGCGTCGATACCCAGCTTCTTGGAATTCTCGATGACCTGACCGGAAATGTCGCGCACACCCGCCTGCTGGTTGTCCTTTGGCTTGTAGTTGAAAGGATTGCCGCGATTGGTAGTGCCGAGAATCGTTCCGCCACGCGGCAAAATTCCACTCACCTTGTCGAGCGTGAGCTCAAAGGATTTTTCCGGCCAGATGAGCCCGTCGAAGCCATCAGGAATCCCAATCACCTTCCACCGGTGTTTAAGAATAGCGGCCTTGGTAGCGGCGCGAATCACAGCATTGAGGCCGGGAGCGTCCCCGCCTCCGGTGGCAATACCGATGCAGCGTATGTCAGACATGGAAAGTTCGTCGTGAGTCCATGATCATAAGGTCTCAATGAAGCGGAGAACAACGTTACCAGTGGGCATCATTAAGGAACAGACGAACGTTTGCACCCTTCCCGATCATCGACAGGAACAGCTTGACGTTGAAGCGGTTTAAAATTAAGCTAGGCTAAGCTAGCTTAAAACTTTGTGATGAATGAAATCGGCGCCTTCGAGGCCAAGAATACGTTAGGAACCTTGCTCGACCGTGTGGAGCGGGGCGAGGAGATCGTCATTACCAGGCACGGCAAGGCGATCGCCCGGCTCGTCCCCAACACTCGGCGAGCGGAGCAGAATCACATACGGGAGGCCTTGGAGCGGATTCGCAAGCGAGCCGGGCAACTGCAGCGGCGTAAGCCCGCCTCCTTGAACTGGGCTGCTTTGAAGAAACTGAGAGACCAGGGACGGCCCTGAAAATTCTATGAGCCTAGTTCTCGACAGCTCCATCACCTTAGCGTGGGTATATAGCGACGAGACTACCGAACCGGTATCCCAGGTATTCGATTTGCTCAGCCAGAGCGGCGCTTGGGTTCCGCAACTCTGGCGTTTGGAAGTAGCCAATGTTCTGGAGATGGGTGTAAGACGTAAGCGCCATGACAGCGATTTCCGCGACGCTACCCTCGCCGATCTGGCGCAGCTGCCCATTCAAGTCGATGGCGAAACCGACAATCAGGCATGGAGTGCAACCCTCCGGTTTGCCCAGCGTCACAAATTGACTCTCTACGACGCGGCGTATCTGGAACTGGCCTTGCGCCGGAGTCTCCCGCTGGCCACGCTGGATGAAGATCTGCGCCGTGCCGCGAGTGCCGAGAAGGTGCGGCGGCTAGGGTGAGCATAAAAGTCAAAAGCCCCACTTCTCGCAAAGCGTGCGAGCGAATGGGGCCTCCTCAGGCTTTACATCAGTTAACCGTTAACGTTGCTTTGCCGATCACGTTCGTGCCGGGATAAGTAACGTTGATGGTGTAGGTTCCTATCGCGGCCGAACTCGAGGGCAAGAACTCTTCCCCCGAACCGGCGACGAACTGTATTGAGAAGTTCACATTTTGGTTGGTACCACTGGAGTCAACGATATTCCACGTCGCCCCCTGAGTAATGTCGCCACCAGGCACGGCCGTCGCGGTGAAAGATACCGGCGTTCCAGCAATGGATACCGACTGGCTGCCCGGACTTACGGTGATTGACGCGACGCCCGACAGCACCACCGAGACCGAAGTCGATCCCGTGCACGCCGAACATCCTCCAGACGAAGCCGTAATGGTCGACGATCCCGACTGAAGTCCCTCCGCCATCCCTGAGGTTTGTCCAACGGACACGTTGCTGGGCGAGCTCGAAGACCACACCACCGCAGATGTCAGCGTCTTCTGGCTTCCGTCGTCATAGGTGCCAGTCGCCGTCATCTGAAATGATTCATTCACATTAAGAGTTAAGCCTTGAGGTCCGACCGAAACCCCGGTCAAGGTGGGGCTCACGAAAAACCCCCGGCAGCTTACCGCCAGGGCCAGGGTTGCAAGCGCGCCAAAAGCGCAGGTCAGTCGGAGTTTCTGTTTCGTGGATGACATACTCGTTGAGACTCCTAGGGCGCGCCTGCTCACTTCCTATCCTATTTTTTCTACCGGACAGTCTACAAAAAATTGTAGCAGAGAAGATTTCGTCCGGCGCACACTCCGGTACCTGAACCGTGGCGCGGAGCCATTTCCGCCGATCCCGGGCCGCATTCTACTCCTCGTCTAGAACGATGAGCCCAAGCCTCCTTGCAGAAAAAGTCAGGCGCCACCGAATCACATGTGGGGACAGCCGCCCTCGGCTATCCGGCGGGGCAAAACCCGGATGGCTCTCATCGGGAAGTGCCGAGGCAGTGCCGCATAGACCAGACCTGCACGGGCAAAATAGCGGAGCTCCGCTCCGCCGGACAGCCGGGGGCGCCTGTCCCCACATCCCCAAGGAAAATGGCCAGCGCCGGAACCCAGTGGCCACCTCACACCTACTTGCCCGACTCCTAACGCCCCTTAGGGTGCTCTTCCTTGGGCGCGCTCTGCTTTTTTGGCGATGCGCTCGGCTTGGAGGAGTTCTGCTTCGGCGCGCTCTCTCTCGTCTGCGGCGTCGAATGAGCCATACTCGACCCGCTCTGCGCACGCGTCTCATTGGGACGAGCCTCGTTCGGACGGCTCGCGTTTCCACGCGCGGTGTTCCCAGTCGACCCTCTGCTCTTCGAGGGCGGCGTGAATGGACGGAATCCCTCGTTCGAATTCGTCCTGCCCGCCGCCGTTGACCCTGCCCGCGCCTCTTTGGGCGACATGGCTGGCGCGTGATATTCCCCACCCGCGGCTCGGGCTGGAACCGCAGAGCGGCTACTGAAATCACCGGGTCTGGCGGTAGCTGCGATCGCCGGTCGTCCATGATTCTCGGACGCAAAGTTCTCTCGGTTCTGACCGGCTATCCGCTCATGCTGGGCCTGAGCCGCCAGCGGAGCGGTGTGCTGCTCATGCGCGGCCGCCTCTTCCTGCCGCGTAGGACGCGCCTCAATCCCTTCGGATCCACCGTTATAGCTCGTGGTCCTCGTATTGTTCACCACCACGGTTCGGTTATAGACATGGGTCACGTCCGTGACGCTAACGTTGGTGACGGACCGGTTGTAGTAGAACGCTCCTCCACGCCACTCCCCTCCCGCAAATCCCACGCCCGAATAGCCGAATCCGTAGTTAATTCCGCCATAGAAGCCGATGTGCGGTCCCCAGTAGCCAGCGTGCCAAGCGTAGAATCCTCCGCCCCATCCCCAATATCCGGGCGTCCACAGCATGCCGACGGGCGCAACTACCCAGGTGCCAGGCACCCAGTAGTAGCCGGCGTCATCGTTCCAGGCCCAGTACCCGGGGGTCCAGAAGAAGCCCGGTCCCGGACAAATCGGCTGCGCGTAAACCGGCAACAGAGGCGGGCTGATGCGGACCGAGATGCCAACCGCGATCTGCGGAAACGATGCCGCAGAAAAAGAAAGAATGATGATTGCCAACAACAACCAGCGAATTGTGGCTCTATTTCTGTTCACTGCCCGTCCCCCCCTGATTTGTTACCAAGACCAACCGCAACTTAAGCCAACGCCATTCTGCCGCAAAAATCGACGCTTCCCCTGAATGCGTTCCTACCCTGTAAACACTGGACTTTGGCGTATGTTGCTCACCGCAGAAATTATTTGGAATGAGCAATTTGGAGGGTAAGACGCTCTGCTTACCTGCGGCGGCTAGTGCGGTCGAGTGATCGCTCCCTGCGACGCCGACGATACCAGCGCTCCATATTTCGCGAACACGCCCGTAGGATATCTTGGCTGCGGCGCCTTCCAAAGCGCCATCCGCTGACGCAATACTTCGTCGCTGACTTCGACTTCCAGAACGCGCTTGCGGACATCGAAGCGAATCATGTCTCCATCGCGCACGCCTGCAATCGGACCTCCCAGCGCGGCCTCCGGAGAAACATGTCCCGCCATCAGCCCGCGAGTCGCGCCGCTGAAGCGCCCGTCGGTCAACAGCGCCACCGAGTCGCCGAGGCCCTCGCCCACAATCGCCGCAGTCACGCCCAGCATCTCGCGCATTCCAGGACCACCCTTCGGCCCTTCGTTGCGAATCACGACCACGTCCCCAGCCTGAATCTTCTTGGCGGTAACCGCAGCCATGGCGTCTTCTTCGGATTCGAACACGCGCGCCGGCCCGCGTTGCTCCAACCGTTCATGCCCGCTGATCTTCGCGACGCAACCTTCGGGCGCAAGATTCCCCTTGAGAATCACAAGACCGCCAGTCGCCTTCAAAGGCCGGTCTAGCGGAACGATCACTTCCTGTCCCGGAGTCTCCACGGCGCTCTCAGTCTCGGTTCCAATCGTGAGCCCAGTAACGGTCTTCGCCGACGAATGCAGATGCTTGCCGTTCAGCAGTCGCCTCGCCAGCAGTCGAATGCCGCCCGCGCGATGCATGTCGGAAGCCACAAAGCGCCCGGAAGGTTTGAGGTCGGCGAGCAAAGGAGTACGAGCACTCACCGTTTGAAAGTCCTCGATCTCAAGTTCGACACCCGCTTCGCGCGCGATTGCCAGCAGGTGCAGAACCGCGTTGGTTGATCCTCCTGTCGCCGCGACCGACGCGATCGCATTCTCGAACGCCTCGCGTGTCAAAATGTCGCGTGGCATGATTCCTTTTTGCAGCAGGTTCAGCACGACCTTGCCGCACGCGAATGAAATCTCGTCTTTCAGCGGATCCATCGCCGGAACGCTGTTGAATCCCATGGGCGAAAGTCCAATCATCTCCATCACCGTCGACATGGTGTTCGCCGTGTACTGCCCGCCGCATGCGCCCGCTCCGGGACACGCGACGTTTTCCAGTTCGCGCAGTTCTGCGTCGCTGATCTTTCCCGCAACGTTCGCGCCAATCGCTTCGTAGACGTCCTGAATGGTTACGTCTTTCCCGCGATAATTTCCAGGCGCAATCGTGCCGCCATAAAGCACCATCCCCGGAAGATTCATGCGCGCCAACGCCATCGCTGCCGCCGGAATCGTCTTGTCGCAGCCGACCACACACACCACCGCGTCAAACATCTGCCCGCGGCACACTAGTTCAATCGAGTCTGCAATCAGTTCCCGGCTTACCAGCGACGCCCGCATCCCTTCGGTGCCCATGGTTTCGCCGTCTGAGATCGCGATGGTATTAAACTCCATCGGCGTGCCGCCGGCCTCGCGAATCCCTTCCTTCACCTTGGCCGACAAGCGGCGCAGATGAAAGTTGCAGGGCATGGTTTCGATCCAAGTATTGGCCACGCCGATCAGGGGACGACTGAGATCGGCATCGGTGAATCCAATGGCCTTGAACATGGAGCGTGCGCCGGCGCGGTCGCGCCCTTCAGTAATTCCACGGCTGATGTGCTTGAGATCCATAGTCAGAGATTACAGGACACGCAATGCAGTTGTGAAACGGGAATCTGTTTGGAAGGAAAGCGGGAACCTGCCATTGCAGCAGGCTCCCCAGTTGCGCGACGCGGCCCAATAGCCGTCACGCTTGCCAGTTACTCGAAACTCGGATCTACGCTCGGGCCGCTGCGCGTGATTCTTCGACCGGCACTCCGACCGGAGGATGCGGCGTCGCCCACTCTGTCGCGTGCGCCCCGACTGCACTGACCTTGATTACATCCGCAATTCCGTACCACTCGCGGTAAAGCTGGCCCACTTGCTTCTGATTCACGTCGAGCGCCAGCGTGACCTGATGATCGTGCTCGGCCGGTTCGGCCTGCACCAAAGGCAGATCGAGCGCACGGCGCGAAGCCGCGTTCAAAATACGCATCAACGTTCCCTGCGTATTGCGATAGCGAATGTGAAAAGTCTGCATGTGCCCCCTTGTAGCGCCGGCGTCTCGCCGGCTGTCCGGCGGGCAACGTGCCCGCCGCTTGCTTACTACTGCGACGGTTCTTCTTCCAGCAACATCTCGGAAAGCGCCGCGCCCGCGGGAACCATCGGAAAAACATTGGCCTCCGGAGCGCAATCGAACACCAGCAACTCCGGTTCGGGCGAGCGCAGGAATCGGTCAATCTGATCCCCGGTTTCGCTCGACACTGGAAACTCGCGCATCGCGTCTTCGTTCAAGCGAAAGCTGTGAATCTTGTAGGCCTTGGCGATTTCCACAAAATCCGGGTTATCGCTCAGGTCGGTCTCGGCGTAGTTGCGCTGATAAAAAAGCTGCTGCCACTGCCGCACCATGCCGAGATATTTGTTGTCGATGATCACCATCTTCACCGGCAGGCCGAGGCGGTGAACCGTGGCCAGCTCCTGGATGTTCATCTGAAATCCGCCGTCGCCGGAAACACAGAGAACGCAAGTATCGGGCCTCGCGAGTTGCACGCCCACCGCAGCCGGCAGAGCAAAACCCATGGCCCCGAGCCCGCCCGACGTGATGAATCCTCGCGGCGTGGAAGACCGGTAACGCTGCGCTGCCCACATCTGGTGCTGACCCACGTCGGCCAGAACCACGCTGTCCTGTGGCAGGCGGCTGAAGAGTTCGTCGAGAAATCGAATCGTTGGCTGCGCCAGGCCCCGCGGATCAAGTTCGGCCCGCTCGGCGCCGCATGCAACCGCACGCCACTCACTAAAGTCAGGAAGAGTATGGCGCCGCAATTCCGCCTGGAACGCGGGAATTGTATCCGCCAAATTTCCGATCACCGGCAGATCACAGGGACGCACGCGATCGAGTTGCGCCGGGTCAATTTCAAAGTGAACGATCTTCGCATAGGGCGCAAAGCGCGTGGGATCGCCCGTCACGCGGTCATCGAGCCGCGCGCCAAATACCAGTAGCAGGTCGGTTTCATGCAACGCCATGTTGGCGGCGCGCGTTCCGTGCATGCCCACCATGCCCAGGTAGTATGGCAACTGCGGTGGAACCGCGCCCAATCCATGGACCGTGGCAAAGGTTGGAACGTTTAGATCGTCGAGCAATCGCCGTAACTCCGAAATGGCTCCCGACAATTTTGCTCCCGCGCCGACCAGTGCAACGGGCTTCGCAGACTTCTGCAGCAAGGCTACGATTGTGTCGGTGAAGCCGCCGTCGGCCTTTGCGTCGGCAGGTCGCGCGTGCGGCGTGAACTTCACGGGGCCGGAGAATTCTTTTTTCGCTTTCAGCAGGTCGGTGGGAATATCGATCACGACCGGCCCAGGACGCCCGTTGCGCGCCCAGTAGAATCCCTCGGCGATTACCTCGGGAATTTCTTCAATGGTGCGAACCAGGCGGCTCCATTTGGTGAGTGACAGCGTAACGCCAAAAACATCGGTTTCCTGAAACGCATCGGTTCCGATCAGCGCACTCCGCACCTGGCCGGTGATGCACACCAAGGGAACCGAATCCATCTTTGCATCTGCAATTCCCGTGACCAGATTCGTTGCACCGGGCCCACTGGTCGCCATGGCGACGCCAACTTCGCCGGTGACCCGCGCGTAGCCTTCCGCGGCGAAAACCGCGCCTTGCTCATGCCGCGTCAGAATGTGGCGCACTCCACTGCCCTCGAGCGCGTCATACAGCGGCATGATCGCGCCGCCGGGATAACCAAACACCAGTTCAACGCCTTCGGCTCGCAGGCACTTCAGAACAATGTCCGCTCCCTTAAGCATTCACCACCTGTTTGGCGGGATCCTTGGGAGCTTCCGCCGGCTTCTTGCCTTCCTTGGGCAGCCAGCTCATCATACCGCGCAGTTGTGCGCCCACGATCTCAATGGGATGTTGCTTTTCTTTCTCGCGCAGAGCGTTGAACTTGTGGCCGCCGCTCTTATTCTCCGCAATCCACTCGCGGGCGAATTCGCCGCTCTGAATGTCAGCCAGAGTCTTCTTCATCGCGATCCGCGTGGCATCGCCCACAACCTGCTCGCCGCGCGTCAAGTCGCCATATTCCGCAGTGTTCGAAATGGAGTAGCGCATGCGGCTCAGGCCGCCTTCATAGATCAGATCCACGATCAGCTTCACCTCGTGCAGGCACTCGAAGTAGGCAATCTCGGGCGCGTAACCAGCCTCGACGAGCGTTTCGAATCCCTTTTTGATCAGCGATGTCAGCCCGCCACAAAGCACGGCTTGCTCGCCGAACAAGTCGCTCTCGGTTTCTTCTTTGAAAGTTGTTTGAAGCACGCCCGCGCGCGTCGAGCCGATGCCATGGGCATAGGCCAACGCGAGTTCATGCGCGCGGCCGCTGGCGTCCTGCTGAATCGCAATCAGTGACGGCACTCCACGGCCTTCGGTGTAGACACGCCGCACCAAGTGTCCGGGACTCTTGGGCGCGATCATCACCACGTCGACGTCACTGGGCGGGATGATCGTCTTGAAATGGATGCTGAAGCCGTGCGAGACGCCGAGAACTTTTCCGGGATGAAGATAGGGCTTGATGAACTGGTCATAGACTTGGGCTTGCGTCTCGTCCGGGGTGAGCACGTGGATCCAGTCGGCGCGCTTGGCTGCCTCATCGGGCGCCACCACGACCATGCCATCGGCTCGCGCCTGTTGCGCGCTTGGCCGGCTCGGGTCGAGCCCGATGATGACTTTGTGTCCGCTGTCGCGAAGATTCTGCGCCTGCGCGTGTCCCTGGCTGCCGTAGCCCAGGATGGCGATCGTCTTGCCCTTCAGTGCCTCGGGCTTGGCGTCGCGTTCATAGAAAATTTTAACCACCGAGTGCTCCTCTCATTGCACAAGGGGAGAAAGGAACCCTTGCTTGGGAAACCCTGCTTATATTGCAATACCGACCGGTCGGTCGGTATGTGGAGATGCTACCTGCCAAGCACTAGAGTGTCAAGGGAGAAGTCTGATTCACCGGTTCTTGCCGCGCGCCTGTGACCGGTTGGCTTTCCATCCCGCAACTGTTTACCATGGCACGCGATGGCACGCGAGACTGTGGTTGATTCGCGGCAGGAAATTCTGCGCACTGCCGCCCGGCTGTTCCAGCAGCGCGGATATGACGCGACGTCGATGAACGACATCGCCGCCGCGCTCAAACTGAGCAAGGGCGGCCTCTATCACCACTTTCAGAGCAAGGACGAAATCCTGTTCGAGATCATGAACCATGCCATGGAGATCACGCAGGAGTTGGTCATCGCGCCCGTGCGCCGCATTGTTGGGGCCGAGGAGCGCTTGCGCGCGCTGATCCGCCTACACATTGAAGTTGTGCTCAGCCCGCGCGACCGCGAAATCACGGTGATGCTGCACGAGAATCATCCGCTGCCGCCCGCGCTGCGCAAGCGCATCAACGCCCGGAAGAAGGAATACATTCACTTCGTCGAAAGCCTGATTACGGACGTTCAAATGAACGCTCAACGAGGGCGACACGCGAAGTGCGCCGTCAGCCCGCGCGCCGGCGCGTTTGCATTGCTCGGCATGATCAACTGGATTTACCAGTGGTATAAGCCGGAGGGCGATTTGCAAGCGAACAACCTGGTTCCGCAATTTACCGATCTGGTGTTCGGAGGGATTCTGGCGTGAAGGCGCTGTTCGCGAGCGTCGCCGAGATTGATCAGGAGAGAACGCAGAGCGGTAAGTTGTATTGGGAGTTTCTGCGCGTGCCGGCCATGAGCGCGGGGATTTATGTGCTGCCCGCCGGAGCGAGCGACCCGCAGCGGCCGCATCGTGAAGATGAGATGTATTACGTGATCCGCGGAAGGGCGCGTTTCAGAGCTGCGGAGGAAGATCGGGAGATTTCCGCCGGAAGCGTGCTCTTCGTCGCAGCGGAAGTTGAGCATCGCTTCTACGATATCGTGGAGGAACTGGCAGTGCTGGTTTTCTTCGCGCCCGCGGAAAGTTAAATGCTGAACCGGAGAGATGTGCTCCGGCTGGAGCGCCTTAGTGAACCCTCGGCAATAGCCAATCCTCGATACTCACGACTACTTGTGGGCCGGGATCCAGTAAACCTCTTCCTTGACGGCTCCCTTGTCGGTGAACCCGCGGCGCTTCAAAATTGCCTTGCTGTGCTCGATCATTTCCGGATGGCCGCAGAGGTAAGCCATGGTATTGCCGGCGTCCAGTTCCCAATGATCTGCATATTTGCGCAGGATGTCGTCCGCGCGGCCGATTTCTCCCGGCCAGTCCGCGTGATCCCATGGACGGCTGACCGTGGGCACATACTTGAACCACGGCAATTCTTTATCGAAATGGTTCAGTTCATCCAGATAGCCGAATTCCCAGGGGCGGCTTGCGCCATTCAGCAGGAAGAGGTTGTGGGTGCCGTCGAAGCGGCCCTCTTTCCATTCTTTGGATAGCGTGCGTACGTAGCTTACAAACGGAGCCACGCCCGTTACCGTTGAGATCAGCAGATGATTCGTACGTCCACTTTGCATGTCCAGCGAAAATCGCCCCTTAGGCACCTTGCGCATCAGCAACGGATCGCCGACTTGCAATTTGTGCAGCAGCGGCGTGAGCGCGCCAGCGGGAACAAGTTCAAAGAAAAACTCTACTTCATTTTCCGAAGGCGATGATGCGATCGAATAGGGACGCTCGACGCGCTTCCCGTTTGTCTCGACCCCCAGCGTCGCATACTGCCCGGGAACAAAATGGAACTCTCCCCCAGCGCGGACGCGGATCATCCACAGGTCGGGAGAGAAATCGACGCGCTGGGTAATCTGCGCGTGGTGGAACTTCTCGTCGGGAATCGTCATTGCACCTGGCCCTAAATTCAGCGGGATTAAGTTATTTCATCGTACGCCCGGGCGTTTTCGGTCCTAATGCTTCCAACCGAACGGTCGTACGGTCAACGGGGTTTTGTAATCCTAGCCGGAATTGGCTGCTTTGTGAAGATACTGCGCCGGCAAAACTTAGCGAAATCCAATCGGTTTTTCTTTTGAGGCTGCCGGCCGCGCGCCAGCTAGAGCAAGCCCTGCTCGCGGGTACCGAGCAGGGCCATCTCCAAGAAACGGACCGATCCTATTTCCCCACCACCAGGACCACGAAGCTGTCCGGAAGAATTGGGGGCCGCGGACGCGGATTGTCGGCTGTCGGGGCTGGCCGGGGACCGAATTGCGCCGTCACCACGAACACGTTGTGCGTTTTGGAATCAAGCGCCAGCGTGCGTGCTCCCTTTTGTGTGGGAACGTTCTCGGCGACGCTGAACTTATCTTTTGATTCCTCTTTCACCACGGTGAGCACGCCGTCGGCGCCACAGGAGGCGAAAGCGAGATCGGTTTCGGGATCGAATGTGGTTGCGTCCACACCCTCGCCAATGGCGGGCGTGGCCAAAACCTTGCCGCTGTCCGCGTCTACCACCGCCATCATTTTGTTATTGCAGCCCACGAACAGGCGGCGGTTCTTGCGATCGATGGCGAGTCCGCTCGGCTCGGTGCACGGCGCCAGCGGCCACTTCGCTTTTACCTCCAGCGTGTTGGGATCGATTGCCGTTAGTTCGCTCTTGTCTTCAATGTTGACGAAGATCTCGCCTTTGGCATCGCTGGCCGCGAACTCCGGCTTGCCGTCCAGTTTGATGGTTCCCAGCACTTTTCCGGTGGCAGCATCGATCGCCGTCGAATCCTGGCTACGCCCGTTGAAGGTGAAAACCCGCTTGGTTGCCGGATCGTAGAGGATGGCGTCGGGATTGTCGCCCACTTTTACTTTGCTGCTGGTCGCCAACGTCTTCATGTCAAAAATACTGACCGTGCCTTCGCGCCCGTTGCTGACAAATCCACGGCCCAGTTCCGGCGCCAGTGCGATGCCATGAACGCCCGGGGTATCGGCGATGTCACCTACGCTTTTGCCTGAATCCGCATCGATCACCATGACGTGGGTACCGCGCGAGATGTAGACGCGGCGCGCGGCGGAGTCGGTGGTCAGGTAATCCCAGCCTCCGTCCCCGCCCACTTTGTAAGTTGTTACCACGTGGTATCCCGGACCAGCCGCGGCCAGAGCCACCGCCGCCAGGGACACACTGATGATGGATACCAACCACTTGCACTTCGTAAGCATCAATTTCTCCTTGTAACTGCGGGGAATCGCGGAAGCCACATGCCGGAGGCCCTTCCCTGGTTCGTGGGTCCGCGTTTTTGCATCGAAACGTTAGGATTCGACCCGAAGTAACTTTACCTTATTTTGGTGCTAATCCTAGACTCTTCTTAATATGGATATATCGCGATCACGTTTTTCGGGGCAAGGCGCAACGCTGGAAGATGCGCCGGTGGCCGATCTCCGCTTGCAGCCGACGCCGGACTACGGCACGCTTGGGCTTGGCTCCGACATCGCTGTGAGCCAGCCGGAATCGACTTCGGGTTCAGTGCGGCAGTCCGCGAACCGACGGCGTTTTGCGCCACTTTTTGCCGCCGCAATCGGAGTGCTAGCGGCCGTTCTGGCGGGGAGCATTGACAGCGCTCAGGCAGCCTGGTCAAGATTCGAAAATCTTTTTTCCCTGCGCGAAGGCTCGCCCGCTTCCGCCCAAGACCCCCGCCAACTCGACCACATGAAGCCGCAGAAACAAGCCGAGGCTCTGCTTGAACTGGCGGTGGGCCGTAGCGACGGCGCCGTGGATCAGATTTCGTCGAGGGTCGACCACTGGCAGGGGAAAGTAACGTGGAGTCCCCAGATTGCCACGCTGACGACCGCCGCGCTGAACTCCAGTGACATACGTGTACGTAAGTCCGGCATCGAAGTCGAACTCGCGGCTTATGGGTTGGCCAAGAACTCCGCCAGTCTCGAGTATCTGCTGAGGACCGCCGTATCTTCCAATCATGCGCGAAAGATTTGGGCGCTGTGGGCGCTCGGCCTGATGGGGAACCGCGGCATCGGAACGGACCGCGTAGTGCAGGCTTTAACCGGCCATCTGAAAGATAGCGACGAAGATTCGCGCCGCTGGGCCGTCGAAGGGCTGGCTCTGTCCGGTGCCACCGAGACAATTGAGCCTCTCCTGCAGACCATGCACGACGATCCCTCACCCACTGTGCGAGAGAGGGCTGCGTGTAGCCTCGCGGAGTCCGGCATGTTCTCGCGCGAGCAGCGCTTGAGCGCCGTTGCGAAATTGTTGAACTACACCGACGATCCCTCGCTTGACGCCCAAACGCACGGCTGGGCTTCCCAGGCGCTGAGCGACATCACCAACCAGCATTTTGGCAACGACTCCAGTGCCTGGAGAAACTGGTACAACTCCACCAAGGCCGACTGAAAACAAGTGGTTAGTGATTAGTGGCTAGTGAAACAGAGCCAGCTACCACACTAACCACTCACCATTTTTTTCCTCACTCGGCCATCTTCGCCACGTGCACGTCGAAGCCGGTTTTCGGCAGCAGGGATGTCAGCGAGAACGCCTTGAATCCGTCGCCGCTGACTTCGGTATGACGATAGATTCCCGGCTCACTCTCGATCATTTCCCGGCGTCCTTCCATGTCTCCCAGGAAGGCCTGCGCGCGGCTCACGCTTACCTCAACCTCTTTCGCGCGTGTGACTACCGCCTCTGACGCATACGAGCGCACCAGCTTCGGCCAGTATTTTTCCAGCAGATCCGTGCTGGCAAAAATATCGGCCCAGATGATGCGTCCGTTCACCGCCACCACAATACCAACGGCATTGCGATCGCGCAGTTGCCGGATCAGGCTCTGATAGTTCTGCTCGATCGGCTTCGCGACCGCGTCCACCTGTTTCTTGACGTTCTCATTTTCCATCAGCCTGGCGTACGAACTGGTTTGTGCGATGTCGTCCGGCACCGTCGGTGCTGCGGCGGCCATTTCCACGGTCACGGCCTCGCGCTGCTTTCGCACCTCGTCCCAAACTTCGCCCTGATTCTTGTCGCCCATGGCCTTGGCGCGCACCGACGGTTGCGCCATCATCGCCATTGGAACGGGCGCATTCGGTCTTGGTCCGCCAACAGCGGACCCATACATCGCTTCCGACGCGCCGAAATGCTCGCTGGTTGCGACCCATCGCCCCGGCTCCACGCAGAACACGCTGAGATCCACCGGATCGCTCTCCGCCGGAACGATGCGGTCTTTGCCGATCACGCGATCCTGCTTGCCTCCGGTAACGATCTCACCCGCCAGCAACAGCAGCGGCCGTTTGGAATTGTTGACCAGCACCAGCCGGTTCACTTGCGCTCCGTCGTTTCTTAAGGCCGGCCTTGGATGTCTCCGAACCAGCCCTTGCACACTTCCCGCTTCGGTGACCACCACTTCTCCGGAACGCAAGCCTTCATCCAGAGTCAGGAACTCCGCCGTGGGATAGCTTTTCGCCGCGACCACGGGAAATACAGTTAGATTGCCATGCCGGATCGGATCCAGCACCTTGTAGCCAGGCGCCGGGGTAACCTCTCCCGCCCGCGCGTCGCGCTGGTCACAGACCAGTAGCCCGGCCACCATAAGCATTACGGTCAACGCCAAGAAAATCTTTGCACCCATAGCAGTCCCTCCCGAGCCGGACTAACGCGTCCCGCGCCCAGAAGGAAGCCGTGCCCATGCTTCGCCTTTCTCGCGAAACTAGAGGCCCGTTAGGGGCGCGCTGCCCATCTCGACTCCGTGGGAAGAACGGAAAGACCCGATCGCCTTGCGGGCAAAATTAGTGGCCCGCGAGCCCGGCAAGTTGCGAGCGGCTCCTTGGGGAAGTGCGAAGTCGGAAATCACGAGGGCAATCCGCCCAGCGCTATTCCCCTGTAAAATTGAATCAGCGATTCCGGAGCTACTTCCGCATTGTCTTTTCTCGATCAACTGAACCCGCAACAGCGCGAAGCCGTCGAAACCACCGAAGGCCCGGTGCTGATCCTCGCCGGTGCCGGCAGCGGCAAGACGCGGGTCATCACGTACCGCATCGCCTATCTGGTCGAGCACAAAGGCGTGATGCCGGAGTCTATTCTGGCGATGACGTTTACCAACAAGGCCGCCGCTGAAATGGGCGAACGCGTGGAAAAGTTGGTCGGCGGACTGAGCATCGCCAAGCCCGTCATCTCGACGTTCCATTCGTTCTGCGTGCGAATGTTGCGGCGGGACATTGAGGCCATGCGCATTCCGTCGAGCGTTCCCGGCCAGCCACCGATCGGTCACACGAAAAACTTTGTCATCTATGACGAAAGCGACCAGCAAGCGGTGGTCAAAGGAGTAATGAAGCGCCTCGGCCTCGACGACAAGCAGCTCACGCCGCGCACTGTTTTGGGCCGCATTTCCTGGGCGAAGAACCACATGCTCGATCCGCAGGAACTCTACCTGCAATCGGCCGATCCCAAAACCGAGCGCATCGCCCATTTGTATGAGGAGTATCGGAAGGAACTGCGGAAAGCCAACGCTCTCGATTTCGATGATCTATTGCTCGATGCCGTCCGCTTGCTGAAATCCGCAGCGAGGGTGCGCGACTATTACAACCGGCGCTTCCAATATTTGCTCATCGACGAGTATCAGGACACGAACCGTCCACAGTACGAACTGATGCGCATGCTCGCCGGAGAGCGCCACAATGTTTGCGCCGTAGGCGACGAAGACCAGTCGATCTATTCCTGGCGGGGCGCAGACATTCGCAACATTCTGGAATTCGAACAGGATTTTCCCGAAGCTAAGATCATCCGCCTCGAACAGAACTACCGCTCGACGCAGAACATTCTGCAGGCGGCATCGGCCGTGGTCGCGAACAACATTCGGCGCAAAGGCAAGAACCTGTGGACGTCGCGCCAGGGCGGCACCAAGATCGGCTACTACGAAGCGCCCGACGGCGAGAACGAGGCCCTGTTCGCCGCCGATTGGATCGCTCGCTACCTGCGCGAAGCCCATGAGCGGACAGAAACTCCACGCGCCGCCGTGCTCTATCGCACCAACTCCCAATCGCGCTTGTTTGAAGAGGCCATGCGCCGCTACGGGTTGAAGTATCACGTGGTCGGCGGGTTCTCGTTCTACGAGCGCTCCGAGATCAAAGACATGATCTCGTATCTGAAAGTCATCCATAATCCAGACGACTCGATTTCGCTGCTGCGCGTCATCAACACGCCCACGCGCGGCATCGGCAAAGGCACGATCGACACGCTGGAACGGCTCGCACTCGAAACAGGCCTGTCGCTGTGGGGGGCGATCGGAGAAGCGATCAGGCGCCAGCTCTTGCCGCAGCGAGCTCTTATATCCTTGAAGAATTTTCAGCAGTTGATCGAGGACGCCCGCTCCATGCTGGCGGGAACTTTCACCGAGCACCTTTCCAGTACCGAAGGGACGGAATTCATTAGCCCCGGGCGTCAGTCCGGGGTGGGCGCCGAAGAAGAAGCGAGTCCCGGTAGGGACCGCACCGATTCTGCTGACGATGCGACGGCTTTCGATCCCGCGGAATTCGGAAACTTTTCTTTCGACTTCGGTGCAACGGATGCTGGGCTTATGGGCCCTGAGGTCGATTCGACAGTGAAGGCGCGACGCCTCCACGACAGCCGGCGGGACGCCGGCGCTACGAACTCCGACAGTAACGCCGGTCTTCCGCCGGTCGAACCTGCAGCGGTGGAACGGGCAAACAGGCCGCCCGACCCGCAGATTGGGTCGACGCCCGATACATTTCCCGCTCCCACCGTCAGCACCGCCGACATCCTGAAGTTCCTGATCGACCGCACGGGCTATATCAAGCTGCTCGAAGACGAAGACACGCCCGAAGCTTTCTCCCGCATCGAAAACCTGCGCGAACTGGTCAACGCCGCCATGGACTCGCGCGATCGCGCCGAAACTCTCGACCAATTCCTGGATCATGCCGCGCTGGTCGCCGACGCGGACGACTACGACGCGCGCGCCCAGATCACGCTCATGAGCCTGCACGCCGCCAAGGGTCTGGAGTTTCCCTTGATCTTCCTCAGCGGCCTGGAAGAAGGACTTTTTCCACATTCGCGGACCATGCTCGTTCCTGAAGACATTGAAGAAGAGCGCCGCCTCTGCTACGTCGGCATGACTCGCGCCATGGACCAACTCATCCTGACGCGCGCCGTCTATCGCCGAAGATATGGCACCGACCTGCCCGAAGCCAGCGTCCCCTCGCGCTTTCTCGAGGAAGTCCCCGCGCCGCTGATAGAAGAACTAGGAACGCGGCGTGCCAGCAGCGCTCGTGTAGGCACGAGCCGTGTGGGCGCGGGCGACTCGCCCGCGCGGTCGCGCAGCGACGAACATGTCTCGACGCACTATTCCTACGAAGACGAAGACCAGAGCGCCGCCTGGCAAGGTCGCGGAGCCCCCGCAGCGCAAAGCCGCCAAAAGCCCACCGCGCCGGCCCGTCCTTACAACTCCATCGACAACATCGCCGAGTTCTTCGCCAGCCGCGGCAAGAAGTTCAGCGTCCCCAAGCATGTGGTCGAAGAGCCCACCGGCAAGCGGGGATTCCGCCCCGGTCAGAAGGTTCGCCATCCAAAATATGGCGAAGGCACGGTCTACCAGCGCGAAGGAGAAGGCGAAGAAGCCAAGATTACGGTACAATTCCCTCGCTTCGGATTAAAGAAACTGGTCGAGAAGTACGCCCAGTTGGAGAGGGCCTAATGCAATTTGGCAATTGGGGAATTGTGTAATTTGGTAATTTTGGACTTGGGTAATCTTTGATCGCCCCGTTAAGGCTGCGTTTCAGATTACCCAATTGCACAATTACAAAATTACTCAATCCAAGAAAGCATTCATGGCAAACACATCCAAGCTAACCAAAGAAGAACGCAAGAAATCTAAACGCACCGCCCGCAAGAAGCGCAAGGCGGAAAAGCCGCTCAAGCCCCGCGATTACGCCCGCGGATCCAAGAAGCCCAAGGTCAAGAAACTGGCTCGCGGCCAGGCGAAGCGGTAAGGCAGCAATTGGCATCAGGCACTTGGCACTTGGCCGGTGTGGTTCCAGGAATTGCCGGGAACCCAAACTGGCTAAATGCCAGGTGCCAATGGCTAAGGGCTAGATTTCAGGAGACCACAACCGCTTGTCACAACTCACGGAACCCGCTGCCGTCATCCGTACTTCCGACCGCCAGGTTTTCTGTTGCAAGTCCATCGACAAGCTGATCTCCGAATCCGAATCCCCGGGCCAGCGACTGCAAAAAACGCTCGGCCCGTGGTCGCTGACGGCGCTGGGCATCGGCGCCATCATCGGCTCGGGCATCTTCGTGCTCACGGGCACCGCCGCTGCTGGAGAATATTTTCAGGCTCCGTCGATCCTGCACGCGCAGGTGCTCGACATCATCGTCAACTTTCTGCGCGGCGGCGGCACCAGCGCCGTGCTCATGCATGGGCGCCCGCCGGCGGGCCCGTCTATTGCGATTTCATTCCTTCTCGTCGCCATCGCCTGCAGTTTCGCTGGCCTCTGCTATGCCGAACTGGCATCGATGATCCCGATCGCCGGCAGCGCCTACACTTATTCCTACGCGACGCTCGGCGAAATCTTTGCCTGGATCATCGGCTGGGACCTCATCCTCGAATACGTGGTCAGTAACGTGGTCGTGGCCATCGGTTTCAGCGCCTATACCAAAGCGCAACTCGCTTCGTTCGGCCTCAACCTGTCCGACCGATGGTCGACGCCGGTTTGGGAGTCCGGGCACTGGACGGGCGCTTACTTCAACGTCCCAGCCTTCCTCATCATTTTCATTCTTACCGTGCTTCTGGTGCGCGGCATCCGCGAATCGGCCAAGGCGAACAACATTATGGTCGCCGTGAAGATTGGCGCGATCCTGATCTTCCTCGTGGTGGGCGGAGCGCTGGTGCACACCAATAACTGGAAGCCGTTCGCGCCCTCCGGATTCGGCGGCATCGTGACCGGAGGCGCTATCGTCTTCTTTACCTACATCGGCTTCGATTCCGTCTCCACTGCGGCCGAGGAGGCGAAGAATCCCCAGCGTGACTTGCCCTTCGGCATCATCGCTTCTCTGATTGTTTGTACGGTGCTCTACATCGGCGTCTCCATCGTGCTGCTGGGCATGATGAAGTACACGACCTTCGTCTCCGGCGAAGCCGCCCAGGCCCCTGTGGCCTACGCGCTGAAGGTGCTCGGCGCCAGCCGCTGGTCGCGATCCATCATCGTGATCGGCGCGCTGACTGGCATGATCTCGTCGTTGCTGGTCTTTCAATATGGCCAGGCCCGCATCTGGTACGCCATGTCGCGGGACCGTCTGTTCCCAAAGATGTTTTCCCTTGTTCATCCCAAGTTCAAGACGCCGCATGTGTCCACTTGGATTGCCGGATTCGTGGTCGGCATCCCCTCGGGAATTTTCGCCATCAGCGACGCCGCCGACCTGTCGAACATCGGCACGCTGTTCGCGTTCGTGCTGGTCTCGCTCGGAGTGATTATCCTGCGCCGCACGCAGCCCGACCGTCCGCGCGTCTTCAAAGTCCCGCTGGTTCCGTGGTTCCCGCTGATCTCGATTATCCTGTGCGGCGGCCTGATGACCGGCCTTACGGTCATCACGTGGCTGCGCTTCGTGATTTGGCTTGGGCTCGGCCTGCTGATCTACATCTTCTATAGCCGCCATCGCAGCGAGTTCGCGCGGAAGTAGCAAATCTAAGCTGTCAGCTTTCAGCCCTCAGTCAAACCACTCTGTCATCCTGAACGAGGCAGACCGATTTCGCGCACGCGAATCGGTCTGCGTAGTGAAGGCCCCCTGTACTCCTTCGCCACCAATGTCCTCAAAGGGAGTTCTCAATCGAAATCTGGCATCCGCTTCCTACTTCGTCCACGCGCCCGCCAGAAATACATACCGCTCCCGCAGTTCATCCTTGTGCGCCGTGGATTTTATGTCCAGAAAAATCACTGGCCATCCGTCAGCTGCTGAATACACGGGCCACTTCGGAAGACCCGGCCCATTGGGATCGCCGCTGCGGGCAAAGTTCGCCCAATATTTCTGCATCTCCGCGCTGAGCTGACGGTCTTCCGGTCTCCACGCAATCCCGGCTTTGGAATCGAGCTGGCCAAACACATACTCAATCTCCGACGAGTGGAACGCGCCCCGTGGCGGGCCCTTCGGATCCGACGGAGGACCCAGGTCGAAGCGGTAGCGATAGATCGGCTGCTTACCCGTCTTGGCCTGCGATTCCATCCATTCCCACGTGGAGAATGCAATAAAGCGGTCGCCCGCGAAATCCTCCGCGGAACGCAGCGCATGTTCGTCGGTGTCAGCGGGATAAAGTCGAACAAAATCCGCGGCCTTCTCGCCGAACTCTTTTTGCGCCGTGGCCTTCAAGCTGTCCGCTGTCGACTTCTGCGGAGAGAACGCGATTTCGAAGCTGCCTTCGTCGTGGTTCCAGCCCGCAAGCAGCGGCACGTCGTTCTGTTTCCCTGCCGCAAATATAGCCGGCACCGATTCCGGCAGAAAATATCCGTCCACGTCCGGATCGAAATCAAAGCCCTGGGACTGGGGCGGCGCGAATGCATCCAGCAATTTCTGCGCCGGGACGGCCCGCAACTCGGCCAGCGTGCTCACTCCTAATTTCGCGCTGACAACCTTTACATCCTTCTCTTCCCGGACCGACCGCGGCTCAAATGCGAGACCTCCACTGAAGAACGCGCCTCCGCTCTCTCCAATTGCCTTCCGAAAAAGGCCTTTGGCAAGGGGAGAGGCCATCTGCGCGCTGACCGAGAATGATCCCGCGCTTTCTCCGAAGATCGTCACATTTGCCGGATCGCCGCCGAAAGCCGCAATATTGTCATGCACCCACCGCAGTGCCGCCACTTGGTCGAGCAATCCGTAATTGCCGGCTGCATTTCGTCCCGACTCCTTCGCGAGTTCCGGATGCACAAAAAATCCGAAAATTCCCAGGCGGTAATTCATACTCACCACGATCACGCTCTGCTGCGCCAGAGTTGTGCCATCCTGCCGCGCCTCAGACGTAGAGCCCGCGACAAATCCTCCGCCATAAATCCAAACCATTACGGGCAGCTTCGCCGCGGAGGGCTTCGCCGGGATCCAAACGTTCAGAAACAGGCAGTCTTCGCTGCCGCCGGCATCGCGAAAGTTCATGTCGCCAAATACTTTTCCTTGCATGCAATGCGTGCCGAACTCCGTGGCTTTCCGCACGCCGCTCCATTTCGCGGCGGCCGCGGGCGGCTTCCAGCGCAGATCGCCCACGGGCGGCGCGGCATAGGGGATTCCGAGAAACGCGTGGACCGCGCCGTCTTCCTTGCCCTCGACCATGCCTGCATCGGTTTTCACCAGTGGCACTGACGACGTCCCAAACAAGGCTAATGGCGCGGCCAGCATGGCCCACACAACCAGCGACCTGCGGACGATCTTCGCGTTCATATGCTCTCCTGGTTGAGATTCAAGGACACCGGATTGTAACGGAAAATCGTTAGCACGAAAGATCGCTCCCTCGCAAATCCTTCGGCGAGAATCTACAATCAGAGGGATGACTTCCGTGTCCCTGCGTCCACCCAATGCTTTTATCCGTCAACTCCCCAAGGCGGAGCTGCACTTGCACCTCGAGGGTACGGTTGAGCCCGCAACGTTGCTCGAACTCCGCAAGCTCCACGGTGAACATGCCACCCTCGCCGAGGTCGAAGCTCTTTACGGCTACAGCGATTTCCAAAGTTTCCTGATGGCCTTCAAGGCAGTCAGCGCGCACCTGCGTGGGCCAGACGACTACGAACTTATTACCTACCGCCTGATGCAACGGCTGAAGGAAGAGACCGTGTTACACGCGGAGGTCTATGTTGCGGTCGGGGTCTGCCTCTTTCGCAAACAGGATTTCGCCGCCATCTTCGAGGGTCTGGAACGCGGACGCGCACGCGGCACGCGGGATTTCGGCATTTCGTTGCTGTGGATCTTTGACGCCACCCGCCACTTCGGAGTCGAGGAAGCACAAAAAGTTTTCGAACTCGCGGCGCGCTACCGGGACCGCCACGTCGTCGGCATTGGCATTGGGGGCGACGAGCTCAAGGCGCCGCCTGAACTTTTCCGCAGCGTCTACGCGTACGCCGCCGATCATGGCATGCGCCTGACGGCGCATGCGGGCGAGACCGGCCCTCCTGAGTCCATCTGGGGAGCGCTCAACCTGCCCGCCGAGCGAATTGGCCACGGCCTTAGTGCCGCGCAGGACGCCGACCTGATCGAAGAACTCGCCCAGCGCCAGATTCCAGTCGAGCTCTGCATCACCAGTAATCTCCGCACCGGAGTGTGCAAGGCGGTGGCCGAGCATCCCACGAAGAATTATTTCGACCAGGGACTTATGATCACGCTCAACACCGACGACCCGGCGCTGTTTGGCACCACACTGTCACGCGAATACCAACTTGCCCAGGAAACTTTCGAATTCAGCGATGAGCACCTCCGCGAATTAGCCCGCAATTCATTCGAAGCTTCTTTTCTGCCCGCAGAAAAAAAGCTCGAACTCCTGAGCCTGTTCGATGCGGCCGCCGCGAGGTGACAGGCTGGATATGAATTTTAGAATCCAAAATCAACCTACGAATTCCGCTTTGATTGAGAACTGAGAACGGAAATGCCAATCCGCCCGATCCTCCAACTCGGCGACCCACTCCTGCGGCAACAGGCCATCATGGTCGATGACCCGACGGTGCGCGAGATTCACGATCTGGTCCGCGATCTCGCGGACACGCTCGCTCACTGGCGCTCCGCGACTGGCTACGGACGCGGCATTGCCGCTCCCCAACTTGGCGAGTTGCAGCGCGTCATTTTTCTCAAACTCCCGGAAGCCGAGCCGTGGCCGCTCATTAACCCGGAGATCATCGAAGCGAGCGAAGAAAAAAATATTGTCTGGGACGCCTGCCTGAGTTTCCTTTCGATCTTCATGCAGGTCGAACGCCACCGCCGCGTGACAGTGTGCTACCAGAATCTGAATGGTGAAAGGCTCGAATTCAAAGCAGACGACAACCGCAATCTTTCCGAACTCCTGCAGCACGAAATCGATCACCTCGATGGCATCCTGGCGATCGATCGCGTCGTCAATCTCAACACCATCTGCACCCGCGAAGAATTCGAAAAGCGTTACCGCGACGCGAGTCCCTACGCGGTCGCTCCAGTTACAATCAAGAGCTGAATAGGTCTTAGGTCTTGGGTTTTAGGTGTTAAGTCTTAGGCAAAGTTTGAAGTTGCGCAGAGACTGAGAGACGACATCGCCAAAGACCCAATACCTTTAAGACCGAAGACCAAAACTGATGTTACACATCGGCATTGTCGCATCCAGCGCGGAAGGCGCCGCGCTCTGCTATCGCACCATCTGCGTTGAGGGCGCGGAGTTGCTCGGTCCCTACAATCATCCCGAAGTGTCGATGCACGGGCATCCTTTCGTCCAATATAAGAAATGCATTGATGCAACTGATTGGGTCGGAGTCGCAGAACTCATGCTCTCCTCCGCGGAGAAGTTGGCCAAGGCCGGCGCCGACTTTCTTATCGCTCCCGTCAACACCGTGCACCAGGCTTTCGATCTGGTTGAGCACCGCTCCCCGCGCCCCTGGCTGCACATCGCGATTGAAGTCGCCAATGAAGCCAGGCGCCACGGTTACAAACGCCTCGGAGTACTCGGCACGCGTTCCTTGATGGACGGTCCGGTTTACCGCGACACGTTGAAGGACGCTGGTATCGAGCAGCGCGTTCCGGGCGTGGAACAGCGGGAGCGCATTCATCGCATCATCTTCGATGAACTGGTCCAGGGAAATTTCCTGTCTCGCACGCAGGCGTATTTCACAGAGGTGATTCGCACGCTCAAAGATGAGGGCTGCGACGCGGTGGCACTCGCCTGTACTGAAATCCCGTTACTGATGACGCCGGAGTCTTCCCCGCTTCCCATGCTCGACTCTACGCGCATACTGGCCAGAGCCGCCCTGCGCAAGGCAGTGGAAGGCTAGCGAAGGGAGGGCAACTTCCTATCGCGGTCATCCCCGCTGACCTGGACCGCGCCACTCGCGCCGCTGCCCTTAAACAAAAGCATAACCTGGCCACGCCGATGCCTTCGCCGCCGAACTGGCCATGGAACGCGGGATAACACTCGTAAAGGCAAGGCCGCATGTTTCGAGGGGGGAGCAGCCGCTATCTGCCAGTGACGACTCTCAGGCCCCCGCTGCGTCCTGCCCGCCCAGTGGCAGGAAATACTGCGTACCCTTGATGGGCTCGGTGACTTTGCGCAGCAGTTCCTGCAAGTCTTCGTTGCGATCGACGAAATCAATCTCTGACGTATTGACGATCAGCAAGTCCGAAGATGTGTAGTGAAAAAAGAAGTGCTCGTAGGCCTTGACCACTTCTGCCAGATAATCGTCGCTCACCGCCCGCTCGCCCGGTGCATTCTTCTTCTTGAGCCGCTTCTTCAGCACCTCGGGCGTAGCCTGCAAATAAATTACGAGATCCGGCGTGGGCAGTTGGTCGCGAAAATGGTTGTAGTAGCGGTTATACGTGTCCAGTTCCTGGTCGGTCAGATTGAGGCAGGCAAACAGCTTGTCTTTTTCGAAGATAAAGTCGGAGACTACGATTTTCTGCGACCGCGGTCCCAAGTCGAGCGCCTGCAACTGCTCGAAACGTCGCACTAGAAATGTAAACTGCGCCTGAAACGCCGCCCCGCGTTCGCCTTCATAAAAAGAGTATAGAAACGGATTGCTATCGGGCTCCATCACCCGTTGCGCGTTCAACCGCTCGGCTAGAATGCGCGCCAGCGTGCTCTTACCCACTCGAATGGGCCCTTCCACAGCAATGTACCGGGGCAGTTCAAAAAGATTGGCCATGAGTTCGTGCGATGTCTCGGAATTGGAAGGATATCTTGGTTGCGCCTCACTGGCAATTGCGGGAAGAGTTAACAGCCCCCTATTGCTGATTTCTTGATTGTTGATTGCTGAATGAAAGCTCCGAAGGGAATCCGCAATCAGAAATCATCCATTAACAATTACAATTCTTCCATGCTCGGAGCCGTGCTAGCCGGAACAGGCGCCGCAATTGCCGTCGCCGCTGGATATCAATCGATGGCGCCGACCGGGCAGTGGTACGGCAGCACCTTTACCGGCCTCGTCCGCGGGACAAGACAAATCGCGCTTACCTATGACGATGGCCCCAATGACGCGCACACCATGCGTTTGCTGGAGGTGCTCGCCAGGCACGAAGTACACGCGACTTTTTTTCTGATCGGACGCTACGTTCAACAGCTACCCGAAATCGCCCGCCAGATCGTCAAGGCCGGCCACATTGTCGGCAACCACACGTTCACCCATCCGCTGCTGATCTTCAAAAGCGCGGCTGAAATTCGCCGGGAAGTCTCCGGCTGTCGCTCCGCCCTGCAGGACGCCGTCGGCGGAAATTCCAATCTAATCTCCAATCTCTTTCGGCCTCCATTCGGCGGCCGTCGCCCCGGCGTGGTGCGCATCGCGCGTGAATTAGGCCTTGAGCCAGTGATGTGGAATGTGACAGGCTACGACTGGAGCACGCCTCCATCGGGGGTGATCGAAGAGAAGGTGGCAAAGCAGATTCGCGGCGGCGACGTAATCCTCTTGCACGACGGCGGTCACAAACACATGGGCGCCGACCGGTCCCAAACAGTTCTGGCGACGGATCGGCTGATCAAGCGCTACAAGTCGGAAGGCTACGAGTTCGTGACGATCCCGGAAATGATGAAATGATGACCCGGCCGCGGCCCGAAGGGCCGCGCTCTTCGTGATCTAGTGCTCGACTCTCAAAACCCGCGCGGCGCTGCGCGCTGCGACCGGATCAAAGGCCCCGGTCCGACCCAGGCAATCCCCACACACAGCTATCCCTTCATCGCCGCAAATGCCTGCTTCGCTGCCGCAATCGTGCGCTGAATATCTTCCTCCGTGTGCGCCGCCCCGAGAAACGCCGCTTCATACTGCGAGGGCGGCAGGTACACGCCACTATCGAGCATGCTGCGGAAGAATTTCCCGAACGCCTCCGTATTCGACTTCGACGCCGAATCCCAGTCCGTCACGGGACCCGGGCTGAAGAACCAAGTAAACATTGAACCCACGCGGTTATGGCAGAGCGGGACGCCAGATTCCTTTGCCGCCGCAGCCACGCCTTCTACCAAATCTCCGCTCAGTTTCTCCAGCCGTGGATAAATCTCACCCTTGCGATCCCGCAACTGTTTCAACATCGCGCACCCGGCAGCCATCGCCAGCGGGTTGCCCGAAAGCGTCCCCGCCTGGTACATCGGCCCCAAGGGCGCCACCAGATCCATAATCGCTTTCGGTCCGCCGTACGCGCCCACCGGCAATCCTCCGCCAATAATCTTCCCCATCGTCGTCAGGTCCGGGCGAATGTTATACAACTCTTGCGCTCCGCCAAACGCCACGCGAAATCCCGTCATCACCTCGTCAAAAATCAGCACCGACCGTTCGCGCTCGGTCAACAAGCGCAGGCCCACCAGATAATCGTCTGCGGCCGGAACGCACCCCATGTTTCCGACAACCGGTTCCACAATCACGCAGGCAATCTGGTGTTTGAATTTCTGGAAGGCATGCTCGACCACGGAAAGATTATTGAAAGGAAGCGCCAGCGTGAACTGTATGAACTCCTCGGGAACACCGGCGGACCCCGGAATCCCCAGCGTAGCTACGCCCGATCCAGCCTTCACCAGCAGAGCATCCGCATGCCCGTGATAGCACCCTTCAAATTTCACTATGTATTTGCGTTTCGTGTAAGCCCGCGCCAGCCGGATCGCCGACATGGTCGCTTCCGTACCGGAACTGACAAAGCGGACTTTCTGCATCTGCGGGAAGGCCCCCAGCACCAGTTCCGCCAGATCGGCCTCCGAAGGGGTTGACGCTCCAAAACTGGTGCCGTTGCAGGCCGCAGCCACAATGGCATCCAGCACGTTCGGTTCGGCGTGACCCAAAATCAGCGGACCCCACGATCCGATGTAATCGATCAGTTCGTTTTCGTCGGCGTCCCAGATGTGGGATCCTTTGCCGCGCACAATAAATCGCGGATCGCCTCCGACAGAACGAAAGGCGCGCACGGGAGAATTCACGCCTCCCGGGATCATGCTCTCGGCCCGTTGCTGCAGGCGGCGCGATTGCTCGGTTTTACGCGATGGAGGGGACGGCATCGAATCCTCTCAACATGGAGAAATAAGATGTCAACAGACCGAACGATTACAAGCGACTACTATAGCAGCGCCCCGTAAAGGCAATTCACCCGATATTCATCGTTCTGTAATCGCTTTGCAACATGACGACAGTACATTGGGATCATCAAGTCGCCCTTCTAACCGGGAGGGTTTTTGAGGGATAGTCTGGGGGGCTCCGGACTGTCCTTTTTTGCTTTGCTCGTGTGGGGGCCGTCTCTGACCCGGCCGCGGCGCGCAGCGCCGCTGGTTTTCTTCTTCCATCCGCACCCCGCCATTAACCACAATTAACCCGCCATCGTATAATCATTCCCAATGATTACCGTCTCTAAGGAGGACTACCTCAAATCGATCCTCGAAGCGGAAAGCGAGGGCGAGGCGGTCATCTCCGCGCGCCTAGCGGACCTGTTGAAGGTCTCCCCGCCCGCTGTAACCATGGCGCTGCGCCGCCTGAAAAAAGACGGCTTGGTGCGCGTCGAGAACAGCGGCGAAGTGCGGCTGACTGCGGCCGGCCGCAAGATTGCCCGCAAGCTGACTCTGCGTCATCATCTGATTGAACGCATGCTCTCCGAACTCTTCGGCATGGAGTGGTGGAAAGTCCACGACGAGGCGGAGCGCCTGGAGCACGCGGTCTCGACCGACTTCGAAGCCAAACTGCTGGCAAAATTGGGCTCAGGCGGCGCGTGTCCGCACGGCAATTTGAGTGAACTCGAAGGCCCAGCCAGCCGCCGCCGCCGAGGTCTGGTCCTGCTTGCCGACGCACAAATCGACAATACTTACACCGTCAGTGGAATTTACGAGCGCGACCGCCGCCTGCTCGAGTTTCTGGAACACCGGGGCGTCCGTCCAGGAGCGAAGTTGCGGCTCCTGGAGCGCAACTACGACCAAACCCTGACCCTCTCCACCGCCTCAGGCACCGTTTCTCTCGGCCCCGCCGCGTCTGAGCGAGTCTGGCTTGCCCCCGCTGCTTCTCGCCAGAAACGCTGATCCACGCTCGAGCTCCACATCGCTGTCTACAATAGTTAACTATAGTTCATCTCTTGTTATATACTTCTGCTAACACACCAGCGAGCCGCACCGTTGGCTTCGCTGGAATAGCGCTCTGCCGATTGCCTTCTGAAATGAACGAGCCGAAGACAACATCGACACCTCCCGGGGAATTGCCGTCCCACGTCCCGGATGGACGGCCCGCGGCCCCTGGCGTAGTCATTACCCACGAAGACATCGACCGCGCCCACGACCGCGAACGGGTCATGACCACCCGTTTGCAGCGCGGGCCGTGGTCGCGCGCCAGACTGCTCTGGCTGCTCATTGGCCCCGGCATCCTCGTGATGCTCGGCGAAAACGACGGTCCCAGTATGCTGTCGTATGCCGCCACCGGAGCCCGCTTCGGCATCGGCTTCTTTCTCCCCTTCGTAGTGCTCACGTTCGTCATGGCCTGCGTGGTTCAGGAAATGACCGTGCGATTGGGTGCGGCCACGCATCGCGGGCACGCTGAACTCATCTTCGACCGCTTCGGACCCTTCTGGGGATGGTTCTCCATGATCGACCTGATGGTCGGCAACTTTCTCACCCTCGTTACCGAATTTATCGCCATCCGCGCCGGCTTGGGATTCTTCGGAGTTCCTCCCGCGGTCTCGGTCATCGGCGCATGGCTCGTGCTGTTCGTTGCCCTGATGGCCCATCGCTACTGGACTTGGGAGCGCATCACCCTCGTCGCCGCCATGTTTAACCTGGTGTTCATCCCCGTAGCCCTGTTGAGCCATCCCCACTGGGGAGCCATCGGCAGCGCGCTGGTTACCTGGAAACCGCTCCCCGGCGGACTCACGCAGGAAACAGTCCTCATCCTGCTCTCCAATATCGGGGCGACGGTGACACCCTGGATGTTGTTCTTCCAGCAGAGCGCGATCGCCGACAAAGGCCTGACCAGGCACGACATCCGCTTCGGGCGCGTGGACACCGTGCTGGGTGCAACTTTGGCGGCCCTGGCAGCTCTGGCCACGATCGTCGCTACCGCCCCGCTGTTTGTCCACGGCATGTCCACGGGAAACTTCGAGGCCGCCGAGTTCGCTCAGGCCCTCCAGCCCTTCGTTGGCCATTGGGGCTCCGCGCTCTTCGCTCTCGGAATGTTCGAAGCGGGCATGGTCGCCGCAGTCACGATTTCAACCTCTTCGGCCTACGCCTTCGGAGAAGTCGCGCACCGCCCCCACAGCCTGAATCTTCCCTTCCAGCAGGGGAAATCCTTTTACCTGGTACTGATTCTCGAAGCCGCCGCTGCTGCCGGGCTGGTCTTGATCCCGGGCATTCCTCTGGTCTACATCGTGCTGATCGTGAACGTGATCGCCGTGCTGGCCATGCCTCCAGCTCTGCTCTTTCTCTACATGCTGGTCAACGACCGCGAAATCATGGGCGACCTGATCAGTCCCCCGTGGGCAAATGTACTGGCTCTGGCGGTGGTGGTCGTGCTGGTCGCCGCCGGCGTCCTGTTCGGAATCAGCGTGGTCGCACCCCATGCGTTGGCGTTAATTGGAGGCAAATAGATGGACCCGGAGTTTGATTCCACGGCGAGCGGGGAAATCAGCGGGGAAGATCTCGCCAGCGTAGTTGCGTCCCTCGAACCAGACCAACTCATTTCGACGAAGGAAAAACATCACTGTCCCCGCCGCCAACTCACCCGCAAAGAAATGATCCTGTTTTGGGCACTCCGGTTTTATCTGGTTTTCATGTTTGGAATCGTGATTTATCAAGTGTGGACGAGCGTCAGATAGTTCATCGAAACCGACTTCGCTGCGACGATCTGGACTAGGGACCCAACGGCGCTGTTGAGCGATTCGCAGGAATAGTCGTAAGCGTAAGAGAAGGGCGCGATCAAGCGTGCCTAGCTCGGCGGACTCGCAGGATCGAAGGCTCATCGCCGAGGGGCCATTACTTCTCATGCCGCGGAAGTGGGTAGACGGACAGAGGATTGCCGATTTTTGAGAATTCCGGATCAGCTGTGACTAGCCATGCGCCGCGTTCAATGGCAAGTTCCGCGGCGAAAGCGTCTGCGTAGCCCAGGTTGTGCTTTTGCTTGAGGGCGGCGGCCCGCGAGGCCCGTTCTCGCTCCACGGTTATGACTGCGATGGGCATCTCCTGCAACCGAGCGTCGGCTTGCCGTGCCGAGGCTTCGCCGTGCCGCCGCCACACTGCGTAGAAGACTTCGCCCCAATTCACAGCCGACATCAAGAGCGCTAGATCCTGTCGTAAGGCTTCGCCCACGAGACGTTCAATCTTTCCCGCAGTACCCTCGCGGTCTTCAAAGAAGCCGATCAAAGCATTGGCGTCGAGGACATATCGCCGCACCCCACTACGAGATGATGCTGGCGGCATTTATTATTCTCGTCTGCGTTCGCGTTCGCGATCCGCGAAGTGTTCCTCGAACATCGACGGTTCGCCTGGTTTGGGCTTGAGAAATCCTCGGATCTCGCGCAGACGCCGCGCAGTGATTGGAGTCAACACTAGGCGGCCCTTCTCTTCGGTCCAGGTTGCGCGGGTCCCCTTCTCCAATCCCAGTTGTTCCCGCAGTTCCGCGGGAATAACGACTTGGCCTTTGGAACTGATCACGGTGCGGTAGCTGGACATGAGCTCATCTTACTACCCTGTAAGACAACATGCAATACGTCTTACATAAGCCTGCCCGTGCCCACGTAGCGAGCTCAAAGGCCCTGTTTGTCTTTCGACACCTCCAAAACGATTGCTAACATTGGCTCACCGACTATCGCCGAACAACCTTTTTGGAGCTACAATACTCCAAGCTGGAGAAGTCGGATGTGTACAGGCTCTATCCGCCGGCGGCGGAGGGGCACTGGAGGACATCATGAGTCTCACCCCGATTGGCGGAAGTCTTCTCGACGGAACTCGCCATAAGATCACAACCGCATCTCTGCGGGAACAGAAACTCCGCCACGAACCCATCACTTGCCTTACCGCTTACGACTACTCCGCCGCGCGTTTGGTGGACGAGGCCGGCGTCGAAATGGTGCTGGTGGGCGATTCGCTGGCCCAAACCATGCTCGGATACGAGAATACGCTCTCGGTCACGATGGACGAGATGCTGCACCACGTGAAGGCGGTGCGGCGCGGCGTGAAGAACGCGCTGCTCGTGGCGGACATGCCGTACGGGTCGTACCAGATCGACCCCAAAACCGCCGTGAGCAACGCTGCTCGCTTTGTGAAGGAAGGCGGCGCTGAGATGGTGAAGATTGAAGGCGGGGAAAGGCGCGCCGACTTGATCCGGCAGATCAGCGATGCCGAGATTCCCGTAGCGGGGCACATCGGGCTGACCCCGCAGTCGGTGAATGTGATGGGCGGGTACAAGGTACAAGGAAAGAGCCTGAGCGGCATTGAGCAACTCATGCGCGATGCCGTCGCGCTGGACCGCGCAGGCGTGGCTTGTCTTTTCCTCGAAGGTATTCCGCGGGAAGTGGCTGCGATGATTACCGCCGAGATCAGCGCTCCGACCATCGGGATTGGCGCTGGGCCGGAGTGCGACGGGCAAGTGCTGGTGTTTCATGACATTTTGAATCTGACGTTTGGGCCTCCGGCAAAATTTGTGCGACGCTACGGCGATGCGGCGGCGCTGATCACGAACGCGGTCCAGGCATTTCGTGCCGACGTGCGGTCGCACCAGTACCCGTCGGATGACGAGTCCTATCATCTCCCGAAAGAGACCGGGGCCGGGCTGGATGCGGTGCTTGCACGGAAGCGGGCAATGCAGCGCTAAGGTGAAATTCTCTTGCCACGGATTTGCACGGATGACCGCTGATCGAACTGGGGAACTTCGGTGCGAGGTCCTGCGTATCCTTTAGTGGCGGGGTCCGTCCGGATTTCGAAAGTGCGCCTGAAAATGGCGCGGAGGTTGTGGGCTGCAGCATCGCCTCGATAGTGCTAGGCTAGAAAGGGAGGCCGGTCATGATTTTCTCAGCGTTTCTGTTCTTCCCATTCGTCGGTTTGCCGTTCCTGATGTATTTTCTGCCGTCGATCATTGCCCTGGCCCGAAGCAAGCGGGACCTGCTCTCGATCTTCCTGCTCAATCTTTTCCTAGGATGGACCGTAATTGGATGGATCGTCTGCTTGGTATGGGCGGCGAAACACGACGTTCGCGCGATGGTGAGGTAACTTCGGCCCGTGATCGGCAAGTCTCTCTGCATGCGGGTATGGTTGATTCTGCCGTTGGGGATCTGTCTGGTTGCGTGTTCGCAGCAGAACGCCGCGCAACCACCTGCTCCTGAGGTCGTGCTGCAGGCCATCCCTGCTGCGGATTCCGCGCAGCTCGAGCGTATTCACGACATGAAAAAGTGGCGCAACCCTTACCTGATCGTCCGCCCGGACGGCGTAGCCTTGCTCGATGTTGCCGACAGCGCGGAAATCATACTGAAGCCGGCGGAGTTGCTCCCGGCGCTGGCGGCCTTGCCTGCTTCGAATTGGCCATACGGCCGCGTGGTGGCGGCCGCGGAAAACAGCGCGAGGGCTTCCGCTCAGGACGGCGTCGCTATTCGCCGCACCAAAGGCATTGTGGGCGGGATACTGGAGGGCGCGCATATTGCGGTGAAGTGGGTGCCTTCGGCGTGAAGCGCGGTCACAGTCGCACCATCCATCCTTGAAAATCTGTACTACCATTCACGAAATGCGGGCTGCGTCTCGCGCCGTCCGGCGCTCGGGCAAACGGCTGGGATTTGTTCCGACCATGGGGGCGCTGCACGAGGGACACCTGTCGCTGGTGCGGGCGGCCCGTGCATCTTGCGACGGAGTGGCGGCGTCCATCTTCGTCAACCCCACGCAGTTTGGACCTAACGAAGACCTGGCGAAGTACCCGAGACCGTTCGAGCGCGACCGGGAAATGCTGGCCCGCGAAGACGTGGAATTATTGTTCGCGCCTTCGGTGGCAGAGATGTATCCGGCTGGCGTTTTGACGTGGGTGACGGTAGAGGGGCTGAGTGACAAGCTGGACGGGCGTTCGCGGCCGGGCCATTTTCGCGGGGTCACCACCGTAGTCGCGAAGTTGTTTCACGTCGTGCAACCGGATGCGGCGTTCCTCGGGCAGAAAGATGCGGCGCAAGTGGCGATCATTCGGCGCATGGTACGAGATCTGAATCTGCCGGTGGAAATTGTGGCGTGTCCGATTGTGCGCGAGCCGGACGGTTTAGCCATCAGTTCGCGGAACGCCTATCTCGATCCCGAGCAGCGGAAGCGGGCGCTGGTGTTGCATCGTTCGCTGATGCGCGTGCAACGCTTGGCGGATGCGGGCGAGCGCGAAGTGGCCAAGCTGATGGCCGCGGGACGCGCGGAAGTTGACGAGGAACACTCCGTGCATCTCGATTACTTCGAGCTCGTGGACCCGGAGTCGCTGGATCCGGTTGAGGACATCTCCGATGGCGCACTCGCAGCCGTGGCGGCATTTGTTGGGAACACGCGGCTGATCGACAACATCCTGCTCGAGAAAAACGCCAGCTAAGTGCAGAAGGGGCTTCTTCGCGGCCTTTGCATCGTCTTGGCGTCCTTTGTAGAGGCGTTTTTCATACTTCGAGCGAAAGCTTGAACCGTAACGAACGCGAAGAATATCCGCGAAGGGCGCGAAGACAACGATGGATGCTCTAAAGTAACGGAATCGCCACAGCGGTGGCGGGTTGAGGCTCCATTCGCTGCCGCACCAGGCCTTCGACCTGCGACCAGAGGCGGGGATCGCATTCGCTCTGCATGTGGCTGGGCGTGAATACGCGCTGGAACCAGGAAGCTCCAGTGCACTGCACCGGAGCTTTCTGGTAATCGAAGCGGTAATTTCCAAGAATCTGCGTCTTCGAATTATCGGCAGCTGTGATCTGGGCGCGGCCGTGGACCAGGCCATGCGGCTGATAGAAGTTCACCGCCGCGGCGACATTTTCGGGGATGATCCCGTCGCTCTGCCAGGGCTTGGCGACGCTGTCGATCTGCACCGTTAGCAGTACCGGAATGCCTGCACGATCCAGTTCCCGAGATAACATCACCACGGCAGAAGCTCCCCAACTGTGGCCGAAGAGAATGATGCGCGCCTGCGATTTTTCCTGATTGCTGAGGACGCCATCGTGATTGATGTCGAGCAGGCGCAGTATTGTTTTGTAAGCAGTTTTCCTGTGGCGGTTCTCAAAGACTTGAATCGAGTCGCCTTTCGGAAGGTCCTGTCGAATCCGTTGCGCAAGTTTCACGGGTCCGTGGTGAGGATTATCGTGGCGCACAAAGCCGCCCGCAAAACCGACGACGATATAAGACAGGGTTGTGGGAGGACGACGGGCCATTGCACCGTCCGCGGCCCTGAGCAATGGGCCCGTCGCAGGGAAGATCATGAGCGCTGCAACCAGAATCAGACATCGCGCAAGGCGAGGCATGCGGGCTCCTCGGTATGAGATGATTCGCGCCGCTGCAGGGGTTGCGGAAAAACTCTCCACAAGGGGCGGGCGAAAGGCCTTTCCCACTAAGGCTTTTGGATTACTCGACCCGAAGGCAAGCCTACACCCGTCTGTCAAGCTGCGTTGGGAGCAGTCTGTCTTGTGTGGGACCGGGTCTCTGACCCGGTGGGGCGGCTGAAAGGCCGCTGGCTTTCCGGTGCGGGAGAACAAAAGTCGGAATCCATCTACTTGTTTCGTATCATCCGACCGGAGACAAAGGCATTTCCCCCAAGTACGTAACGCAGAGCCTTGTCCGCAGCCTTGGTAATGCCAATGCGGGGAGTTATACGAATGCCTTTCGCGCGATACCCGTCTTCGCCGATCCACAAGCCGTTCGCGGCGGAGGTCAGATCGCACCCGTTGTCGCGAGTGCGGGTGATGGCGAAAGCCTGCGCCAGCCGCCCGGGCCCGCTGGTTAGCTTGAGCAGGTCTTTGGGACCGTGAATTTCGACTCCGCGGGCTTGAGCCATTTCTTCCACGCCCGAGATTGGTTCCAGGGCGCGGATAAGAACGCACCCGGCACGGCCTTCGGGTTCGCAGGAGACGTTGAGGCAGTAGTGATTTCCGTAGATGAAGTAAACATAGGCATGGCCGGGCGGTCCGAACAACACCGCATTGCGAGCCGTATTTCCGGCGGCGGCGTGGGCTGCGGGATCTTCTAAGCCAAGGTAGGCTTCGACTTCAACGATGCGGGCCGTGCGACGTGTCTCCTCTGCCGGCCGGGCGTTGGCCTCCCGCACCAGCACCTTGCCCAGCAGAGCGCGTGCCGCGCGGCGCGGATCGCCGCTGAAAAAAACACGATCCAGCGGACGAATCTGCCGGGTTTGCCTTGGGATCTGCGACTTGCCCATGAAGCGAAATCTTAACCGCACCGCGGCGGTGTTAGATCGGTTCTAGATCGGTTTGGGCTGCGTGTTTCTTGCAGCGGTCACGTTGGAAGGTTCGTCGTCGAAGGATTTGCCGGGTTCGTATGCCAGCTTCTCGTGCCTGGTGCCCACCTTCCTGATCGCGTCGTGCCAGCCATCGTCCCAACTGATCCGAGCCTCTCCATCGACCAGGCTCCAGGTCCCATGCGAGGCGCCGATACTCTTCCTCGCCTCTCCGTCTGCGTCGAGGGTGATGAAGAAAGTGCCGCCGTTGCCCTGGCCGACTTCCCACTTACCGACAAAGTGACCTCGTCCAGGCGCCATTTCGCTGGCCGAAGAATTGCCAAACTCAATGAGGGCGATGTCGGAGGGAGAAAATTTCTCCTTACGCCCGTCCTTGTAAACGATGACGGCTGGAGCCTTGAACTCGATGCGAACGATCTCGGCCATGGCGAAGCTCTGGTGGTGGCCGTCTTTGAAGACAATCAGGATGGAACTGCGATCGTCCGCGGCCGAAGCAGCCGGTTTCGCAATCGCGCCGACAAACGCGAGCAGCAGGGTTCCAAAAACTCCAACGACTCGGACGAGACCGCGCATAATTTCCTCCAGAGCGACGGAACCCAAAAAAACAGATCCCCTTCTGATTCATACGAAGCGCCGGCAGGAATAGTTCCTTCGGCCTTTACGCCGGGATTTCGGAATCAAGGGCTAAGGCTCAAGTTTCCTGGCATTGGTGACGTTCTCCGGCTTATCCGAGAATGTGGCACCGGGCGCAAAAGCCAGCTTCTCATGCTTGTCGCCGATCTTGCGTATGACATCATACCAGCCATCGTCCCAACTGATGCGTGCTTCGTCGCCGACGACGGTCCAGATGCCGTGGCCGGCGCCAATGGACCTGCTGGCCTCGCCATTGGGTTCGAGCTTGATGAAGAAATTCCCACCACTGCCGTCGCCTGCCTCCCATTTTCCGAGGAAATAATCGGGCCCCACGGGCAAAGCGCCAGCATCCGTAAATTCGATGCGGGCGATTTCCGACATGACAAAACTCTCCTGGTGCCCGTCTCTAAAGACGATGAGAATCGAGACCGGCCCGTGCGGGCGTCGGGACTGCTTTGGGAGTGGCAGCGTGAGATGCCAATGCCAGCATTCCTATGGTGCAAATCGCGATAAGTATGCTACGCATGGCGCTCGTCCTGTCGGTCAATGGATGCTGAGATGAACGTTTCAGTTTCGCCTGGCCTTAAGCCGCACCCTTGGCCGATTCTTTCAGATAGTTCAATACTTCTTCGGCGTGACCCTCTGGCTTCACTTTCTCGAAAATATGCTGGATCTTCCCGTCGGGCCCGATGATGAACGTGGTCCGCGCCACTCCCCAAACTTTCTTGCCGTACATATTCTTTTCTTTCATGACGCCGAAAGCCTCGGCGACTTTCTTGTCGGCGTCGGCGAGAAGAGTGAAGGGCAAATCGAACTTCTCCTGAAATTTCTTTTGCGCCTTGGGAGTATCGGGCGATATGCCGAGCAGCGCGGCGCCCGACTTCTGCATCTTTTTGTAGGTGTCGCGGAACCCGCGAGCTTCGACAGTTCAACCCGGCGTATCGGCGCGGGGATAAAAGTAGAGAACGACGGTCTTGCCACGCAGGTCATTCATCGCGACTTCTTTTCCGTTCTCGTCCTGCAAAGTAAAGTCAGGAGCCTTATCATTGACATTCATGGGAGTTTCTCCGAGCAAAGCGAAGTCGAATGTCGTAAATGCTGACCAAGCGATATCCGGCAAAGTGGCGTTCCACAAGATTTTATACCGCGGATCGGTTTTCGTCGCTCTGCTCGTCTGCGTTACCGGATCGGTGGTCCAGGTGACTGCGCAAGAAGAACGTCCGCAGATTACGCCGGGGGAGCGAAAGGTCCCCAGAAAGAAAGACGCAGGACCGCGCGCAGTGGCCGTGCTCCAACTCGCGGCGAACGGCAAGGCGTCGCTGGTGCCCATCGCCATTCTGGTCGGCGGAAAGTTCTGGGACGCGTCCGCGTACAAGGCCGATCCGATCCCAATGGCCCTGGAGCCGGGCACGGTCTACGAGGCCGAACGCGCGGGTAGTTCGTTGGGCCTGTTCACGGTCAACAGCGCACTGCACAGCAATGCCGTCAATGTGCAGACTCCGTGGCTCGGGACGGGCGCGTGGCTTCCGGCAGGTACCGAGAAGCCAAAGACGGCGCTCAAGGCGGAGACGGTGCCGGTGGGAATCGACACCAGCGACGCGCCTCCCCGGCTGACCAGGAGCGGCAGCGCATCGAAGGAGACGCCGCCTGCAACCACCGCCCCGGCTTCTACGCCGCCGCAGGGCGGGGGGGGATCTGCAGGATCAGGTCAGACGAGCCAGGGTCAAACGAATCCTGCTCCCACAAGCCCGAGCCAGACTGGATCGAGTTCCAGTCCGCCTGCGCCAAACTCGTCCGCGCCTACGCCGCCGGGCGTCTCCAAGCCCACAGACTCCAAGCCTGGCGACGCCAAACCCAGCGACGCGAAGCCGGCCGACCGCCCATCGACGCCCCAATCCGACAGCGGAGCCGACGAAGCCAACCGGCCGCGATTGCGGCGCGGGAAGCCCGTTGAGCCGTTGCCCGAAGATGAAGTGCCTGGCTACAGCAAGCCCGGCGCGGCGGCGTCCGCTGCCTCCCCCGCAGATGCTGGGAAAGTTGTGGCCGCCCCTGCCGAAAAGAGTTCGATCCAGCTGATTCCCGCAATCTCCGATGCCAGCGGACCCGAGCCCAAGTCATTCGCCTTCGAGTGGCTCAAGGATGAAGAGGGAGAGCGCCTTCAGCAAATGACAACGCTGGCCAAGGAACAGGTTCGCGCCTATGTGGACGCGCAGGCGAAGGCAAAGATCATGCCCGCGCCGAAGTCAACGAGCCCGCAAACTGCGCGGCGTGCTGCTGCTTCCAAGGCTGCGCGCTCTAAAACCAAAGATCCGATTCTCGAGAACGTGCAGATGAAGGCGTACGACTTATGGGGCAACAATCAACCGGTCCTTGTTTTCACGGCCGAAGCGCACATCTCTCCGCCGCCCGCCGGCACTCCGCAAGCGGGGGCCGATTCTGACCTTCAGTATTCGATCCTGCTGGTGGCCAATCCGGATATCTACAACAACCTGCACAAGCTCTATGTCGGGATCACCGATAAATATCATCTCGATATCTCGCCGCACCTGGAATTGGTTGACGCGCTGGACGCTGACGGCGATGCTCGCGGTGAATTGCTCTTCCGCGAAATTTCAGATAATGGCAACGGCTGGATTATTTATCGCGCCACCGCCGACAAGTTGTGGAAGCTGTTTGACAGTTTGAATCCCGAGTAAGAACCGGGCGCGGATAAAGCCGCGCCCCTGAAGTATTCCCCGCCAGTTTCAGCGCCTACCTTACTGAGACTTGTTCTTTGCCAGGGCATCGGCGGCCTGGCAGAGAAACGTATCCACACGGCATCACTGTACGGCTTCTTGAAACTGGCTGGCCAGTTGGCTTTGTCGGCATAGAGTTTGCGCAGGTTTTGTTCAATGCCGGGGTCACCGCCAGTGAACATCGCCAGCAGTTTTTGCCGGGGCGAGCAGCCAATTGCAAGCCGGTTTCGCCCGCTGGGTCTGTGCCGCTCGCAATGGCCTCCTCCGTATCTCGAGCCAGCGCGGCCCAACCGCTTTCCGACTCCGTCTGCACCTCGAGCGACAAACGCTGGCGGAGATTCGCGAGTTGGTCCTCGGTATACTATTTTTTCATCCAGTCTTTTCTGGTTTGCATTTGAATCACCTCGATGACCTTGCGGAATGGCTCCCAATCCGGTTCTCCGCCCGTGGCCACGATCTTTTTCCGCCCGGTCGATGGCTTGCACAGCCCGGACGAGATGGTCCCGCTTCTCGACCATAATCTGGCGTTGCTGGCGAAGCGCAGCGGATAGATCGTTGTCCTTTCGCTGAAGAATTTCGCGGATTTGGAATAGAGGGAATCCGATAAACTTCAGCGCTACAATCTGCTCCAGGCGCGCGAAGTCGCGATCCGAGTACACCCGATACCCCGCGGCAGTACGGCCGCTAGGCTTCAACAGCCCAATCCGGTCATAGTGATGCAGGGCGCGGATCGTCACTCCGGCGCGCTTTGCGAATTCGCGAGGCCGATACGTAGGGTTCACGGTCCCTCTAATCAAGGTTTTACGGTCTAACGTTAGGTCAGGGTCAAGCAGATTTTATCTTGCGGATCCAAGACCGTGGCTAGATTAGTGATTCGTGGGCAACAAGCTTTACCCCATAAATCGTTTTGAGCCGAAAATGATGCGGGCTTCAGCCCCTGAGGGGCCCGCAATCTACTGCGTCGCTTCACTAACCACGAACAGGCCGACGCTCCTTCCTTTCCGCTAAAATCTCTTCTCGTGAAACAAAACACCGGACCATGCGTAAGCGTCCGTTCCAGCGTGCAGTCGGATGCTAACGAATCCGCGAGGAGACAAGGAGATCAAGTCTAGTTTGCGTCTGACACGCCGCAAGTTTGTCCAATCGATTCTCGGTATCGGCGCGGCTGCCGGGCTGCCGGCCGCGCTCACGGCGTGCAGCGGCTCTTCCAAAGCGGGCACCGCGATTTCGTCCGACGCGGCGGCAAACCAGTTCGACACATTCTCCGAGTCCACATTCCCGAAGGGATTCTTCTGGGGCACGGCCACGGCCGCTTATCAGATCGAAGGCGCCTGGAAAGAAGACGGCAAGGGCGAGTCTATCTGGGACCGCTTCGCGCACACCCCGGGCAGAATCAAGAACAGCGACATTGGCGACGTGGCTTGCGATTCCTATCATCGCTGGCGCGAAGACATCGCTCTGATGCGGGCGATGAATTTGAACAGCTACCGCTTTTCCGTCGCCTGGCCACGCATTCAGCCTTCGGGCTCGGGCGCTGCGAATTCCAAAGGCATCGATTATTACAGCCGCCTGGTAGATGCGCTGCTCGAGGCGCGCATCCGGCCGCTAGTCACGCTCTATCACTGGGATCTGCCGCAAGCGCTGGAAAATGCCGGTGGATGGACCAATCGCGATACCGCGGCCCGCTTTGCCGACTACGTGCAACTGGCTGCGCAGGCGCTCGGCGACCGCGTCTCCGACTGGGTGCTTTTCAACGAACCCGCTGCCTTCGTTGATCTGGGATATCTCGAAGGCACGCACGCTCCCGGTCGCAAGAGCCTGCTCGACTTTCTCAGGGCCACGCACGTGGTCAACCTGGCGCAGGGCGCAGGGTTCCGCGCGCTCAAGGCGGCGCGTCCGTCAGTGCACGCGGGTACGGCTTTCAGCATGTCACCGTGCGAGCCTGCCACCAATTCCGAGGCAGACAAGCTGGCGACGGAGCGCGCGCATGCCATGACCAACACATGGTTTCTGGAGCCTGCCCTGCGCGGCCGTTATCCCGAGGCGCTTACGTTCTTGCCGGAGACCGCCATGCGGATCAAGCCCGGCGACATGGAAAAGACCCTGGCGCCGCTCGATTTTATCGGCATCAATCTTTACTACCGGACCATCGCCTCAGCGCCGGGCGCGATGGAGCGCGTCGCGCACGTGCAGGACTGGCTGTTTCCCGTGAAGATGGACGGCGGACAACAAGGGCCAAAGACCGGCTTCGGCTGGGAGGTTTGGCCGAAAGCGCTGTATGACATGGTGTCGCGCATCACGCGCGACTACAACCGGCCGGTGATTGAGATTACGGAGAGCGGCTGCTCGTATAACGATGGGCCGGACGCTAGCGGAATAGTTCACGACAGCCGCCGGATTGCCTATCACCGTGAGTATCTGGCGGCATTGGCGCGCTCCATCGCCGACGGTGCCGACGTTCGCGGATATCACGCCTGGAGCCTGTTGGATAACTTCGAGTGGGCGGAAGGTTTTAGCCAGCGCTTCGGCCTGGCCTACGTGGATTTCAAAACGCAGCAGCGAACGGTAAAAGATTCAGGCCGTTGGTATGCCAAAGTGGCCGCCGACAATCGTGCAGCTGCGCGTGAAATTGTCAGACCAGATTAGTGTTGGACAGTTGTTGTGTGGGGCCGGGTCTCTGAACCGGTCACGGAGCGCAGCGCCGCGCTTTTGTCGCGGCCGCCCCTTATTTCTGCTGCATCACCAGTTCGCCGTTCTCCACTTTCATGGCGCCAACATTGTCCGGCAGTTTCATCCGGTCGCGTTGCTCAGCCAGTTTCTTCTGCAGCGCCGGATTTACCAGCGATACCGGAACACTCAGATCCCCCACTTTGAATTCCGTAGGATCAAACGTAGCGTAGCCATCTTTGTCGCCGATATGACCCGAAATCGTCACCCACACGTCTTTGCCGGCGATCTCCGTGAGGAACTGGCCGTGCACGACATCACCTTCGAAACTGACCTGCTGATCCTTGATGGTGGGCGCGGCGCTGCCGACGTTCGAATCGGGAGAAAGACCGGACTCACCAGCGGCGTTGCCTAACGTCTGCGCGAGCACGGCACTGATCTCGTCGGAGTTGATGTGCACCTCAGCCTTGGGGCTCGTCGAAGCGGCCTGTCCCGCGTCGGGTTTGGAAGTCTCGGAGGTGCCGCTCCCCGGCGATTTCTGCGCTGCCTGCTGGAACTCAGCCATCTTCTGGTCAAACGCCTGAGCATGTTCTGCCATCGCCGTAGGAGGCTGCTTTTGCGCCACCGGCGCCGGTTTCTTCAAGACCAAAATAATGGCCACCAACGACGCCACCAGCGTCGCAATGCTGATAATGCGGTCGAGCTTGAATTTCATGACGATCCCCGAACGGTCAGCCCAAGACGGGCGGGCCCAGTGTCATGGTAGCGAGAATGGAAGGACCGCGGTAGATGACCAAAGTGATAGTCCGCGGATGACTATGTGGGGCGGACACTCTTGTCCGCCGATTTTGACCTTGATTTTGAATTTGGCTGTGAATGTCGGCCCGCAATGGGGCAAGTATTTATCTACCCGATTAATCTGTCTGTCCGGTGCCGTACCAATGGTCTTGTTTTTCGCTCGTGAAGATCGGCTGCGGCGTATAAGGTGGACAGTTTCGCTTCGCTCGGGCGTATTGCGCAGGCGAACCGGAATGATGCGGGGCGTGAGGTATGCTGAAAGCTGACGGTTGATAGCTGACAGCTCTCCCATGGTTTCTGATTCGATCCTACTGAAGCATATTGCACGGCAGCCCAAGCGGGCGGCGGGATTCAAGCAACTGGTGCGCGAGCTGGGGTTGCGTGGGGACGAACGCCGCGAACTCGATGAGCACTTGCAGAAATTGGTGGCCAGCGGAGCGCTGATTCGGGGCGACTCGGACCGTTACGCGCTGCCGCAGGCCGCTGCTGATAAAAATCTGGTCGCGGGACGGCTGACCATGCACCGTGACGGATTCGGGTTTGTCATTCCAGACGCCAAGTCGCTGAGCCCGGCCCTCAAGGCGCGACTGACGGGCGACATTTTCATCGCTCCGCATCTCATTGGCAACGCGATGCACGGGGATCTCGTGCTGGTCGACGTGAGCAACGTGCGTCCCGATGGGCGGGCGGAAGGACGGATTGTGCGGCCGGTGATGCGCGCGCATCCGACGGTGGTCGGCATCTTTCATTACGGAAGCCGCGGCGGCTACGTAAAAGCCATCGACAGCAAGATTACGCAGGAAATCGCGATTCCGGCGGGGATGGAGGCGCCGGGCAATCCGCAGTCCTCGACGGCTCCGACGGAGGCGCCTCGTCCCCACAACCGAGGGCAAGATGCCCCTTCGACAAGCTCAGGGCAGGCTCTCGGCACGGCCGGCGGGACGCCGGCGCTACGGAAAGGCAAGACGATCGTGGATCGGGTACTGGGCGACGAAGTCGCGCGGCGGACGGAGTGGGACGATCTGGAAGGCGTCGTGGTTGACGTTGAGATCACTGATTGGCCTTCGCCAACGCAGAATCCGCGGGGGCGTGTGATCGAGATTCTGGGGCGCGAGGACGATTTCGGCGTCGATGTTGAGATCACGATTCGCAAGTTTCATCTGCCGCATCACTTTCCGGCGGCAGCGCTCGCGGAGGCACAGGATACAGCGGCGACCATTCCGGCGCATGAACTGCAAAGGCGGCACGATTTTCGGGGACTGCCGATTGTGACGATCGATGGGGAGACGGCACGCGACTTCGACGACGCGGTGTGCGTGCACATGCTTGCGAATGGCAATTTCGAATTGCAGGTGCATATTGCCGACGTGGCGCAGTATGTGACGCCGGGGTCGGCGCTCGACCAAGAAGCGCGGCTGCGCGGCACCAGCGTTTATTTTCCCGATCGTGCGGTGCCCATGCTGCCGCTGGAGCTTTCGACGGATATTTGCAGCTTGCGGCCGCAGGTGGAACGGCTGGTGCTGTCGTGCGTGATGGAGATGGATCATCGCGGCGAGATCGTGAGCTACGCGTTGAGCGAGGGCGTGATCCGGTCGGCGGAGCGCATGACCTACACCGCGGTGAATGCGGTGCTGGAAGGCGATGCCGCGACTCGGGAGCGTTATGGTCCGCTGGTGGCGACGTTTGAGCTGATGCGCGAGCTGGCGCTGATTTTGAACCGCAAACGGCAGCGGCGTGGGTCGATTGACTTCGACCTGCCGGAGCCGGTGATCGAATTCGACGAGTTCGGAATGATGAAGAGCATCGGGCGCTCGGAGCGCAACATCGCGCACCGGCTGATCGAAGAGTTCATGCTCTCGGCGAATGAGTGCGTGGCGCAACATCTGGAATCGCGGCGCATTGCGTCGCTGTATCGCGTACACGAGAAGCCAGACGCGAAGCGGGTTTACGACTTTGAAGTGATTGCGGCTACGTTCGGGTATTCGCTAGGCGTGGGCCCCTTGCCGATTCATCGGTTGCAGATGAAGACGGATCGGCACGCAGCTTATGGTACGGGGAAACGCGTACACGAGATCGAGGTGCCGAAGGAAGTGCACATCACGCCGCGGATGTATCAGAAGCTGACGCAGAAGATTGCGGGCAAGCCGGAGGAGCGCATCCTGAGCTACCTGATGCTGCGCTCGCTGAAGCAAGCGCGCTATTCCGAGCAGAACCTGGGGCACTTCGCGCTGGCGGCGACGAGCTACACGCATTTCACGTCGCCAATCCGGCGATATCCGGATTTGATCGTGCATCGAATTCTGAAGGACGTGCTGCGGGACAGTAGCGCCGGCGTCCCGCCGGCTGTCGCGGGGGCGTCTCGCCCGCGCGAGTCGGCAGGCGGCGCGCGCGGCGGCGCGGACGACGGAGACTTCAACTCCTTACTTGGCAAGTCTGCTCGGAAAGAGGGTACAGCTGAAATCCCGCAGGCTTTCAGCCCGGGATCGGGCCGGCGAGACGCCGGCGCTACGGATGACGCGCCGTCCCCGTGGTCGAAGCGGCGGGATCATGCGGCTCACCGGGAAGCGTTCGAACCTTTGGGCGGGCCGATCGTGCTGGAAGAGTTGCACGACATTGCGGAGGAGTCGAGTCAGTCCGAGCGGCGGGCCGACGATGCGGAGCGCGACCTGATGGAGTGGAAGAAAGTGAAGTTCATGCAGGATCGCGTGGGTGAAGATTTCGATGGGCTCATCACCGGCGTCACCAAGTTCGGGTTCTTCGTGGAGCTTAGCGATTTGTTCGTGGAGGGCCTGGTGCCGCTGAATACTTTGACCGATGACCGGTATACCTTTCACGAGAACACGCGCGAGATCATAGGGGAGCGGTCGCGCAAGACATTTCACCTGGGACAGAAGATTCGCGTGCTGGTGGACCGGATCGATCCGGTTGAGAAGAAGATTCAGTTTGCAGTTTTCGAAGAGGAGCCGGTTCGGGCGGCGGGAAAGCGGCGGAAGCGGAGATAGTGGCGGAATGAGTGCGTGAGAAAAGGGTGCCATCCCTGCGGGACTCGTTAAGTTTTTCCACCTCTACTCGGCACTCCCGTACGTGGCTTTCACATGCCGCCGCTTGGCGACTGGAGCCGCAACGCAATTCAGCGCTTCTACACTCCCAAAGCTTTCTGAATCTCGGCTGCAATTCCGGCGGTCAGGGAGCGCATTTTCTCTTCTGATTCCGCTTCCACCATGACCCGCGCCAGCGCCTCGGTACCGGAGTAGCGGACGACTACGCGACCGTTGCCGTTGAGTGCGCGTTCGGCCGCATCAATGGCCGACTGCACCGCGGGGATCTGGGCGAATGGAATTTTCTCGCGCACGCGCACATTCTGAATTTTCTGGGGAAAGACTTTCAGATCGCCGACCAATTCCGCTAACGGCTTGCCGGAGCGCACGACAATGTCCATCAGGCGCAGCGCGGTGAACAGGCCGTCGCCGGTGGTGGCGTCGCCATCGCGGAAAATAATGTGGCCGGACTGCTCTCCACCGAGAGTGGCGCCGGTCTTCAGCATTTCCTCCAGCACATATTTGTCGCCGACGTTTGCCCGCAGCATGCAGATGCCGGACTTCTTCAGCGCGATTTCCAGGCCCATGTTCGACATGGTGGTGGAGACTACCGTATCGGCTTTCAATTTTTCTTGCGCTTGCAGATCGCGAGCCGCGGCCAGCAGGACGCCGTCGCCATTGACCACGCGGCCGCCGGCATCGCAGAACAGAGCGCGATCGGCGTCGCCGTCGAAGGTCACTCCGAGATCAAAGCCTCCGGATTCCGCCACTGCTTTTCCCAGAGTCTCCGGATGCAAAGCGCCGCAGCCGTCGTTAATATTCTTGCCGTCGGGCGAGACATGGATGAATGTCGCCTGAATTCCGAGGCTGCGAAACAGTTCCGGCGCCTCGGCTGTAGCGGCGCCGTTGGCGCAATCCACGAGGACGCGAAGCTTGCTTAAATCGGAAAACACGTCCGCGGCCAGTGCCTTGACGTAGGCATGGCGCAACTCGGCTTCGCCCGGCAGCGATGGCTTCGGAGGCTTGAGCGCAGTGTCGTCGGCGGCAATCGCATTCTGCAGTAGAGCGAAAATTTCTTTTTCGATGGCAAGTTCGCGCGCGTCGGTTAGCTTGAAACCATCGCCGGAAAAAACTTTGATCCCGTTATCGGTCCATGGGTTGTGCGAGGCAGAAATCACAACGCCTGCCGCCAGCGCTCGCGAACGTGCGAGGTACGCCACTCCCGGAGTCGTGATCACGCCAGCGCTGTGGACGTCCACGCCGACAGCGGCCAGACCTTCGGCGAGGCGGTCCGCGATCCAACCGCTTGACTCGCGGGTATCTTGGCCAATCACGGCTTGCGGGTTCCGCATCGTGCGCATCAGATCGTGGCCCAGAGCGCGGCCGATCAGATACGTGCTTTGTTTGGTCAGCGGAAATTCTCCCGCCACGCCACGAATCCCGTCGGTCCCGAACAACTGCCTTTGCTGGCTCATAAGAAAGTTCAGGAGAATCCACGAAAGATGAGGACTAGTGATGATAAATGAGGACGCGTCAAAGACACGATTCAGAAGTCACAAATGCCGCTCATGGAAAGAGTAAGTTCCCTCAGGGGCTAAAGCTCGCATCTTTAATGGGCCAGTTGCGGCACGGCTGAAGCCGTGACCTTCCCAAAGCACGTATGGCTGGAAGCCGTGCCCTTTCCAAAAAGCGGTATGAGAACACTTCGAACCGAGATCTTTAGTGCGACGAGGCGCTTCCCACCTTCTGCACCAGCACAGTCACACGAATCGAAGCTGACTGCACCACTTGCACCAGCGGGTCTGGCACATACACATTGGTATTGAAGACCGCGCTGCCGCGTGTCCCCGTCGCATCGATGGGATCCGTCGTCGCCGCATCGATCTTCTCCACATGGAGCCTGGGTCCGGTAATGGTAACGCGGGGCGGATCGGCATCGACTTTGACAATTTGCTCCCCATCGGCAAAGTTCCCCGTCACCCGCGGATGAATCTCGACATCGCGAGTGAGCCGCGTATCAAAGATGAGGCGCAACTGGCTGGGTAGGACCTGCTGCACGGTGACGTCGCGGGGATGACGGACCTGCAACGAAGTCAGTTCAAAGGTGCGTTCGCCGGGTTTGGCGCCTGCCAGTTCGATTTCCGCGTGGATTTCATTGGCCTGCAATTGCCGGATAACCCGCTCCGGACCGCGTACTCGGATCTGCGCCTCGGGAATAAGTTCGGAACTGATCTCGAGCTGCGGTGGAACGTGCTCAAAGACGATGGGGGCGCGCACAGCCACTTCCGCGGGCTGCTCGTCGGGTGAAATCAGAAACCACAGACCCGCGGCCAGCAACAACGACAAGAATTTCAACCCGAAGTTGTGGAACACGTAACGCTGGAAAACTCCAGTCATGGCTGAGGCTCCGATTCCACGCCGGATTCGGATTTCCGCTGCGGCGCCGGTTCCCGCAGAGGTGAGTCCAAAAGCGGGTCGGACTCATCGTCCCCGTGCGCAATCGCGGTCGGCAGTGTGACGGGAGCCATGAAGCGCCGCAGTTCGCTGCCCAGACGCTCGCGCAGTTGCTCCACCGTCAAGTCGCGCTCGATCTTGCCGCCGATAGCGAGGCTGATCGCTCCGGTTTCTTCGGAACAAATGACGGCAATGGCATCCGTTTCTTCGGTGATGCCGATGCCGGCACGATGCCGCGTGCCAAGTTGCGTGGAGAGCAGAGGATTCATGGAAAGCGGAAGAAAACAGGCGGCGGCGGCGATGCGGTCTTTCTGTACGATCACAGCGCCATCGTGCAGGGGAGCGCTGGGACGAAAAATGGTGGCCAGCAGATCGTAGGAGAGGCGGGCGTCGAGCGGTACACCGCTTTCGATGTGGGTGCGCAAACCAATTTCGCGCTCGATCACGATCAGAGCGCCCGTCTGATGCTGGGAAAAAAGATTCGCGGCCAACACAATGTCGTCGTAGGAATCGCTCTCCGCGGAAGAGCCGCCGAGAAAAGTCAAGCGCCGTCCCAAGTCGGCGAGCACATGGCGGATCTCCGACTGAAAGACCACGATCAGCGCAAACACCAGGTAGGGAAGCACGTGGCCTACCACCCAGTTCAGCGTGGTAAGTTCGCCGATGCGCGCCAGGTAGAAAATTACCGAGACCACCGCCAAACCCACCAGCATAGGGGCGGCGCGCGTGCCGCGGATCATCACCAGTACCTGGTAGATGATCAAGGCCACGAGGAGAATATCGAGGGCCACCCATGCGCCTTGCGTCCATGAAGTGATGATTGGCATCACTCGAATCGCTCCTGATGGAAGTCTGATCCCGAGAACCCATTGTAAAGCAGCGGATTTCCGCGCTTCGCAGTCTTACGAACTTTTACAAAGGCGCCGTACCAACGCAGTTCTGCTGGAGGTTCAGCCCAGCTTCTTGGTCACGGCAGCGTGAATTTCGCCATGCGCCAGGCGCGCGGAAATCTCGTCGCCGACGTTTATCTTGCGCACGTCTTTCAACAGCTTACCCTGTGAATCAAATACCAGCGCGAATCCGCGTTCCAAAATGGCCAGAGGAGACAAGGACTCCAGCGCGGTCTGCAGGCGATCACTACGCACTCGATGCTGCAGGAGGACGTTGCGCATTATGGCGACCAGCGCGGAGGTTCCGCTCTCCATTTCTTTGCGCATACCGGAAAGTACTAAGCGCAAATCGTAATGCCGGACAGCTGCGGAAATCATCTCCCAGCGGCGGCGCATCTGCTCCAGCAACTGGCGCTCGGCGAGTTCCATGCGGTGGGTGAGATCGTCGAGCTTCTGCTGACGCTGGCGGATTACTTCCATCATACGGGCGAAGGCACCGTGCTGCGCGAGTTCGGTCAGGGCCTGCCGTCCCATTAGCAGACGGTAGCGCATGGCGCGGCTAAGGCGCTCGCGCAAAGCGGCCGCGTGATCCTCGACTTCCTGGCGCGAGCGGATCACCAGTTCGGCCGCCGCCGAAGGCGTTGGAGCGCGCAGGTCGGCAACGAAATCGATGATGGTGAAATCGGTTTCGTGCCCGACCGCGGAGATTACGGGAATCTCAGACGCAGCGACTGTTCGTACCAGCGCTTCATCGTTGAATGACGCCAAGTCTTCGGCCGAGCCACCGCCACGCGCGACGATAATCACGTCCACATTGTCGTGCTGATTAAAAAAGCGTACTCCGGCAGCCACCTCGTGCGCAGCCGCGTCGCCCTGCACCTGGGCCGGATAGATCAGCACATTCACGGAATGATGGCGGCGCTGGAGCACGTTCAGAATGTCACGCAGCGCCGCCGCCTGCGCCGACGTCACAACCCCAATGCGTGACGGCAGAGACGGAATCGCCTTCCTGCGCTCTGCCGCAAATAGCCCTTCGGCCTCGAGTTTCGCCTTGAGTAGCTCGAAGGCCAACTGCAGCGAACCGGCGCCTTTGGGCTCGATGTATTCCGCCGAAATCTGCAACTCGCCGCGGTCTTCGTACACGGTGATGCGCCCGCGCACAACCACCTGCAAGCCATCAGCTGGACGAAAGCGCAGCAGCCGCGCCGACGAACGGAACATCACGACGCGAATTTGTGCATTGCCATCTTTGAGCGTGAAGTAGAGGTGGCCGGAATCGGGCGCGCGGAAATTGGAGATCTCGCCTTCCACCCACGCGTCGGAATACTCGCGTTCGATATGCGACCGCACCGCCGCGACCAGGTCGCGAACTTTCCATACCCGGCGTTCCGGCGGGCGGAAGTTGAATCCCATCTGATCGGCGAGGGAAGACATTGTGGGCAGTGTACCGCAGGAAGCGGTGATTTTCGGGATGCTTCCACATCTCTCCAGAAAGGCGGACGGCCGGAATGCCCGCTAAGATCAAACGCCCGTGATCTTCCTCACAACCGCCGTCCTTTACCAGACGCTATAATCCTTGCCCATGAATCTCGAACAAAAAGTGGCCGAGCTGAAAAAGCGGAACGAACTGGCCGAGGATGGCGGTGGGGCCAAGCGCCGCGAGCGCCAGCAGAAAGAAGGTAAGATGTCGGCCCGCGAGCGCATCGAGTTCCTGCTCGATGAGGGCACGTTCGAAGAAACTGACAAGCTTGTCACTCACCGTTGCAACGACTTTGGTATGTCCGAGCAAAAAGTCTACGGCGATGGATTCATCACTGGTTACGGGAGGATCGAGGCCCGCCTGGTCTACGTATTTGCCCAGGACTTCACTGTGTTTGGCGGATCGCTCTCGGAAACGAACGCCGCGAAAATCGTCAAGATTATGGACCTCGCTGCAAAAATGGGTGCGCCGGTAATTGGGCTGAACGATTCCGGCGGGGCGCGGATTCAGGAAGGCGTAATGTCGCTGGCGGGGTATGCGGACATTTTTCTGCGCAATACGTTGTATAGCGGCGTCGTGCCGCAGATCTCGGCAATCATGGGACCATGTGCTGGAGGGGCCGTCTATTCGCCCGCCATCACCGACTTCGTGCTGATGGTAGACAAGACTTCGTACATGTTCATTACCGGGCCCGACGTCATCAAGACGGTGACTCACGAAGAAGTCACCAAGGACCAGCTGGGCGGCGCCATGACGCACAACGAAACCTCGGGCGTGGCCCATTTTCTGGCGCACGACGATGCGGAATGCCTTTCGATGGTGCGCGAGCTGTTGAGCTTTGTGCCATCGAACAATCTGGATGATCCTCCGCGCAAAGTCTGCGGCGATCCCATCGATCGCGCCGATGCGGCGCTCGACACGATAGTGCCGGCACAGTCGAACCAGCCATATGACATCAAGGACGTGATCCATGCGGTGGTCGACGATACTTATTTTTTCGAAGTGCAGGAATACTACGCGAAAAACATTGTCGTGGGATTCGGGCGGCTCGACGGACGGCCGGTCGGCATTGTGGCCAATCAGCCGTCGGTGCTGGCTGGAACGCTGGACATCAACGCGTCCGTCAAGGCGGCGCGCTTCGTGCGCTTCTGCGATTGTTTCAACATTCCGCTGGTCACGTTTGAAGACGTACCGGGATTCCTGCCCGGCACCGCGCAGGAGTACGGCGGAATCATCAAGCATGGCGCCAAGCTGCTGTTTGCATTTGCTGAAGCGACGGTACCCAAGGTCACGGTGATCACACGTAAGGCGTATGGCGGAGCTTATTGCGTGATGGCGTCGAAGCACATTCGCACGGACGTGAACTATGCGTGGCCGACCGCTGAGATTGCGGTCATGGGGCCGGAGGGAGCAGTGGACATCGTCTACAAACGCGAACTGGACGCCGCCGCCAACCGCGAGCAGGTGCGCCGGGAAAAGATTGACGAATTCCGCGACCGCTTTGCCAACCCGTACGCGGTCGCCGACCGCGGATTTGTGGACGCGGTCATTCAGCCGAGGGAAACGCGGAAGAAATTGATTCAGGCATTGGCCATGCTTGAGACCAAGCGCGATAAGAATCCGCCGAAGAAGCATGGGAATATACCGCTGTAACCTCTGTACCCTCGCCAGGTATTGCGGTTTATTAGGCTTTCGTGCGAAACTCCGATTAGCGAATAAAAGGCGAATCTATCATGGCCGGACCGAGAATCGATGAAATCGGGCCTTGGTCGGAGGTGAAACTCGACATAATAAGGCGATATGCCGTGGAATACTCGAAGATTTTGTCGAATCAGAGAGAGCCACGTCTTTTTCACGTCTACATAGATGCATTCGCTGGAGCCGGATATCACCTGTCCGAAACCACAGGCGAAACGGTCTTGGGGAGTCCAATCAACGCTCTTCGAGTCCGTCCGCCGTTCCGTGAGTATCACTTGATTGATTTGGATGGAGACATAGGCGGTGGGGCTGCGAAAGATTGGGAATCGGGCGGATGTCTACATTTATCCAGAGGATTGCAACGTAGTCCTACCGTTGAAAGTATTTCCTCGAGTGCGATTTGAGGACTACAGGCGAGGACTCGGCATTCTTGATCCCTACGGCCTGCATTTGGATTGGGAAGTGATTCGGGGTGCGGGCTCGATGAAGTCGCTGGACGTTTTCATTAACTTCCCGATTTACGACATCAACATCAACGTTCTACATCGCGATCCAAGGACCGTACAACCGCTGCACATTGAACGAATGAACGCGTACTGGGGCGACGAATTCTGGCGAGAATTCGCATACGAGCAATCCGGCCCCGACCTCTTTGGAAACACTGGACTGGATAAGGTGTCGAACGAAATTTGCGACGGCTTTTCGTGAAAGATTGAGGAAGATCGCGGGCTTTAAGAAAGTTCCCGAACCACTCGCGATGCGCAACAGTAGAGGCTCGACGGTTTACTATCTCTTCTTCGCATCACAGAAAGGAACCGCAGAGGACATCGTGAAGTACATTTTTTAAAAGTTTGGCTCCCCGAGTATCTAAAAGTTATGCCACTAAACTCTCACCTCGAATGGAACGACGCAACCTGGAATCCCGTGCGCGGCTGCACCAAGATCAGTCCCGACTGCAAGCACTGCTACGCCGAGACGTTTGCCGAGCGGTTCCGCGGGGTCGAGGGACATCCGTATGAGCAGGGCTTCGACCTGAAGCTGGTTCCGGAGAAGCTGACGGAGCCTTTCTCTTGGCGCTCTCCGAAACCGTTTGTCGGGTAATGGTCATGGCAAAGTGGCACACGTTTCCGGTGCTTACCAAGCGGTCAGCCAGACTCGAAGAATTGTTGAGAGGCCCTCTTCGCTTCGCGGCGGCACAGGAACACATCTGGTGGGGCGTCAGCGTCGGAGACCAGAAATATGGTCTGCCTCGGATCAGTCATCTGCAAGATGCTCCCCCGAGGGTCCGATTTTTTTCTATAGAACCGCTGCTGGAAGGCCTTGGCGAATTTGATCTCTCCGGCATCAGTTGGGCGATTGTTGGGGGCGAGAGCGGGCCCGGTGCCCGTCCGATGCGGAAGGAATGGGTGATCTCGGTCCGCGATCAATGCCGCAAATACCACGTTCCGTTTTTCTTCAAGCAGTGGGGCGGCGTAAGGAAAGCCAAAAACGGCAGGCTCCTTGACGATCGGACTTACGACGAATATCCGGAGCCCATTGCGTCACCGGTTCCCGACCGGGCAAGCTGCGCGACCTTCGCTCAAGACATTCTGAATTCTTTCGCCTAGACCACTTTCAAGCCAAGCGCAGACCAAGCCCGCTGGGGCTAAAGTGTGCGCGTGAGCACCATTGCCGTCCCTGCGGAACTCGTTCGACCGTCCCAACCGGCACCCTGGCCTTACGTCCGGTGCTAATGGATGCCGCCCCTTCGGGTCTGGAATTTTGTAGTTTCATTCCACCGCTTTCCCAGAAATTTCGTTCTCCAGCACACACTAAAGCCCACATCAGTCACGGAGCTTACGGCACGGTTGAAGCTGTGCCCTCCCAAATACCATCCGTGGACTACGGCAACGCTGAAACCGGGATAGAATCACCATGCCAAGGCTTACAGAAGTGAGCCCGCTCTCTCCAGAGGAGAGTCCGATGAAGAAGCTTCTCGCTCTACTCACGTTTTGTTTTGTAACCCTCCCGCTGCTAGCGCAAGATCCCGCCACTTGGCTCTCCAGCCTCCCGCAGGCGAAGGACTACGTTCAGAAGCGAGCTTCCAGCTACGACCGCAGCGGGGGCAACGCGGACGCTCGGACGCTCGCAGCCGGCGAGACTCTTACGCTGCTCGACGACGCCGGGCCGGGGATGATCAGCCATGTTTGGTTCACCATCGCCAGCGACGACCCGAATCATCTGAAGGCTTTGGTCCTGCGCATGTATTGGGACGGCGAGGCCACACCAAGCGTGGAGACGCCGGTGGGCGACTTCTTCGGGCTCGGACTGGGAGACTACCACCTCTATCAGTCGCTGCCCTTATCGGTGGGCTCCGACAAGGCTCTAAACAGCTTCTTCCCTATGCCTTTCGAGAAGCACGTTCGCATTACCGTCACGAACGAGGGCTCGCGCAAAGTCGACGCCTTCTATTTCAATATCGACTATCGGGTCTACAGCAAGCCGCTGCCGGTGGATCTGCTTTATTTCCACGCGCAATATCGGCAGGCCGCGCCGGCCCATGGCTGGACCAATGACTGGCATTCGAATGGCGACCCGCTAGTCGACAGCAAAAAGAATCTGAACGGAGAAGGCAACTACGTTTGGATGGAAGGCACCGGACGCGGGCATTTCGTAGGCGTGACCATGTCTGTTCTGCAGAATCAAAATGGCTGGTGGGGCGAGGGCGACGACATGTTTTTCGTCGATGGGGAGACGCTGCCGTCCATCAATGGAACCGGGTCGGAAGATTATTTTCTGGGAGCGTGGGATTTCGGCGGGCATGCGTTTTCCTATGGATTGTTTGGAGCGCCCGTGGTCGGAGAAGAACGCGCTGGCGGCCGCTGGTCGCTTTATCGGTTTCACCTAGATTCGCCGATTCCGTTCACGAAGTCTCTGCGGGCGACGATCGAACACGGACATGCCAATCACCGGTCGGATAATTATTTCTCCGTCGCGTACTGGTACCAGACCGAGCCGCACGCGGTCTTCCCGGCGCTGCCGCCGCTGGAGCAGCGGATTCCCAGGATTTATTCGGTTGGCGGGCCGGGGAACGGGGGAAAGTGAGGAAGAGGTCTGAGGTTTTTGGTGCGCCGAGCCAAGCCAGATGCGTCGACCGGACCTAAGACCTAACACCTAAGACCTGATACTCTATGGAGAAGGAACTTCGACGGACAAAAAGTAAGAGAGTTCCGAGGTGGTGTAAGGTCCATTCGTCTCGGCCAGTAGCTCGCGTTTGACCTTTGCTCGACCTGCTCTCGCTGCTTCCCTTGCGGGGTGCCGCGCGCGATCTTCGCTTGGGCTCCGGGCTCACCGCCAACCGGATAAACCTACCCTACGCCTCGGAACTCTATCCTGCCTTCAACATTTCTTCTGGGTTCTCCTCAACGAGCGCGTTGCTATAGACCCTTGCTCACCCTCCTTCCCAATCTTGCAATCAGGAAAGTGACTCCGCTCGAGCCCCGGACGCCGCACCAACCGGAAAAACTTAAGAAGCTGTCAAAGAACAATCCTCTTGTACTCCTTCTATCTTTTTCGTCAACGAAAAATCGCGCCTTGTAACTACCATGTTTTCAATCGAGTGCCGCACGTCCACAAGCGCATGACCGGTTTTGGTGCAGATACTTTCCGCAAAAGCCCACCTACTGCGGGTTTCCGCGATTTCGTATCGCTCCCCTGCATTGCACGAGCGCAACCGTTGTTTTGGATTCTGTGAAAATCACGCAAGATCGGTGCGGGACAAGGGATCTCAGAAATCCGTGTACCCCGTGTCCGCTGTGGTTAGAATTGTTCGTGAAGCTAAAAGCATCTTTAGGCTCTGCGATTGCCCGTCTCACCGCAGAGCAGGTTCCATCCCCGCGGCTTAATGCTGAGTTGCTCCTCAGGTTCACGCTCAACTGCGACCGCGCCTACCTCTTCGCGCATCCCGAGCGAGAACTTAGCGCCGAAGAGCAGAGACGCTATGATGCCGCTCTTGCCGAACGCGTCCGTGGTGTCCCCGCACAATACATCACCGGACATCAGGAATTCTGGGGTATGGACTTGATCGTTACCCCCGCGGTTCTCATTCCCCGCCCTGAGACTGAACACATAATCGAAGCTGTGCTAACTCTCGCCGCTGACGGGAGGGCTGGCGGGCAAGGGTGCCCGCCCCACACAATCCCTCTTCGCATCCTCGACATTGGAACCGGCTCGGGCTGCATCGCCCTAGCCTTAGCCAAAGAGCTTCCTGACGCACAAATTCATGGCACTGACATTTCGTCTGCCGCGCTCGAAGTCGCTCGCGCCAACGCCACGCGCCATCAGTTCGAGGGGCGCATTCAGTTCCATCAAGCGGACCTGCTCGAAGGGCTCAATCTGATCGACCTGGACTTCGTGGTCTCCAACCCGCCGTATGTGGGCGAATCGGAGGAAGATCAGGTTCAACTGGAGGTCCGGAAATTCGAGCCGCGCAATGCTGTTTTTGCCGGAACTGCCGGAGTCGAGGTCATCGCCCGCCTGCTTCCGCAAGCTCACGCAGCTCTGCGCCCTGGGGGATGGCTCATCCTGGAAATCAGCGGCACCATCGCGAGCCCGGTCCGGCATCTTCTGGGTGCTTCAAACGACGAGTCTTGGGAGGACATTCGCATCATTCCAGATCTGCAGTCCATCCCGCGCGTTGTACAGGCGCGAAAGCCCCGGGCCTGAAAGTCTTTCCATCAATAATTTCGGGGCGCACCGTAAGGCCGCTCCGACTAGATTTTATTGTCATTCCGAGCGACGCGAGCAATCTGCTGTCTTTGCCGCCGGACGCCTAGCGGCGCACCGCTGCCGGCTGAATTTCTTCGACGTCGATAATGTCGGTCGGATAATTCCCCGTATAACACGCCGAGCAATAGGAGATTTTCTCTCCTTCACCGCAAGCTTTCTTAAGGCCTTCCAGCGAGAGATAAGCCAGCGAATCCGCGCCTATGTAATCGCGAATCTCATCGACCGACTTGTTGGCGGCAATGAGCTGTTTCTTCGAAGGCGTGTCCACGCCGTAGTAACAAGGCGAAATTGTCGGCGGGCAGGAGACGCGCATGTGCACTTCCTTCGCCCCCGCGCTGCGGATCATGCGCACAATCTTCCGGCTGGTGGTGCCGCGCACGATCGAGTCATCGATCAGCACCACGCGCTTGCCTTGCAGCAACGAGCGCACCGGATTCAGCTTCAGCTTCACGCCAAAGTCGCGCACGCTCTGGCTGGGCTCGATGAAGGTGCGCCCCACGTAATGGTTGCGGATCAACGCAAAACGAAACGGAATCCCGCTCTCTGCGGCGTAACCCACCGCCGCAGTCACTCCGGAATCCGGCACTGGGACAACAAGATCGGCCTCGACCCCCGCTTCCCGCGCCAGTTGGCGCCCCAGTTCCTCGCGGCTGGTTTGCACCGCGCGGCCGAAAACGATGCTGTCGGGACGCGAGAAGTAGACATGCTCGAAGATGCAGCTCGATTGCGGCGCGGCCGTGGAATAGAACCGCGAACTAATTCCTTCTGGCCCCACTACGATTAACTCGCCCGGCTTTACGTCGCGCACGTACTCGGCGCCAATCAGATCGAAGGCGCAGGTCTCTGAGGCAAAGACGATGGTGTCGTGCTTCTGACCCTCCAGCGCCGCGATCCGTCCCATGGCCAGCGGCCGGAAGCCGCGCGGATCGCGCACCGCAAAGACGCGGTCATTACTCATCATCACCAGCGAAAATGCTCCTTCGACCCGCCGCAGCGCATCCGCCACCGCTTCCGGCAGCGTGTGCTCCTTGGAAAGCGCGATCAAGTGAACGATGACCTCGGTATCGCTGTTAGTCTGAAAAATCGAGCCCTGACTCTCCAGTCGCGCGCGGACCTGCATTGCATTAACCAGATTGCCGTTGTGAGCCACGGCAATCGACCCCTTGTTCGACTGCACCAGGATCGGTTGCGCATTCAGCAGTGCCGAGTCTCCGGCGGTGGAGTAGCGCGTATGGCCAATAGCCAGCGTGCCACGCATTTTCGAGAGCACGTCTTCGGTGAAAATGTCCGCTACCGACCCCATTGCCTTGTGAGCCCGCGAAGTCAGCCCATCGGAGGTAACAATCCCTGCCGATTCCTGCCCGCGATGCTGCAGCGCGTGCAGTCCCAGGTAAGCCAGCTTCTCCGCCTCCGGATGGGCAAAGATCGCCACCACACCGCACTCGTCACGAAATTTATCAGAAGTTGACATTTAGCAATCTGCAACGCTCTTCGTTTTTACGTTTCTGCCTCATCGTTAGAATCAGGTTTGCGGTTCCAAAGTAAAATGCGAAATTGATCGATTCGACTACCCGCAGGTCGATGTCGTGAATGTGTCCCCCGGCGACGAGCATGCCCGCAAACGCCCCAGGCAACATCCAGATTCCGAAGACGAACCAAAACGGCGACTCACCCCCAAGGTGTCGGAGGGCAAGATCGGGCACGCCAACCAAGCAGAATGCTATTGCTGCGGAGTATAGCGCGACTTTTAGAGACTCTCGTTGCATCAATTCACAGCCATGAGTTCCGAATCCGTCCGCAGCGCCGATTCCAACGCTCCGTCATAAGCCGCACTCAACTCCGAAACCGCCGCCGAAACAACGAGCCTGCCATCGAGCGAGATTTCCAACCGCCCCAGAATCGTCTCTCCGATAACGTCTGCATCAACGCCGTGATGCCCCGCTACTTCTTTGATTCGCGCCACATGCCCCGGGTCGCAAGAGATCACGATTCGGCTGGCATCTTCCCCAAACAGGGCGAACTCCGCAAAAAGGCCGCCAGATGCCAAGTTTACTCGCGCGCCGATGCCTTTCGGCAACGCTTTCTCCGCCAACGCCACCGCTATGCCGCCGTCTGCGCAGTCATGGGTCGACTCTACCAACCCGTGCTGAATTATTTCGATGACAGCCTTCTGCAGTCCGGCTTCCTTGTCCAGATCAAGCTCCGGCGGATATCCCCACAGCGTGCCCAGAATTTCCTTGGCGTATTCCGACGACCCAAACTCGCTCTCTGCATCGGTGATATCGCCCGCGTCTCCCGTTCGCAATAGCACGACCACGCGTCCGGGCGCGGCGAAATGCATTTTCGCCGCTTTGTGCACGTCCTCGAGAATTCCCACCACTCCCAGCACCGGCGTGGGATAAATGCCTTCGCCCAGCGTCTCGTTGTAAAAGCTGACATTGCCGCCGGTAATGGGAATTTCCAATTCTTCGCACGCTTTCGTGATGCCATCAATCGTTTGCGAGAACTGCCACATGATGTGCGGCTTTTCGGGATTGCCGAAGTTCAAACAATTCGTTCCGCCTACGGGAGTCGCTCCCGAGCACGCCACTTTACGCGCCGCCTCGGCGACCGCGTGCATCGCGCCCAGCCGCGGATCGAGATAACACCACCGCCCGTTGCCATCCAGCGCCATCGCCAGCCCGCGCTGCGAGCCCTTAATGCGAATCACGCCAGCGTCGCCCGCTCCCGGGGCTTCCACGGTGTTGGTCTGCACCATGTGATCGTATTGCTGCCACACCCAGCGTTTGCCGCAGATGTTAGGGCTGGCCAGCAACTGCTTCAGATTTGCAGTGAAGTTGTGGAAGGGCACGGCTTCAGCCGTGCCGCTAGAGGCAGTGGAAGGTTTGGGCTTTAGCCCCTGAGGGTGGCTGAGCCGTACGTTCTCCGGCATCTCGCGCGGCACCGGCGGTTCCCATCGCGCCAGCGGACGTTTGTACACCGGGGCATCGTCCGTCAGCGCTGAATTTGGAATTTCCGCCACAACCTTGCCGTGCTCGAGAACTCGCAGCTTGTTGTCGGTCGTAACCTTGCCCACCTCGACCGCATCGAGCCCCCATTTTTCGAAAACGCGGAAGACCTCGAGCTCCTGCCCTTTTTGCGCCACCAGCAGCATGCGCTCCTGCGATTCGCTCAGCATGATCTCGTAGGGAGTCATGCCGGTTTCACGCTGCGGCACGCGATCGAGTTCGATTTCGATGCCCACGCCGCCGCGCCCGCCCATCTCGCAGGTCGAACACGTCAGTCCCGCAGCGCCCATATCCTGAATGCCAACGATCGCGCCGGTCTGCATGGCTTCGAGGCACGCTTCGAGCAACAACTTTTCCAGGAACGGATCGCCGACCTGCACATTCGGCCGCTTCGCCTCCGAAGCTTCGCTGAACTCTTCGCTGGCCATGGTCGCGCCGTGAATGCCGTCGCGCCCGGTCTTCGCACCCACGTAGATCACCGGATTGCCCTCGCCCGCGGCCTTTGCGTAGAAGATTTCATTCTTTCGCACCAGGCCCAGAGCGAAGGCATTCACCAGCGGATTTCCGGAGTAGCAGGATTCGAACTTCGTTTCGCCGCCCAAGTTCGGCACGCCGAAACAGTTTCCGTAGGAAGCGACGCCGCTGACCACGCCTTCGAGAATGGAATGATTTTTGTGGATTTCCGATTGTGTGGGACCAGCCTGCGTAGCGATCGCCGCCTCGGCTGTCCGGCCCGGGCGAAGCCCGGCCGCTTGCACTGCTTGCGCGGGCGAGTCGCCCGCGCCCACACGGATCGGGCCGAAGCGCAGAGAATCCATCACCGCGACCGGCCTCGCGCCCATCGTGAAGATATCCCGGAGAATTCCGCCTACGCCCGTGGTCGCGCCCTGAAAGGGCTCGATGAATGACGGGTGATTGTGCGATTCGATCTTGAAGGCGCAGGCCCAGCCGTCGCCAATGTCAATGATGCCCGCGTTCTCGCCCGGCCCCTGCAGCACGAGTTTGCTGCGTGTGGGCAGTCGTTTCAAATGCACGCGCGACGATTTATAAGAACAGTGTTCACTCCACATTACGCTGAAGATGCCGAGTTCGGTGAGTGTAGGCTCGCGCTGTCCGAGAAGTTGCTTGATCTTCTCGTACTCATTGGGCGTGAGGCCGTGCTGCCGGAGAGTTTCCGGAGAAAAGGCAGAGATCAAAGAGGTGGCCATGGGAGAGCTTCTATTGTCGCATTTCGGACCACAGTAGGGTAGAGCTGTCGGAAAGTGCGTTTGGGCCCACCTCTCCTGCTACGATTCTCTTGTCATGAAATCAGGGATGAAATCGATCATCGTAGGCACCGCCGGCCACATCGATCATGGGAAAACGGCGCTGGTCAAGGCGCTGACCGGGATCGATGCCGACCGCCTGGAGGAAGAGAAGCGCCGCGGCATCACCATCGATCTGGGCTTTGCCCACATGGACCTGCAGAGCGCGAACGGCGAGCCTCTGCACCTCGGTTTCGTGGACGTCCCGGGACATGAGCGCTTTGTGCGCAACATGCTGGCCGGAGTGGGTGGCATCGATCTGGTGCTGCTGGTTATCGCCGCCGATGAGTCGATCAAGCCGCAGACGCGAGAGCACTTCGACATTCTGCAATTGCTGGGCGTGCAGCGCGGCATTGCGGTGCTCACGAAGTCAGACGCGGTGGATGCAGGGACGCTCGATGTGGTGCGATTGGAAGTCGAGGAGTTTCTGCGCGGAACATTTATGGATAACCCAAATTCGGATAACTCAACCTCCATCGTGGCGGTGAGTTCGCTGACCGGCGCAGGGCTCGACGACCTGAAACGGGCTATGATCGAGGCCGCAGCGGAAGTGCAGCCGCGTGATTTGCATGCTCTGGCACGCTTGCCAATCGATCGCGTCTTCACCATGAAGGGATTTGGTACGGTGGTGACCGGAACGCTGGTGGCGGGCACGATTCGACGCGAGGACGAGATGGAAGTTTTCCCCTCTGGCCGAAGAGTTCGCGTGCGCGGGGTGCAGGTGCACGGACAGGCCGCGGACGTGGCTGTTGCCGGGCAACGTACCGCGCTCAACCTGGCGGGCGCGAGCACGGAAGATTTGTCGCGTGGCATGACGCTGGCGCCAGCCGCGACCTTCGCGACTACGCGCCGCGTTGATGTGCGGCTACGCTTGCTCGCCTCCGCTCCACGCGCTCTGAGACATCGGTCGCGGGTGCATTTTCATTCCAACACGATGGAGACAGTGGTGGAGATCGCGCTTCATGGCACAAAGCAAGTTGCCCCTGGTTCGGAGGCGTTGGCGCGGCTGAAGCTTCCGGAGCCGGCACTTTTGCTGCCCGGAGACCGGTTTATTATCCGCCAGTTTTCGCCAGTCGTGACCATTGGCGGCGGCGTTGTGCTCGATCCTGCTCCAATCCCGCGCATGCCCGGACTCGAAAGTTTCCTGCAAGTATTGTCTAACAGCCCTGAAACGATGCTGACAGCACGGATCGCCAGGCGCGGCCACACCAGCATCTCAATGGCGCAACTGATCGCCGAAACCGGATGGAGCAGGGACTCCATCGAAGCGCGACTTGCTCAAACCTTGAAAGACGTGCGTGTGCTGCGGATCGGTGACTTGTTCGTGGACGCGCTCGCGATTGTAAGGCTCCAACAATCCATTGTGAATTCCGTGGGCGGGTTTCACAAAAAGAACTCCCTGGTGGGCGGGATTGCCAGGAAAGCGCTACGGGAGCAGGTGAAAGCGTCTCCCGAAGTGTTCACAGCCACCCTCGATCTGCTCGCTCGTGAAAAAAATATCGAGGCTGCCGGCGATCTGGTGCGGCTGCCCGGCCACGGCGTAGTCATGAAGGACGAGGAGGCCGAGTCCAAGAAGAAAATCGAAGAGGCCTTTGCGGTGGCGGGATTGAAAGTTCCAGCGCTCCACGAGGTGATCGCGGGACTCAAGGTGGACAAGGCTCGTGCCCAGAAGATCGTCACGCTACTGCTGCGGGACAAGGCGCTGATCAAGATTTCTGACGAGCTTGTCTTTCATCGCGGCGCGCTGGAACAGTTGCGCGCGTTAGTCGCGTCCCAGAAAGCCAAATCTCCGAAGATGGATGTGGCCAAGTTCAAAGAACTGACGGGAGTCAGCCGAAAGTATGCTATCCCTCTGCTCGAATATTTGGACAGGGAACACGTGACCAAGCGCGTCGGGGATGCGCGAGAAATTCTTTAAGAATTTGGGTAATTTGGAAATCGGGTAATTGTGTAATTGAACCCTGGCCAAATTATGCAATTACCAAATTATCCAATTACCAAATTATCCAATTACCAAATCTTTTAGATCTTTTCCTCAGCAAACTCCACTTCCAGTCCCAGCGGGTCGGTGAAACGGTTGGTCAGGTTGGCAAGGCCCGTGAGCAGATGAATGTCGACGATCTCAGGTTCCGAAAATTGTTTGCTCAGCGGCGCGAAGTCGCCGTCGGTGATGTCGTGCGGCGTACGCGTCAGTTTTTCCACATAGATCAGCGCGGCCCGTTCTTTTTCGCTGTAGCGTGAGTAATCTCCGGCCTTGAGCGCCGCCCAGTCTTCCGCGATCAGTCCCACCCGCTTCGACGAGGCGACATGGTGCTGCGTGCAGTAGCAGCATCCGTTGATCAGCGAGACGCGGAGGTAGATCAGTTCATAGAGCTTGCGATCCAGGGAGCGCCCCACGCTTGCGTAGAAGCTTAGAAAGTTCTTAAGCATCTCCGGGCGATGCGCCAGCGCTTTCTGCACGTTGCCAGGCTTGCCGCGAAGAGTCTTCTCATAGATTTCCTTCACTTCGGCATTTGCCGATTCCGGGCTGATTAAGCCGATACGCGCCATTGAATCCTCCAAGATTGAGTGGAACAGCCTGGTGTTCATCATCGCAGATTCGGATGATTTTGCTGCGGCACAGCGCACATTTCAAGAACACAGGCGGTTTTGCCGATGGTACTGAGTTGAGAGAAGCCGCAATGAAAACCTTGGCCTTCGTTGTGCTGTTCGCTTACGTGGGAACGCCCGGGGGCTGCGCGCAGGAAACCTATGATCCCGATGCCAAATCGAAGATTATCGCCATGGAGCGCGTCGAGAAAATGCAAGCGAGCGAGGGCAAAGACCTAAAGACGCTGGGTACCGTCCTTGACGCCGACTTCGTCTTTGTGGACTCGGGGGGCAAATTGCAGACCAAGTCGGACGTACTGGCGTATGTCCAGTCGGTCAATTCGCTGCAATACGTAATCGAAGGGATGGTTGTGAGGTTACACGGAGACACGGCGGTCGTCACCGGGTTGTACCGGATGACGGGCGCGGAACGCGGGAAGCCGTTTGTCCGACGAGGTCGTTTCGTGGATACCTGGCTATACAAAAACGGGCGATGGGTCGCGATTGCGAGCCTGTCGACGCCGAGCGAGGATTGAGTGTCCACGCAGTCCCCTTTCCGGCTGCTCATCTCCTGCACATCGAGGACAATCTTATGAGAATGGCTGCCTGGTGGCTCATTCTGGCTTGCGCCACCTCCCTGTTGGTTTCGGCACAACAAGAGGGTGAGGGCGGCACTGCGGCAGGTATCCGTGCCCTGGAGCACGAATGGACCGTGGGGCAGTCGCGCAATGACAGCCATGTCTTGGACCTGATTTTCGATAACGCTCTAGTCTACGTCGAATACGGCAGGTTGGTTACGAAGGGGGAATACCTGTCGAGGATCAAGCGGGAGAGCCCACAACTGGACCAGATCGTGATGGGTCCCATGACCGTGCGCACGTTCGCAAGTACTGCCATCGTAGTTGGCACCTACTCTGAAAAAAAAGCAAAAAAAGGGAGCCTCGAACTGAAGCGTTGGCGGTTTATAGATACATGGGTGTACAAGAAAGGTAGTTGGGTGCTGGTCGCCGCGTCGGCCGCTCCGCTGTCGAATTCAGCGCTGGCCAAACCACGGCAATCTTCGCACGACCGGTAATACCCGCCGTACTATCGAGGAGTTCTTTCCTCTCCATGCTTCACATTCGTCCCGCAACCGTCCGTGATGTGGCTTTGCTCCGGAACATGCTCTGCGAACTGGCGGAGTATGAGCGCCAACTCGAGCGGGTGACCATACGTGAGGAAGATCTGGCGGGAGATGGATTCGGAGTGAACCCGCGTTTTCGATCACTCATTGCCGAGTGGGACGGGCAGCCCGCCGGATACGCCTTGTTTTTTGGATACTATTTGACCTGGGCGGGGCGAGGATTGTTTCTGGAAGATTTATTCGTGCGCGAGGCGTTTCGCAGGCGCGCCATCGGGAAAGCGCTGCTGGCCGCGGTCGCACGCACAGCGGTCGAGGAGCACTGTTACGGAATACACCGGGAAGTGTTCGACTGGAATGAAAAAGCGATCGAGTTGCACAAGCAGTTGGGCGCGACTTTCCGCGATCAGTGGCGGCCGGTGCTCCTGGCCGATGAAGCTCTCCGGCGACTGGCGGAGAAGGCGCTTTGAACGAGAAGAAGAAGAAAACAAAAAACGGCAGCACAAGCGATCCAATCCGCTTGTTCGTAACTCAAGCCGTTTGGGCCGCATGGCTGGAAAAAAATCATCGCAACTCGCGGGGCCTGTGGTTGCGGCTAGCGAAGAAAGAATCGGGCCTTCAATCTGTAACCTACAGCGAGGCGCTCGAGGTAGCCTTGTGTTACGGATGGATCGACGGGCAGAAGCGGGGCGAAAGCGAGCAGGCGTGGCTGCAGCGGTTCCTTCCCCGATCTGCCAAGAGCATCTGGTCGAAGATCAACCGCGACAAGGCGGTCGCCCTGATCGCGAGCGGCCGGATGAAAGTTGCGGGCCTGGAAGCGGTTGAGGCGGCCAGGAAAACCGGAAGATGGGATGCGGCCTATGACTCGCCCAAAAACTCCAAGGTCCCGGAGGATTTTCAGACGGCGTTGGATGCGAGCCCGGGAGCCCGGGAATTCTTTCAGTATCTCGATGGCGCGAATCGGTACGCGGTACTGTTTCGTATCCAGACAGTGAAGAAAGCAGAGACGCGAGTCCGCAAGATTCGAGAGTTTGTCGAGATGATGGAAAGGAACGAGACAATTCACGAGCCGCTGAGAGCCCGCCGGCAGTCAAAATAGAGCGTCTCAATCAAAGGAGAATGGCAATCATTAAAATTATCGGAGCCGGTCTGGCAGGATCCGAAGCCGCCTGGCAGTGTGCGCGGCGAGGTCTGGAAGTGGAACTCTTTGAAATGCGTCCGGTGCGATCGACTCCGGCGCACCAGACGGCGGATTTTGCCGAACTCGTGTGCTCGAACTCTCTGAAATCCGACAGCGAGAACACCGCTCCGTGGCTGCTGAAGGAAGAGATGCGACGCGCGGGCTCCTTGCTGTTGGAAATTGCCCGCGAATGCGCGGTCCCGGCCGGACACGCTTTGGCTGTGGACCGCGTTACATTCGCGACTCGCGTGACGGAAGCGATCTCACGGGAATCGCGGATTGCGGTACGGCGCGAAGAGGTTACGACCGTCGATGAGTTACGGGATGTGACCATCATTGCCACGGGCCCGCTGACTTCGGACGGACTATCTTCCGAGATTGCCCGGCTGAGCGAAGGGACTGGAAACTCAGGTTCTCAGCGGGCGGGGGCGCCCGCTCCACATGGTCCACATCTTTACTTTTACGATTCGATCAGTCCGATCGTCGAGGCGGACTCGATCGACATGTCGCGCGTCTATATGGCGGCGCGTTATGACAAAGGATCGGCGGATTACATCAATTGTCCGATGACGCCGGAAGAATACCTCCGTTTCTACGATGCGCTCTTGGCCGCGCAGTCAGTCGAAGATCGTGATTGGGAAAAGCTGAATTATTTTGAAAGTTGCCTGCCGATTGAGGAGATTGCGCGCCGCGGGCGCGATACGCTTCGCTTCGGCCCGATGAAGCCGGTGGGTTTGATCGATCCGCGCACGGGCAAGATGCCGTACGCGGTGGTGCAGTTGCGGCAGGAGAATCTGCGGGCGGATTCCTACAACCTGGTCGGATTCCAGAATCATTTGAAGTTTGGCGAGCAGGCGCGCGTGCTGCGGCTGATTCCGGGTCTGGAGAATGCGCGATTTCTGCGTTACGGACAAATCCATCGCAACACTTACATCAATGCGCCAACTTTATTGAGCGAGACCTTGCAGATGAAGACGCATCCGCAGGTTTTCTTCGCGGGACAGATTTGCGGGGTAGAGGGTTACGTGGAGTCGATTGCAACCGGGCTGTTGGCCGGAATGCATGCTGCCGCACTGGCTTCTGGGGCCGAGAGGGCCCCTGCCCCGCGCGCTTCCGCCTTCGGATCGCTGACGCACTATGTCACGCACGCGGATGCCAAGAATTTTCAGCCGGCAAATATTACGTTTGATCTCCTTCCCGCGCTGGAGAAAAAGATTCGCGATCGCAAGGAGCGGCATCGCATGCAGTGCGAATTGGCTTTGCAGGAATTTGACCTGTGGATTGAGAGCATCCGCGCGATAACTGTGAAGGCTTGAGTCGCACCGCGCGCCGCGAGTTTCGCTCGGCCGGGCCGGGTCTTAGACCCGGACTACGCAGGCTTTCGCTATATAGGCTGCCTTCACCTTTTGGACCTCGCTCCGCTTCGGCAGACAGCCGAGGCGGCAGTCTCTACGCGCGAGACGTTTGCCCTACGAGCCTCTTCCGAAGTCGCTTCTTCTTGCAACAAAATCCCTGCGGGATGCGTATCTAACACTACGTCCGCCGAGGGATGACTTTCTCCTCCCGGCCGCGTCCAACAAGTGTCATGACGGTGCGCGATCTCATCTTCGACGTCCTGCGAACCCTCTGGTCGCACAAGCTTCGCGCCTTCCTGACCATGTTCGGGATTGCCTGGGGCATCGTCTCGATTGTGCTCATGGTGGCAGCCGGGGAAGGCTTGCGCAAAGGCCAAGAAGATCAGGCGCGTAATCTCGGCAAAGACGTGATGATCGTCTTCCATGGCCGCACCAGCCTGCAGGCCGGCGGTAGCCACGCCGGACGCGTCGTGCACTGGGAAGATCCGGATGTCGCGGTGGTGCAGGCCGAGTCGCCCGACTGCGAGTACGCGATTCCGGAACTCGAGCAAGACACCGTGCGCACGCATTCCGACTTCAACAATGCGGCTTTCACGGTGACGGGATCCTATCCGCAGTTCGGCTACATCCGCAGTCTCGACGTGGGCGCGGGACGTTTCTACGACTGGGACGACATGCGCGAGGCCCGGCGGGTGGCATTTCTCGGCTCCGACGCAGCCAAGCAATTGTTTCCCGGGCGCAATCCCGTGGGCGATACGATTTATTTAAATGACTCCCCCTACACCGTCATCGGCGTCATGGCGAAGAAGAAGCAGGACTCCAGCTACGACGGCTGGGACGTGAACAAAGTCTTCGTGCCCTTCCCAGCGATGCGGCGTGAATTTCCCGACAAGCCCCCCGGGACTAACTCGACATTCGATCAGTTGCTGGTGACGCCGAAGTCAGTCGAGCAACATACCGCCTGCAAGCGCGAAGTGCGCGTGGCGCTGGCGCGCATGCATCGCTACGATCCCAACGACAAGGAAGCGTGTCCCATCTGGGATACCGTGCAGGAAGCGCAGGCCTTCAAGACGATGACCGATGGCATGAAATTCTTCCTGGGAGCGGTCGGGATCGTGACGTTGATCCTAGGCGGCATCGGCGTAATGAACGTGATGCTGGTTGCGGTGCGAGAACGGACGCGCGAGATTGGCGTGCGCAAGGCGATTGGCGCCCCGGCGGGGACGATTCTGCGGCAATTTTTTATTGAGGCGCTGATCATCGCATTGTTGAGCGGAGGAATCGGCCTAGGCGTGGCCTTCGGATTCTGCGCGCTGGTCAACATGTTGCCCATGCCCGACTTTTTTGCCGGACTGATCCCGAGTTGGAGTTCCGGTTTGATTGCTGCCACGCTGCTGGGAGCGATCGCGGTAGGAGCCGCATTATATCCGGCGCGAAGAGCGGCGTCGATTGATCCGATTGAGGCACTGCGCTATGAGGCGGGAGGATAGGAGAAGCAAAGGTTTTCAAAGGTTTCATGTTTCAAGGTTTCAAACCGAGGCAACATCCATACAACGGATCGAGATTCTCTAGCTTTCGAAACCTTGAAACCTTGAAACTTTGAAACTTTGGAACTTTCTCACGTCTCCGCCAGTCGTTGCAACATCAGACAATATGCTGATTGAAATCATTCTCGAAGCCTGGATCGCCCTGAAGCGAAACCTGACTCGCAGCTTCCTCACCATGCTGGGGATTGTCTGGGGCATCGCGACCGTGACTCTGCTCATCGCGTACGGCAACAGCTTCCGCAGCGTTTTGGTGCATGGCTTTGACGCGTTTGGCAAGAGCGCGGTCATCTGCTGGCCGCAGCAGACCAGCGAGCAGCCGGGCGGCCAGCGCGCCGGAAAGAAAGTAGTACTCGAGCAGGCGGATATCGACATGGTGAAGGCTACGGCTCCCCTGGTAAAGCATGTCTGCCTCGAAACGGTCCGGCGGCCGGGAATTGCCTACGGCGACCGCATGGTTGGGACGGCCCCGGTGCGCGGAGTCTGTCCTGAATACGGCGAAATGCGCAATGAAGTCCCGTCGGACGGCCGCTGGATTAACGCCGAGGACGAACTGGGACGGCGGCGCGTGATCTTCCTGGGCGGGCGGCTGAAGGAAGAGTTGTTCAGCGGGCGGCCCGCGGTAGGCGAGACAGTGCAAGTCTCCGGCGTGCGCTTCACCGTGATTGGCGTCATGGCGCGGAAGATCCAGCTCAGCAATTACTTTTCCAGCGACGATGAGTCCTCCTGGATTCCGTATTCCACGGCCGGTGATTTGTGGAATACGCGCTATGCCGCCGTGATGGTGTTTGCGCCCATCGCCCCGCAGTTCGAAAAGAGGGCGATGGCGCAGGTGCTGGCCGCTGTGGCCACACGGCAGAATTTTTCGCCCACGGATCCCAAGGCATTTCAGATGTTCGGGCGGGATGAATTTCGTCCGGTCATCGATGCTCTGACCATTGGACTGCAGGTGCTCCTGACCTTCATTGGAACCTTGACTCTCGGGATCGGCGGTGTGGGCGTAATGAATATCATGCTCGTGTCGGTGGACGAGCGCATTCGCGAGATCGGCCTGCGGCGCGCGCTGGGAGCGCGCAAGCGCCACATCAAGCTGCAATTCCTGGTCGAGACTCTGCTGATTATGCTGATCGGTGGCGCCATTGGCGTGTTGTTGTCCTATCTCGTCGCCTGGTCCGTGGGAACGCTGCCCATGATGGGGCCGTTGTTTGAAGACGATTCCGGCCAGGGCGACATTCATCTGCGCATCTCCATGATGACCGTGATCCTTTCCACCGCAGTCCTGCTCGTGGTGGGCGTGATCAGCGGCCTGGTCCCGGCGATGCGGGCGTCCAAGCTCGACCCCGTCGAAGCCCTGCGTTACGAATAAGAGAGCACGTAGCGACAGCCGCCCTTCGACAGGCTCAGGACTGTCCAGCCAAGCGAAGCGACGCTGATATTTATAAAGCACCTTCACCATCGCTCAAAGAATTGATTTGCTCCGCTTCCCGGTTCGCAGTACCTTGCTGCTGAAGCCTTTTGCTGAGGTGAATCTTGCCGATTTCTGCGCTCGATACAATCACGCTCGCCTTCCAGCACACCAAACGACAACTCTTGCAACCGTTTCGCTTGGGGCAGTGGACTCGACTGGCGTTCGTCGGCTTACTGGCTGGAGAGATGGGCTCAGGTGGAAATTTCAACTTTCCTTCGAGCTTTCCGCATCAGACGGGATCTTCGCGCCATTTCTTACAACAAGACTGGCCGAAAATCGATCCCGCGATTCTGGGTGGACTCATCGCGATTCTGATAGTAATCGGTTTCATCTTCGTTATTGTGATGTTGTACGTGAGCAGCGTGATGCGGTTCATCCTATTCGACAGCGTGCTGGCGAAAGAATGTCACATCCGGCAGGGGTGGAGTCGCAGGCAAGGCCCCGCGTGGAAGTATTTTTGGTGGCAGTTGGGCTTGCTGCTGGCGACTCTCGGAGGAATGGCGATACTGCTGGGAATCGCCGCTGGTTTCGCTTTCGGCATGGGATGGTTTAACCCGCCTCGCGAACATGTGCTAGCGCTGGTGCTGGGCGGGATCGTGGTGTTCTTCCTGGCGCTATTTTTCATTGTCACCTCGGTCGTGGTTCACGTGCTGACCAAGGATTTTGTAGTGCCGCAAATGGCTTTGGAGGATACTGGCGTCATCGAGGGCTGGCGGCGATTGTGGCCCATGATAAAGGCAGAGCAAAGTGGCTACGCCGTGTACGTCGGCATGAAAATCGTCTTGGCCATCGGCGCGGGGATCATCATCGGCCTCGCGTCGCTGATTCTTGGGTTGATCGTCGCGATTCCGACTCTGGGCTTGGGGATTATTGCCGTGCTGACGGGAAAGACCGCAGGCCTGACGTGGAATGTCTTTACCATCACCGTCGCGGTAGTGGTGGGATGCATTCTGCTGGCAGGTTTTCTTTACTTGATCTCGCTGATCGCGGTCCCGGCCATTGTGTTCTTCCCGGCGTATGCGATTTATTTTTTCGCGGCGAGGTATCAGCCATTGAGCTTGGTCCTCTATCCGCCGCCACTGCAAGAACCACCTGTGATAGCGCCCATCCCGCAACCGGCGGGATAGAGGGCGAACCAACCTCGAATCCTCAGCGCATCCGGTTCAAGGTTGCGCCGGATTCAGCTTCGCGGTCTTCGCGTGGGGCCACGAGAATCTCCGGCCCACGATGCATTTCACGATGAGGTGGTCGGTGGAACGGGTCGTCCCGACCCCGACTCCGAAGTTGAACTCCCACTCCGGGGCGAAATCGATATCGATCGACGGGAAGAATTGCTGCTGCTGATCTCTAAGGGCGTCAAAGCCGGACAGCGAACCATAGGCCGCGTAGTATTCCAGTCCACCCGCAATCTTTTTAGTAAAGTCGTAGCTAGCTTTCACGTTGGGCGAAAATGTGACGCCCTGGTTCACGCTCGGTCCGTGAAGCGAGCGGTCGAGGGCCGGATTGAAGCTCAAGTACCAGGGGCCGATTTTCTTGTCGATGATCGGGCGAATCTCCCACGTCCACGTATCGGGCGAGAATGCGGCGCGTTGGTAGCCGATCTCGTTTGACAGGCTGACGCCCACGGGCCAATGCCATTTTTCGGGTATGCGTACCCGCGGGCGGATGTGGTCGCCCACCCACTGCCATCCGTCATTCGGTTGAATGCTCGTAAAAACGTAGAAGCCAACTTCGGCCCAGTCGTTAATGCCCTGCGTGAGTTCCAGCGTTTCGTGTTCCGCGTGGTTGGTGGGCAGCATGCCATCTTGCACGGTCTTGCTGCCGTCAACCGTGAAATTCGAGTGGATCTCAACCATGGTCGAACGCGGTGCCACGGTTTCCGAGCCGTAGACCTGGATTTCGTAATTGTCCTGCGCGCGTGCCCACGGGACGTGGAGGACGGCGACGAAGAGAGCCAGCAGTGCGATTCGCGACGACGAATGGGTCGTGTGCCTTAACGATCCAGTCAGCATATAGGCTATGCCGACTTGATCGAGCGCCGCCGTGATTCTTCGGAAGACTTCCGGGATGCTCATCGCAACCGTGATGGCAGGGGCGCCGGCAGGAAGGCGAGTCTCAGTAACTCTCGAGCAACCTGCGCTTCCTCCCACTCTGGATGGTCACGCCGAATCCCCGCCCTGGCCAAGTCCCGTGCGACCAGGCTCATCTCGAAGGTGAGAAGAAGACGCTGTTCTCCGGACATGGCCCGTTGAACCTGGAGCTGAACCTCGCGCGCCGCGGGGCTAGTATCGGTGATGGACACGGCAGAATCTTATCACGCAGGCAAGTGTCCTTGATTTCTGGATGCGCCTCTGCCGCGCGTGATTGCCTGCTAGCCGCCGGCGATGGCCCCGATAATCAGGAAGGGTTCTTTCCCCGACGCAACCGCCTCGGGCAGCGGGGAGTCCGGCGACTCGTGGGAGAGATCTTCTTCGCAGGCGAAAAAGCGCAAGAACGCTCGCCGCTGTTGCGTGCCGTGCTCGCGGATAGTGCCACGCAGCATCGGATAACGGGCCTCGAGTGCGTCGAGGACGGAGCGCTGGGTGACCGGGCCGTCTATTTCCAGCGTCACTTCGCGGTCGACGTGCGCCAGAGTTCGTAGGTGTTGCGGAAGTTCGACTCGAATCATGGTATTTATTTCGATGCGACGCCGGCGATTATTGCCGCCGCATCGCCCTGCCAACTTCGTTCACTTCACCGTGGTTTCTTGGATATAGGTTTCTTGGAGGTAGAGCGCCTTCCAGTTATTGCCCTCGTGAGTCCAGACTTCGCCGAAGATACTGTCTGCCTTTGCCACCAGGCCGCCGGATTTGCTTTCATAGTGCGCCACATAGGTGACCAGCGCGGCGCGGGGTCCGAGCGATTTCACGGTGAAATCCTTAAGGGTGTAACGGATGAGCTCTAACTCGTCCACCGTGGCGAAGTCGGTCTTCTTGTCACCGAACCCGCTTGTGCCCTCTTCAACCATGCGGAAGCCGTCGGCGAGTGCGGCTCCGAGGGACTCTTTGTTTTTGTTCTTGAAATCTTCCCAAACTTTCCGGACCTTCGGCTCGAGAGCGGGTGCGTTCGGGGTTGACTTGGCCGCCTGCTGCTTTTCCTGCGACGTCGCTGCAGTTGTGAGCAATAGAAAGCATGCAACGGCGGGTGAGAATCATTTTCATTTCGTTCTCCTGGAGTAAACGCTGTGACGCTAGCAGTTGGAGAGTAAGAAAGTCAAAATCCCTATCCTTTCTCAAAAAACGCGAAAGAGTGGGGCACCGAGATCATTTCTTATCTCATTCTTACCCGGAGTTCACGGCAGCGTTTGGACTTCCACCGACAGCACGGCGGGAAGATCGCGGACGATCGGATTCCAACTGTCGCCTGCATCGGCGGAACAATAGACTTGCCCGCCGGTGGTGCCGAAATAGATGCCGCACTTGTCGAGCGTGTCCACGGCCATGGCGTCGCGCAGGACGTTGACGTAGCAGTTTTCTTGCGGCAGGCCTTTGGTGAGCGCTTCCCATTCGTTGCCGCCGGTGCGGCTGCGATACACGCGCAGCTTGCCTTCGTGGACGTAGTGCTCCCCGTCGCTCTTGATAGGGACGACGTAAATCGTCTCCGGCTCGTGCGCGTGAATATCAATGACGAAGCCGAAATCGGTAGGGAGATTTCCGCTGATCTTTTTCCATTGATCGCCGCCGTCGTCGGAGCGCATGACGTCCCAGTGCTTCTGCATGAACAGGACTCCCGGACGTAACGGGTTCATTGCGATGTGATGCACGCAGTGGCCGACCTCGGCCGTCGGATTAGGAATGTACTTGGAATAAAGTCCTTTGTTGATTGGCTTCCAATTCTTGCCGCCGTCGTCGGTACGGAAAGCGCCCGCGGCGGAGATCGCAATATAAATCCGGTCACGATTGCTGGGATCGAGAATGATGGTGTGCAGGCACATGCCTCCGGCGCCGGGTTGCCATTTGGGGCCGGTACCGTGGCCGCGCAGGCCGGGGAGTTCGTGCCAGTTCTCGCCACCGTCGGTGGAGCGAAACAGAGCGGCGTCTTCGACTCCGGCATAGACCGTGTCGGGATCGGTGAGCGACGGTTCGAGATGCCAGACGCGCTTGAATTCCCAGGGATGTTGCGTGCCGTCATACCACTGATGGGTCGTCAGAGGTTTGCCGCTTCCGGCGGAGGCGTCGTATACGAATTTGTTGCTTACGGCCTTGGGCGGGCCGCCGCCCGGGGCGGGCGATTCGCCGGGAGGCGTTCCGGGCTGGTGCCAGTTTTTGCCGCCGTCGTCCGAGCGCTGAATGATTTGTCCGAACCAGCCGCTGGTCTGCGAGGCGTAGATGCGATTCGGATCGGCTGGCGACCCCTTGAGGTGATACATCTCCCACCCGGCAAAGTGCGGGCCGCTGACCTCCCACTTTTGGCGTTTGCCGTCTGCGGTAAGAATGAATGCGCCCTTGCGCGTGCCTGCGAGGACTCGTACTTTGCTCATGCGTGACTCCTTCCTGAGCGCCCCGATTTTATCTGAGTGGAGGATACGGGAGTCAACTGGATTTCGTCCGCGGGACTGATATGGGCGAGCGCGTGAGCACCTGTGCCGTCCTTTCTGCGGGACTCGCGTGCTTTTTCCATACTCACCCGGCACTTCCTTGCCGCGCTTTCACATGCCGCTGCTTCGCGGCTGGAGTTGAGCGGATTTCGCTCTAACTCTTCTGCTAGATTGATGAGTGGCAGCACAACACAGCGCCGGACTGTTAATGTTGCGTGCTGGCGACCGTCGAATTCGCGCGGGCATAAACGCGCACATAATCCACGAGCATAGTTTGCGGGAAAACAGTGGACTCGTCCGGATTTCCGGGCCAAAGGCCGCCAACCGCGACGTTTACCAACAGAAAGAACGGATGGTCGTAAACCCACTTCGTTCCCTTGGGCAGGTCGGCGGGAGTGCGGGTCGCGTAAAGATGGTCATCGACGTAGAAACGGATCGCGTTCGGTTCCCATTCGACGGCGAAGATGTCAAAGTCGTCGGCGAAGCGCTGATCGCCGGGAAGGGCGTAGGGAGCGCCGATGCCGTTGGCGCCGGAATATCCCGGGCCGTGAATGGTGCCGTGAACCAGCGTGGGCTCTTTGCCGATGTTCTCCATGATGTCAATCTCGCCGCAGGCGGGCCAGCCGGCTTTGTCGATGTCGTCGCTCAGCATCCAGAAGGCGGGCCAGATTCCCTGTCCACGAGGGATCTTGATGCGCGCTTCGAAGCGACCATAGGCCTGAGAAAACTTGCCCTGGGTCTTCAGGCGCGCCGAGGTGTAGTTTCTGGTGACGCCGTCCGTTCCTGTGTATTTTTCCTGCAGCACCTTGATGACCAGGTTGCCATTCTGCTGTGAGGCGTTTTCGAGACGCCTGGTGTAGTACTCGAGCTCATTGTTACCCCACCCGCCTCCGCCGGTTTCGGACACCCATTTCGACGAGTCGACCGCGGACCCGTTGGAGCCGTTGAACTCGTCGCTCCAGACCAGTGTCCAGCTGGGAATCGCGGGTGATGGGGCCTGCGTAACCGCAGATATTCCAAGCAGCACAATTATTCCGAATAAAGCAGGGCGATGCCATCTGGATCTCATCGATCGTCCTTTGAACTGGTGGTGACGCAGTTTGAGCGTCGACGGTATCCGTTCATCCGAAGATCCAAGCTGCACCCCTGGCGTGAAGTTGATTTCCGTGAAATTATCGAGCGTTGTAACTATACTCACGCACTATACTCACACCGAAGCGATTCGTGCCAGGAGAACTCCGTGTCGAACATACAGAGCAGACGAACCTTCCTGAAATTATCCGCCGTCGGATTGACCGCAACCGCAACGGCCGACCTGTCGTCCGCGTTCACAACTTCCAGCGCCCCAGCGCCAGCGGGAGACATCATGGTTCGGGTGACCAGCGGCAAACTCCGCTACGCTTCGGCGGAAAGTTTGACCTGGCGAACTGCCGGCCAGACGGCGGAGAACGCGATTGTGCTGGACCCCAGCAAGAAGTTTCAGGAAATGCTTGGATTCGGCGCGGCATTCACCGACGCCGCTTGCTACATGTTCAACCAGCTTCCCGCGCCGGCGCGCGACGAGTTGTTTCACGAGCTCTTTCATCCATCAGAAATGGGGCTCAACGTTTGCCGAACCTGCATCGGGTCCAGCGACTATTCCACGGAAGTCTTCAGCTATGACGAAGGCGAGCCTGACCCCGAAATGAAGCGGTTTTCGATCGCGCACGACCAGGCTTATGTTCTGCCGATGCTGCGACTGGCGCGGAAAGTGAATCCGGATTTATTTCTGTTCTCGTCGCCGTGGAGTCCTCCGGGATGGATGAAGGTGGGAGGATCGATGCTGGGCGGTTCGATTCGGCAGCGCTACTTCGGCCCGTATTCGAAATATTTTGTGAAGTTCCTGCAGGCCTATGCTGCGGAAGGCGTGACGGTGCAGGCGGTTACCGTGCAGAACGAAGTGGATACCGATCAGGATGGCAGAATGCCCGCCTGCCTGTTTCCTCAGGAATACGAAATCGGATTCGTTAAGAACCACCTGGGCCCACTGCTGCGGCAAAGTGGCCTCTCAACGAAAATCTGGATTCTCGACCATAACTACAATCTGTGGGGCCGAGCCATTTGCGAACTCGACGACGAGGAGGTGCGCAAATATTGCGACGCGGTCGCATTTCACGGATATGTGGGCACGCCGGAAATGATGGACAAGGTGCACGAAGCGCATCCCGACGCACAACTGTATTGGACGGAAGGTGGTCCCGACTACACCTCCCCGGACTACGCGACCGACTGGGCAAACTGGGGGAAGACGTTCACGCAGGCGACGCGCCACTGGTGCCAGGCGCTCAGCGGCTGGAATTTGGCGCTCGACGAAAAAGGGCGGCCGAACATCGGGCCGTTTCCCTGCGGCGGGATGGTCACGATTCATTCTCAGACGAAGGAGATTACGCGCAGCGGTCAGTATTGGGCGTTTGCGCATTTCTCGCGCCATGTCCGGCGAGGGGCTAAGAGGTTCGATTCCACTTGCCAGATAGCGGGGGTTGAGCAAGTTGCCTTCGAGAATCCCGCCGGGCAGAAAGTTCTGGTCGTGACGAACATCGGACCCGCGAGAACGGCAAGCCTGAAAGAGGGAAATAAGGCCGCTGATGTCGTCCTGGCGCCCGATTCCGTGACCACGTTATTCTGGAGTTAATCGGGCATTCCATTCTCCTCTGCCGGGAGGGAAACCCTCGTCTACCTGAGTGTTGAAGGATACATTCTCGTTCCATCCAAAATAACCGCGGACTTTTTATGAGTGTCGAGCGCCACGGAGACAACCTCGGTGCTCCGGAATGCTACCTATCCATACACAATGCCTATAGCTGACGAGCACCCCGCACGCAAACCCGACAAGCCTTTCTATTTCAACACGTCGGAGAACCTGTTGCGAATCGGAAGGCAGAAGGCCACCAACGTCTCCGAACTCTGGCAGGCGCTGCAAACTTGCCCCGATGATTCCATCTTCCAGCACACTTTCCGGACGCTGCAGGAACATCATTTTATCCGCCAGGGATTCTCCAATGACTTCGCTCACTGGTGTCTATCCGCCTGCAACGAGCCGGTATTGGCGGAGCAGTTGGCGAGCGTGGACGTAAGAGAATTCACTGCGATCGAAGGTCTGCGCAGGCGAATGGTCGGAATCGTGAATGAATTCGTGCAGCAACATCCCCAGTCTGGCGCAAAGCCGGCCCATGAACCCTTCTATTTCTGCGCGGCCTCCATTGTGGTGCTGCCCACCCAGTTCGCGCCGGACACATTGCCCGGATTTGTCGATGGCCTCAGGCAGGTCAGCGTGCATTCCATTCACCATCACTTCATTGAAGCGCGTCTGCGTTTGCACCGGATGTCCAACGATTTTTCTAATTGGCTGGAACAGGAAGTCGGTCTTTCCCAGGCGGCGGAATCGATTGAGCGCATCGATATTTACACCAGCACGCTGGAAGGCGTACGCCAGCAAATTGCAACCATCGTCGAACAAACTTTGAATTAGGACAGCGAGAAGTATGAAGACGGAAGAACAGCGCGCCACACTTACAGATGCCGCTAACGGCTCGCAAACTGAAGCTCCCGAAAGCGGAGCCGAGGTCGCATCGCCTGATCCAGTCCGAACGGCCGCTCGCGCGAACGTCCGCCCGCTGCCTGCCAGTGTGCTGACTCCGCCCCCGCCCGCTCCCTCATCTCGCCTGGATGATTATCGGGACATTATTGGCCAGTCGCAGGTGGATGCCTTGCGTTTTCTGGCCCGCGATCTGAAGGGTAAGTCCATCAAGATGGTCAACTCCACCGCGGTTGGCGGCGGCGTGGCCGAGATGCTGAACCGTCTGGTGCCGCTGCTCTCGGAACTGGAAGTGCCCACCCGTTGGGACGTGATCACGGGCGGCAACGACTTCTTTGAGGTTACCAAGGCCTTTCATAATGCGCTGCATGGCAGCAGCTATGAACTGACCAAGGCCGCGCAAGAAATATTTCTGATGTACAACGAGCAAAATCGGGAGCGTATGCAGTTCGATGAAGAGATGGTTGTGATCCACGATCCACAGCCGGTCGGCCTGATCCGCTCGCGTGAGAAGGCATCTGCCAGCTGGGTCTGGCGGTGTCACATCGATTTATCGAATCCTGATGCGCGCGTGTGGGAATTCCTGCGGCCATTTGTGGAGCAATACGACGCCGCCATTTTTTCGTCGCAGTCTTTTGCGCGGCAACTGCCCATCCCGCAATATCTCTTTTATCCGTGTATCGATCCGCTTTCCGAAAAGAATAAGGAATTGCCGGACTCGGTGGTGCAGAAGGTATGTGATGACTTTGGCATCGATCGCTCCCGTCCCATCCTGACCCAGGTCTCGCGATTCGACCGCTTGAAGGATCCGGTGGGAGTAGTGCACGCCTACAAGCTCGCCAAAAAATATGCGGACTGCCAACTCGTTCTTGCCGGCGGAGGCGCGTCCGACGATCCGGAAGGCGCGGTTGTGTTGCAGGAAGTGAAAGAGGCGGCGGGGAACGATCCCGACATTATTATTCTTGATCTGCCACCTTGGTGCGGGTTCGAAATCAACGCCATTCAGCGCGCTTCCACAATCGTGGTGCAAAAGTCCCTCAAAGAGGGGTTCGGCCTTACTGTCACCGAGGCGTTATGGAAGGGCAAGCCGACGATCGCCGGCGCCGTGGGCGGCATACCGAACCAGATCATTCACAAACTCACGGGTGTTCTGGTGCATTCGGTGGAAGGATGCGCGTTTCAGATTCGATATCTCCTGACGCATCCGGACTTCGCGAAGCGCATCGGCGCCAGTGGGCGAGAGCACGTTAAAGAGAATTTCTTGATGACCACCAACGTGAAACGCTGGCTCCTTCTGTTCCGAATCCTGGAGGAAGCAAAAGCCCGCCGCGGAGCGCGATAAGTGTAGCGCCGCCATCCTGCCGGCGCTACGAGAATCCTTTCACGTGCCTTCGCGAGTGCCCATCTCCGCTCCCCGAGTTGCGTTGGTTAGACCGAAGTAAGTACTTGGAAGTTGCGGAGCAATCTTCATTCTGCGAGGAAGAGTTCCCTTCTCAATCTGCCGCAGGACTGTTTCCGCGGCAGATTCGCCCAATTCCGACAACAACGTCCTCATATCATCCGCGAGCGGCTCTAGAACAGTTATGTGGTCGAGGTCCACCGAAGCCACAGGCAATTCCAGTTCCGGTGGCAGAGTAACATCGATTGCGATCATGCCTTCAATTCCTCTCTGCTGAAGCTCGACGGAAATGCTTTGCCATCCCACCGTGCGATCCCAAGATCCGAGAGCCAGCAGATATCCTTTGCGATGCAACAGACTTTGTACGCCGGCCAACAACCTGGCAACGGGAGCAAGACCGATATCAGATGTGATGGCCGCAATCAGGCGGGTGCGCTTCGTTCGCAGAGATCGCGCCCACAGGTTCGGACGATAGTTCAGCTCAGCGACCGCGCGCAACACGCGATCTTTTGTTCGTTGCGGAATCGCCCTCGACGCGGGCGTATTGTTTACGATTGCCGAAACCGAGCACGCAGCGAGTCCAACTCGTTCGGCCACGGTACGCAGGCTGACCGCAGGTTGTTTGCCCGACAAAACTCCTCCTCATCCTGTTGTTTCAGGATTTCTGAAACTCAGCAGCTGGCGCGGTTCTTGCTTACGGCGAAGTCAGTTGCACAACGGGAAACCCATTCGCGGGGAAACCAAACGACAAAAGTTTGGAGAGCCCTGCGACGTTGCAGAAGATGCACAACTACTTTGGAGCAGGCAGAGTCGGATAGTCCAACTCAAAAAAATCATTGTAAGGATTAGTCGCGCAGCGGATCGGAAGCGATTCAGTTTGAGGATCGCTGGCCTCAAATTGCTGGGCATCATCCCGAGCGGAGCCGTTTTTCAGGCGAAGGGAAGGATCTTGCGCGCCGACCGAAGATTTTTTCTGGCTACTGCCTTGCAATCTGCCCGCGCTTGCGCGCTTCCTCGCACGCTTGCACCGGGTCGCGCCCGGTGACCTCTTTATACCAGGCGGGATGAAACGTCCAGGCCCAGGCTTCACTGACCGCGCCACGAATCATCGCCTGAAACGTGCCCGGCTCGCCGATGGTGCTGAGGTAAATGTGAATGAAGATTCCGCCCAGCATGATCACGGCGGAGATATCGTGCAGAATATAGCTGATCGCGACCGGCCAACGGCCAAAGGTGCGAGCGCCCTTCCATAAGATAATCCCGGTGATCACAAAAACCACGGACCCGGCGACGATCTCCCAGAATTGCGCTTTCTGTCCGCCGTTGAAGAAGCCCGTGTCGGGCGGATCCTGCTTTTCTTTACCGCCGGCGATGTTTCGAAGATTGCGCATCCACCTCGAGTCGGCTGCCGTCCATAGCATGGGCTGAATCCAGTTCAGCATTTGCAGTCCGAAGAAAACGACAAATCCCACACCGAACCAGGGATGCATTTCGCGACTCAGCGGGCCGCCTCCAAAGACGGGTGTGAACCAACGGAAAAGCCAAGGCAAGTAAATTCCAAATCCGGTGAACAACGCGAGAAAAAAGAAGAGGGCAACCATCCAATGCAGGAATCGCGTATAAACCCGGTGACGCAGCAGTTCGCCTTCGTAGACTTCGTTCTGCCCGATCTGATCGAAGGCGTTGCGCGCTTTGTCATCGAACCGTTCAATCGCAGTGGACATCAGTTCTCCTTTCTTCTTAGCTTTCCTTCTCCCGAAGCGGTTCCTTGAGCGGCGGTTCGGGTTGCGGCCGGCGTGGTCCTACCGTCACATAATGGAACAGAACCCCTGCCAAACCGAATAGCGCGAAGGTTCCCAAGACCGGCTTAAACAGCCACTTCCATACGGTGTAACTCCACGGGATCACCGGATTTTTAGGCAGACCGCCGTAGCGCTCCGGATTCTCCGCGTCATGCAAGACGTAGACGACGTGCGTGCCGCCGATCGATTGCGGATCGTACACGCCGGCTTTCTCAAATCCGAAGTTCTCGCGGAGTTGTTTGGCGCGTTCTTCCGCGATGTACTTCATGTCGTCCTTGGTGCCAAATTTCAGGCATCCGGTGGGACAAGCCTTGATGCAGGCGGGCTCCAGTCCTCCGCCGACGCGGTCGGAGCACAACGTACACTTGTAGACTTTCTTCGTAGCCGGATTAAATTTGGGAATGTCATAAGGACATCCCGAGACACAGAACTCGCAGCCGATGCAGTTTTCCTGCTGGAAATCAACGATGCCGTTGGTGTATTGCACGATGGCGCCGTCGGCGGGGCAGGCGCGCAGGCAGCCCGGATCGGCGCAGTGCATGCACTGGTCCTTGCGCATGAGCCACTGGATGGTGCCGTCCTCGCGCTGATGCTCATTAAACTTGATCAAGTTCCAGAAATTCCAGCGCGTGGCCGGCATGGTCTGGTAGGTGTTGTCGAACGTGGTGGGACTGAACGGCATGTCGTTCCACTCCACGCACGCGACCTCACATGCCTTGCAGCCGATGCAAATCGTGGTATCGATCAGCTTGCAGACTTCCGCGTCGCGCTGCATGTCGAAACCGGCCGACGGCCCGGAGTGTCCCGAGATTTGTTTGATCTGAAGTGTCTTGCGGTCGCTCATTATTTTGCTCTCGGTTGCGTGCTCGTTTCGCCGCTTAGGCCTTTTCGATCTTCACCAGAAATCCCTTGAACTCTGGGGTGAACGCATTCGGGTCGATCACCGTCGGGGTGAGCTGATTCGCCAGCGACCTCGCCGTCTTGCCTTCGTCTTCGGCAATCCCACGGAATCCCCAATGAATGGGGATGCCGATCTGAAACATCTCCTTGCCGTCGATTTTCATGGGGCGAATGCGGCGCGTGACCATGGCTTTGGCGATGTAGTGGCTGCGCGCGCTGGTGACTCGGACTTTTTCTCCGCCGGAAATGCCCATGCGATCCGCCAATTCCGCCGGCACCTCCACGAACGGCTCCGGCACCAGCTGCACGTTCATGGGATTGTTCTTGGTCCAGTAGTGATAGTGCTCGGTTAAGCGGTAGGTCGTGCAAATCACGTTGAAACCCTGCTCCACAGTGCCGTACTTGTCCATATCGGTTTTGTACTTCTTCACCACCGGATTCGTGGATTGATTTGGATGCAGCGGATTCAAAATCGGGCTCTCGATCGGCTCGTAGAATTCGGGGAATGGGCCGTCCGCCATGGCCCCCAGCGGTACGAACAGCCGGCCAATGCCCTCGGGATTCATGATGAACGGTCCCATGTGATCTTTTGGTGGGGAATCGGCCTTGAAGTCGGGGACGTCGACTCCGGCCCAGGATTGTTTCGACTCGTCCCACCAAACCTGACGGCGAGCCTGATCCCAAGGCTTGCCGTCGACATCGCACGAGGCGCGGTTGTACAGTACCCGCCGGTTCAACGGCCAGGACCACGCCCAGTTCGGATACACGCCCAGACCCGACGGATCCTCGGTGCCGCGACGCTGAGTCATTGCGCCGGCTTCAGTCCAGGAGCCGCAGTACAGCCAGTTGCCGGAAAGAGTGGTGCCGTCATCTTTAAGCCAGGCGAAACTGGGCAGTTGCTGACCGGCTTTGATGGTTACATTCGTTTTGGGGTCGGTGATGTCGGCGGTCGCTTTTCCGTTGATCTCCTTTGCGACCTCCGACAGCGACGGGCTGTAGGGATTGGTGTAGGCAAACGATGCGTTCAGGATCGCGTCGGGGAATTTGCCGCCCTCCTTCTGATACAGTTCGCGAACTTTCAGAAATATCGTGGCCAAGATTTCCTGATCCAACCTGGCTTGACCGGGCGGCGGCAGCGCGACATTTTTCCATTGCAGCCAGCGGGCGGAATTTACAAACGTTCCATCTTTCTCGGCGAAACCCGCGCCCGGCAGGCGATAGACAGTAGTGTTAATCTGCTTCATCTCGTCGGTCGAGATGCCGGGAGCGCGCCAGAATTCGCTGGTCTCATCGGGATAGATTTCGCAAACCACCAGCCAGTCGGCCTTCTTCAACGCGTTAATGTTTTTCTCCGAATCCGGCCCAATCATTACACCATTCATGCCGAAGGCGAAAATGCCCTTGACCTTGCCTTCGTACATATCGTTCCAGATGTTCACCCAGGAATAGTTGCGGTCGATCTTTGGCAGGTAGTGAAATGCGAAGTCGTTTTCCTTGGTAGCCGCCGGACCGTACAGCGCTTTGAGCAACGACACGGTGAACTTCGACGTGTTCGACCAGTAGTTATACGAATCCCACGGGTCGGGCTTGGATACCGTCGGAGTGATTCGCTTCACGTACGTGGCGAGATCAACGTCGGCGGGGTTAGGCATTTTCAGATATCCCGGCAGAATGTCGAAGATGCCCGCCATATCGGTGGCGCCCTGAATATTCGAGTGTCCACGCAGTGCGTTCACCCCCCCACCTGCGCGCCCTATATTCCCCATCAGCAACTGCAGCATTGCCGCGGTGCGGATAATCTGGGTACCGAAACTATGCTGGGTCCAGCCCACCGCATAGATGATGGTCGACACCTTTTTCATGTCCCCGTCTTTGCGAACCGAGGTGTAAAGATCGGCGGCTTTCAGGAACTGAGCTTGCGGAATTCCGGTAATGCGCTCGACCATCTCCGGGGTGTAGCGCTCGTACTGCTTTTTGAGAAGTTGGAAGACGCAGCGCGGATGCTGCAGGGACAGATCAAACGCAATTTTCGGCGGCAACATCGGCCCTGGTGCGGCTCCGCCTTTCGCTCCGGCCGGACTCGCAGCTTGATGCCCCTGTCCTTGCCCTGTCTCGCTGCCCTGCGCATGCGGTGCGGGTGGCTCTTGTCCGGCCGGGGTTGGCATGACCGGCTTCCCGGTCAGGTCCCCGCCTTCTTCGTAGTTCCAGGTTGCCTTATCGTAAACCTGCTTCTCCGGATCGAATCCTGAGTACAGCCCGTCATCCGGAAGCTTGAATCCGTCTTTGATGATGAAGGCCGCATTCGTGTAGTTGAGCAGGTAATCGTGGGCGATGCAGTTGTTCTGAATGGCGTAGTTGATCACCCCGCCGAGAAAGGCAATGTCGGAGCCCGCGCGAATCTGCACATACATATCCGCAGTCGCGGCGGTTCGCGTGAGGCGCGGATCGACCACGATCGTCTTCGCGTTGCGATGAATTTTGGCTTCAATCGCCCACTTGAAGCCGCAAGGATGGTTTTCGGCTGGATTCCCCCCCATGATCAACATCATGTCGGTGTTCTTGATGTCGATCCAGCCATTGGTCATCGCCCCGCGTCCGAATGTTGGCCCCAAACTGGAGACCGTAGGGCCATGTCAAACCCGAGCCTGGTTTTCCAGGTAGCAGACCCCCAGGCTGCGCATGCTTTTGACCACCAGATAATTAAATTCATTGGTGTCGGTGCAGCCCCCGGTGAAGGCAATGCCCTCGCAGCGGTTCACGGTGTGGCCATTCGCGTCTTTTTCCAGGAACGAGTCTTCACGCGTTTTCTTCACCCGCTGTGCGATTTCGCTGTAGGCCTGCTCCCAGGAAATGTCTTCCCAATCGGTGGCTCCCGGCCGCCGCACTTGCGGCTTGAGCAGCCGCCGGTCATTCATGATGTCCTGTTCGAGCGATGAACCTTTGGGGCAGAGAGTTCCGCGGTTGATGGGATGGTCGGGGTCGCCTTCGACGTGCACCACCTGCGGGATCGCGTTCTTGGCCTTGTCGCCGAGCGTGTAGATAATGACGCCGCAGCTCACCGAACAATAAGGACACGTGCTGCGCGTCTCGCTGGCTCGGGAAATTTTCAGGTTCTGGGTCTGGGCGTAGACCGGAGTGAGATCGAATCCCAGTGCGGAGAGGCCTGCTCCGCCAAGGATGGAACCTTTAAGAAACGTTCTGCGGGAGAATTCCATTGAGACCTCCAGCAATCTAAAGCACGCGTTCAACCGGCGCGGACTACAGGGCAACTAGTGTGAGACGGAGATTGAAGTTTGCGGCCGCGGCGTTTTTACTCAACTGACGACCGAATCGTTATTCAGACCGATTCCGGAGACTATAACGCTGCGGCCGGAAGGGAGTCAATGCTGGAAAGTGAAAAAGGTGATCTTAAATAATTGCGCGCGCGATTCCTGTGTTGCTCTCAATCTGCGACTGGGCTGATAATCTGCCGATGACAGTCTCTCCCTGGCAGCGTCGGATTCATCGCGCGCAAGAACTTGGCAGCCAGCATCCATTTTCTGCGGAAATGCTCGGGTTCTACGTTCACGTCGCTCGCTTTCAGGAAGACTTGCATCAGCGGCTGAGCAAGGCTTTGCCTTGGACATCGCAGTCTGCTTCCGTCCAGACTGAGCTCAGTCGGGATGAGCTAGAAAATCTCAGTTCCAGGTTCGAGTCGTTTCTGTCCGTGGCCGAAGCGCACGGCCCCAAACCGTTGACCGAACTGAGCCGCGAATTGCGCACTCGCGGCAAAGACTTCTGGTCTGAGTTGCTGCGAGGCGCTTGGACCGCGCTCTCCCCCTCCGACGCACAGGGCCTGCTAGCCTTTACGTTTCTTCAGCCCTACGCCGAACTGGTGCGTTCTCGCGCCTCGCTCCGCCCGGCTCCGACTGCGCACGCGCTGTGTCCTTTCTGCAATCGCAAGCCCGGCTTAGGTGTGTTGCGCCAGATGGGCGATGGAGGCGCGCGATCCATGATCTGTTCCTTCTGCCTCGCCGAGTGGGAGTTTCGCCGGATCGTTTGCCCCGGATGCGGCGAGGAAAACGACCGCAAACTTCCTGTCTTTTCCGCTAGCGATTTCGATTACATTCGCGTGGAGTGCTGCGACGCCTGCAAGACCTATATCAAGAGCGTGGACCTCACAAAAAATGGACGCGCCGAACCGCTGGTCGACGAACTCGCCTCCGCTCCACTCGATCTTTGGGCACGCGAACACGGCTACGCCAAACTGCAAAGCAACTTGCTGGGAATGTAGCGCTGCATTCTCAGCGCTGCCGCGACCGTTTTGACTACCACTTCGTTCTCCAGTAGCCTGGCGGTCTCCCTATGAGTTCGACTTCGCCAGCGATTTCGGTGCAGGGCCTCAAGAAGTCCTACGGCGAGGTAGAAGCCGTGAAGGGAATCGACTTCGAAATCCAGCCGGGCGAAGTGTTCGGACTGCTCGGACCGAACGGCGCGGGCAAGACGACGACGGTGGAGATTCTCGAAGGACTGCGTCCGCGCACGGGTGGTCAAGTCGCCGTTCTCGGTTTCGATCCCGACAAACAGCGCCAACGACTCAAAGACCGCATCGGCGTATGCCTGCAGGCGACGAACTTGCCGGAGAAAATCCGCGTTCACGAAGCCATGGACGTGTTCGCATCCTTCTACAGCCGCAACGTGAATCTCGACCAACTACTGAAGCGTTTGCAGCTCGAAGAAAAGCGGAACGCCTTTTACGGCACGCTTTCGGGAGGTCAGAAGCAGCGGCTCGCCCTGGCCCTAGCCCTGGTGAACGATCCGCAGCTCATCTTCCTCGACGAACCTACGACCGGGCTTGATCCGCAGGTCCGGGCGGAAATCCACACGTTGCTGGAGGAGTTGAAGCGCGAACAGCGCACGATTCTCCTGACCACGCATTACATCGAAGAGGCCGAGCGGCTGTGCGACCGCGTCGCCATCGTCGACGAAGGCCGCATCATCGCGCTCGACACGCCGAGCCGCCTGCAACAGCAGAGCCGCAACGCATCGAGCATAGTCGTGACTTGTGCCACACAGTTCCCGGATCCGCGTCCCGCATGGGCGGAAGCCACCGAGAGCATTCTTGATTCCAACCGCCACACGTTGACCGTCCGCTCGCGCCGTCCGGCGGCCACGCTCGTCGATCTGGTGAAGTGGATTGACCAGCAAGGGCTCGAACTGACCGATGTTCGCTTGAAGCAGCCAAGCCTCGAAGACGTGTTCATCGAGATGACCGGAAAGAGCCTTCGCCAATGAAAAGCTACAAGGCTCTGATTGCAATCGATCTGAAGCTGGCTCTGCGCAACCGGTCTGTCATTTTTTTCAACTATCTTTTCCCGCTCATTTTCTTTTTTATCTTTGGACAGGCAATGCACGCCGAGCGCGGCGCAGCCATCACGATGGTTATCGCCATGGTCCTCATCATCGGTATCCTCGGCAATGGACTAATGGGCGCCGGCATACGAGCGGTACACGAACGCGAAGCCAACATTCTGCGCCGCTACAAGGTTACGCCCATCACGCCCGCTCCCTTGCTCGTTGCTTCCGTGGTGACCGGCTGGATTCTGTATATGCCGAACGTGATTCTTATTCTCGCGCTGGCACACTTCCTATACGGAATGCCGTGGCCCCAATCGATGGGCTCGATCCTCGTTTTCATTTCTGTGGCCATCGCCGGCTTTCGCGCCATCGGACTGATCCTCGCTTCGGTTGTGAACTCGATGCAGGAAAGTCAGCTGATCGTGCAGTTGATCTATCTTCCCATGCTGTTCCTGAGTGGCGCGACATTTCCTCTCTCCATGTTTCCGCCCTGGCTGTTGGTGATAACGCAGTTCGTCCCTGCGAGCTACATGGTGACGGGCATTCAAGGAATGCTTCTGCGGCAGGAAGGCATCGGGGCGAACCTTGAGCCCATGCTGGCGCTGGTGCTCACCACGTTCGTCGGCCTTTTCATCGCTTACAAATTATTTCGCTGGGAAAAAGAAGAGAAGATTCGCGCCTCCGCGAAGCTCTGGCTGCTGGCTGTGCTGGCTCCATTCCTGTTGCTGGGCGCATGGCAGATGCATACCCGCAGCGGCATCGCCAAGACCAAGGTTCTGAACCGGCAACTCGCCCGCGGCGATACCTATCTGATTCGCGGAGCGCGCATCTTCGTCGGCAACGGCACCGTCATTGAAAATGGAACCGTGCTGGTGCGGGGCGGAAAAATTGCCGAAGTCTATGAGGGAGCCGGTCCCGATCCCAAGTCGGTAAAGGCGGAGGTCGTCGAGGCGGAGGGTAAAACAATTCTTCCCGGGCTGATTGACGTTCACGTTCATCTCGGGGCGCCCGGCGGCTTCTATCCCGACATGAGCAAGTACGATCCTGAGAAAAGCATGCTGCGCGAGCTGGCTGCCTATTTGTACAGCGGCGTGACCACCGTCCGAAGCGTGGGCGACGGCTTGGACAGCGTGCTCAAGGTGCGCTCTACGGTCAATGGCGGTGAGGTCCTGGGCGCGGAATTATTCACGTGCGGGCCGCTGTTCACGGCACCCGGAGGACACGGCACCGAATATTTCAAAGACCTTCCGGCCAACATTCGAGCGAATGTTGAAAAACAATTCACGCGTCTTCCGGCTTCCGCCGAAGGAGCCAGGCAGCAAGTGGATGAATTGAAGAAGCAAGGAGTCGACTGTATTAAAGCGATTCTCGAGGCTGGCGCGGGCGGGCGGGTCTTCAACCGTCTTGATACTGGATTGTTTAATGCCGTTGCTCAAGCGGCGCACGCGGATGATCTGCCGCTGGCGGTTCACACGGGAGATGCTCGCGATGTCGCGGACGCGGTGCAAGCCCAGGCCAACTCCATGGAACACGGTTCTTTTCGCGAAGCGATTCCAGCCGCGGTGTTTGATCAGATGGCCAAGCAGGGAACGTTTTACGATCCGACCTTGAGCGTAGGCGAGGCGTTCAAAGATTTCGCCGCCGGCAAGACCGGCCTGCTGAAGCGTTCTCTCGTGCAGCAAGTGGGACCGCCGGAACTGCTGCAGGGAACGGAAGACGCTCTCGCCTCGAAGGATACCGAGTCGATGCGCGCGGCGCTGAGCCGCTACCCCATCGATATGCGGGTTGCCGTCGATAACCTGAAGCGCGCTCACCAGCACGGAGTCTCACTTGTCACAGGCAGTGACGCGGGAAACTTTCTCGTAATTCACGGGCCCACCGTGCAACATGAACTTCAACTCTGGGTGCAAGCCGGAATTCCGGCGGCCGTGGCATTGCAGGCCGCCACTTTTAACGCCGCTCGGCTGTTGCGAGCCGAGAAGCGAATTGGTTCCATCCAACCCGGCAATGACGCCGATTTGCTCGTGGTCGACGGAAATCCTCTTGACGATATCACCGCTACCGAACGCATCTCCCTGGTCGTTTTCAAGGGCGAGCGCGTCGACCGCACTGCACTGTTCGATCAGCACTGATCAAGAAATCCACGGTGCTGCTATCCTTGAATTGTGAGGAGCCGCTTTCCATCTTCCGGCGATCAGAAGCTGATCCAGATCGTGGACTCCGCCTTAGCCGATGTGACGCGTAGAAGCGGAAAATGGCTCGTCTGCCGCCTGGGATGCACGCAATGTTGCATCGGCGCGTTCTCCATCAACCAGCTCGACGCCTTCCGCTTGCGGCGCGGCCTCGCCGATCTGGAGAAGCGCGCCCCGGAGCGGGCGGCGCGAGTACGACAGCGTGCTCAAGACTCGGTAGCGCGTCTGTCGCCGGAGTTTCCCGGCGATCCCCTCAGTGGAGTGTTAGACGAAGGAGAAGAGGCTGCGCAACGGTTTGCCGATTTTGCCAACGATGAGCCTTGCCCGGCGCTCGATCCCACGACGGGAAATTGTGAACTGTACGAATCGCGCCCCATGACCTGCCGTGTTTTCGGCCCTCCGGTACAGTCGGAAGATGGGTTGTGTGTTTGCGAACTCTGCTTCCAAGGCGCGTCGGACGAAGAGATTGCAGCCTGCGAGATGAAGCCTGATCCGGACGACCTGGAATCCCGCTTGCTCGAGGAACTCGAAAAAGACACAGGCTTGCACGGGAATACGATCATCGCCTTCTGCCTGGCATCCTAAATTCCAATCAGGCTTGCTTTTTCTCCAGCTCTGCCCAGCGCGCGTAAAGTTCATCCACTTCTTTTTGCGCTTCTTCCAGTTCCGCGTGAGCACCTACAAGACGCGCGCTGTCGCTGGCAATTGCGGGGTCTTCGGCTTTCGCACGCTTTGCCTCTAGTTCCTGTTCGGCAGCGGCGACGCGCTGCTCAATGCTGGCATATTCGCGCGCTTCCAGATATGAGAGCTTTCTTTTCGATGGCGCCGTTGATTCCGCGGCCGCGGCGCGAGGGGTGACCCGCGTACTGTTTTGCGCTGCTTGCTGGCGTTCTGCTTGCCAAGTCTCCCATTGCGAGTAGTCCGCAAAACGTTCGGCACTCCCTTGACCATCCAGGCCTAGGACGATGGTCGAGACTCGATCGAGCATATAGCGATCGTGCGTAACTAGCACCAGCGAGCCGCGAAACTCGAGCAAGCTTTCCTCCAGGATTTCGAGGGTCGGGATGTCGAGGTCATTGGTGGGCTCATCCAGCAAAAGAACGTCAGCGGGCTGCAACATGAGTTGAGCGATCAACACCCGGGCCCGTTCGCCGCCCGACAGTCGCTCGACCGGCTGGTTGAGCTGATCGCTCTTGAAGAGAAATTTTGCCGCCCACGATGCCACGTGCGTGACGCGGTCTTGATAAATGACCGAATCACCCTCCGGAGCCAGCGCCCGGCGCAG
>Ga0182024_10000532_pt1 | contig 98509 bp, 92 predicted proteins | sample P32metaG_FD_120480 | JGI IMG/M metagenome (GOLD analysis project Ga0182024, IMG submission 120480) | Permafrost microbial communities from Stordalen Mire, Sweden - P3-2 metaG (Illumina Assembly) | ecosystem: Environmental > Terrestrial > Soil > Wetlands > Permafrost | place: Sweden: Stordalen... | reverse complement strand
CGCGTCTTAGAACCATTTTCCCGGCGGCGTCACGCTCGGTGAAAATGAATCGCGCACCCAAGGCCCGGGCCACTTCGTGTCCGATGATTAGTCCTCCAATTGCGGGTGACGCTACTGCGCCGACGTTCAAGGTTGGTTCCAGGCGGCGGAATTCGGTTGCCATCAGACGCCCCAAATGCTCGGCGTGCCTGGGATATTGCAGCACCAGCGCACATTGCAAATACTCGGGGCTGTGCAACCCGCTGGTCAATCGAAAGTGGCCTTTGAGGTACGCGCCGGTTTCGTAGAAAGCGCTCAGAATCGGATCCAACTGCGGTGTCACAAGGTCACTATAACATCCGCGCTAACCTGACCTTCTCCTAACCTCGCTCCGCCATTTTCCACATCGGTCCCTAGTCGCGAAGCAATGCCGGTTTTGCATGGCGGGTGTTCCAATCTGGTAAATATTTCTGACGGTCTAGGATCGGCACGACCAGAAAATAGACACTTAGGCTTTGGCAGCGAGCTTGCAACCAATACACGCGAATGGAAATCATGCAAAGCTCAAGGAGCCAAGGTCGTCCCTCTCTAAGATCTGCTAGATAGACTCCACCAAAAGACTTTCTTCTTTATTTCCCTACGAGAATCCCTCCCGACCTGCTCCTTGAGTCTTTCCTGATAGCCTCCCAAAGGCTATCGAACATCTGTCCATAGGCCGACACCCCGACAAATACTTGGCACGTGACAACATTTGGTCACGATAGTCCGTCCTGTTACGACACTCGGTCCAGTCAAGACACCCTCGCGCCTACTAATCTGGAAGTATGCCCCGTATCGTCTCGCTCATTGCCAGCGCCACCGAGATCGTCCACGCACTTGGGCTCACCCACCAGCAGGTGGGACGGTCGCACGAATGCGACTATCCTGACGAAGTCCGCTGCCTTCCCGTCTGTACGCGCCCCAGCTTTCCCACCGAGGGAACCAGCGCGGAGATCGATAGCCGGGTAAAGAATCAAATTGTCAATGCGCTCTCCGTTTACGATGTTTTTGAAGATGTCCTCGACAAGTTGCAGCCTACCCTCATCGTCACCCAGACGCAATGCCGGGTCTGTGCGGTGAGCCTGGAAGATGTCGAGCGCGCTTTGACGGGTTGGATCTCCAGCCGGCCCAAGCTGGTGGCGCTGGAACCGAATGCTTTGGCTGACATCTGGCGCGACATTCGTTCGGTGGCCGCCGCCTGCGGAATCTCGGAGCGGGGTGATGAGGTGGTCCAAGCGCTCCAGGCGCGAATGAATGACATCTCGGGCCAGACTGCTCATGCAGCGAGACGTCCGCGAGTGGCTTGCATCGAATGGCATGAACCTCTAATGGCCGCCGGAAATTGGGTTCCGGAGTTAGTAGAGATGGCCGGCGCGGAGAACCTGTTCGGCGAAGCTGGACTCCATTCGCCCTGGATGACCTGGGAAAAACTCCAGGCTGCCGATCCGGATGTTGTAATCACCATGCCCTGCGGCTTCGATCTTGTGCGGACCCGCCAGGAGTTGTACTGGCTGACCGAACGGCCGGAGTGGGCCAAGCTCAAGGCCGTTCAAAGCGGGCAGGTATACCTGGTCGACGGGAATCAATATATGAACCGTCCCGGGCCGCGCGTGGTGGAGTCGCTCCAGATCCTGGCCGAGATTCTGCACCCGGAGATCGTCGAGCCGCAGCTCAAGGGGTCGGCTTGGGAGCCGATGTAGCGGGTTCGAAGTGAAGAAGCCAGCTTCGATCCTCACCGCTGTCTAGTTAACCTTGGCGATCTTCTGCGGATCACCAGCGCTCTTGACAAGGTTGTTTGAATCCAGATAAAGGATCTGATACCATGCATCCGCGTTCGAGTGATCCACTGGAATGATGCAGCCGGCTGTACAATTTATTGCCGGCGCGTCTTGCATAGTAAGCAGCCCCTTGTAGCGCGGGTAATAGCCGACCCGGATCGCCATCTTACTCGATCCGAACGGAAACGTAGCCGGTGCGCTAAACGTGACGTTGTCCAGGGGCGAACTAGCGCCCGCGGCTAAGAAGATATACGCCGTGACGTCGCCAGGAGAAGCAGCGCAACCAGAGTAGGAATCGCTGGTACCGGAGACTCGCGAAGTCACCATCTTGCGCGCGTCCACGACATACTTGAGAATCGTTCCCCCGGGATAGCTGAACCCGAGCGTCGTGAAGTTGAGAGCCTGGGACGGATAGGGCGTCTCGCTTAGACACTGGATCAGCAACAAGCGAGCAGTATTCGTGCTGTTCTGATGCGCCGTGGCGGGAAGAATCGGGCCGAAATACGGAGTGTTCATCCGAGGCTGCAGATAAAAAGGCTCCAGGCGTTTCATCAGCGCGTTCGTGAGAGCCATGGGTGTCCACACCACGGGCGTAATTTCCGAAGAGATCGCGAACGCTCCCGCATTGTCGGATCCGACCGCAAAACCGCTATAGGCGTTCGCTGGATTGTTCAGATAGTTATAGAGGAAATCCCCGGCGCTGCCCCATATGATTGGAGCCCACAGACCAGTAAGGAAGGTCTCCGGTCGAATCAAAGCGTTGTTAGGCTGATCGCCGCACGCAGGCTGAAAGACATAACCCGGGCATATCTTGTTGTAGGTCATTCCAACCGAGACCAGCGGACGATGGGGCTCCAGGATATAGGCTCGGTCGGTAAGATTGGATTGTGCCTGGCTGGCTGCTTGTTGAGATACCGAAGACCCTGTGCCATATATCGGAGCTGAGCCTTGAGCCACGTAAAGCATTCCCGCATCCAAGGCATTCGGATCGCCAAGCCAGCGGTAGGCTATCTCCGTATTCGCAATCGAGCTGCCTATAGGGGCATAGTTTATTGTCGGGCCGTTCACCGCCCTGGTAACGCTTACGACTTGCGAAAGCGTCTGGTTGGTAAATCCGCAATCCACCGTGATGAAGAGATTCGGATCGGTGGAGGAATTATAGGTTCCGTTTGCCGCCAGAGTCGGCAGCGTGAACGTGTTCGCGTTCATGTAAGTAATCGGCGCGATGGTGTGCAGGTTCGTATTGGTCGCCGAGTGTATCTGGATGATCTGGCCGTTCGTAAGAGAGTGATTGTTCCATTGCACGGTAAGAGTTCCGCCCGAAGCCACCAAACTCGTCAAGTCCGTTGTAAAAACGGGTGTCCCTGTCATAGCTCCGAAGCCCGTCGCGTTGACTGAAGAGCCGTTAACGGTAGAACAATGAAACGATTCACTCGGCAAGTTCGCACTCACAACCACGCAACTTCCGTTCTCAGCCGCCCACGAGCCGGTAAATCCCGAGACGGTTATAGTAGAGCCGTTCGTAGGAACTGGATTCACCCAATTGTTCGTTGGGTCGACTGAATAAACGCTTGGATTCGTGTTTGTGGCGCCGGCGATCACGACTGTGCCAAGCGGCATATTCCGCGCTAAGCTAAGTCCGATCTGCGATGGCAATCCGCAGGTGCGCGGTAATGTAGTGTAGAAATAAACCAGTTGCGCGTTTGGATCGGTCGACGAATTGTACGTTCCCGATGCCGCCGTGCAATCAAACGTAAGCGACGTCGCCTGCGTAATGTTGTAACCGGAAGGAACGGACGAACGCACCAGATGAAAGCCGTTCAATCCCGCGGTCGTCGCGTTGATGATGGTGATTCCGTCGCCATTTCCGGTGGTCTGGTTCCACGCCCCGTAAAAGGACTGATTCACCGTTGCCGTACAAGCGCCGGATCCGTTAGAAACGATCTGGGCCAAGTCCACATTGAAGCCGTGATCCACTGACGACTGCCCCATAATGCCCGAGCGAATCGGCCCGAGCCCGGCGGTGCCGTTGTGGTTTATCTCATCGGGGCCTTCCAGCGCGAACGTACGGCCATTTGTCGCAATCTTGGACACCCAGGTCTGATAACAAGCCTGACGATTCCAGCCGCTGTTGTTCAGAAAGGCCCCGAAGCCTGAAACGCCTGTGTAGAACTCTTGAATAACTGTGGTGATATCGTACTGAAAGTACGTGCCTGCGCTCACGGCGGCGGTCTGCAAGTAGGTATCGACTGTGTTTTGTCCGCTGGATGCTTCGGCGCAAGAATTGTAATAAGGCTCCGATACGTTCGGCGCGCTGCCTTCAAATGTCGAGTTGATGTTCGACTCCTGCATCTCGGTTATTATCCAGGGCGTCTGCTGCGGTGAGGAAGTATAAGGAGTCGTCGGGAGCAGCGACTGATGCCACATCGGATTAGGCCAGAAAGACAAGCCCGGGGTGTAAGTGGTGGCGACTAATCCCGAGTGCGTGAAATGCGGAAAGCCCGGCGTCGTGGCGTACACGCGGGCATAGATTGTAACGGTCGGAAGAGAGGCGCCCGCATTGCAAGTGGAGCAGACCACCGCGATCTGTGCCCAGCCAGGACTTAGAGCAGTGACATTGCCACTGGAGTTAACCGACAAAATAGTCGCTTGAGCCCCGCCGTCCGGCGTGTAGTTGTAAGCTACGGAAGTGGCTGAAATGCTGGTCGTGCTGAGATCGGTGTTCTCGATATAGGGAGCTATGTTCACCGTCGAAGGACATCCGGTCGCCGGCGTCACGCAAAGATAAATCTCCCGGTAGGGAGGCCGCAACTCCATCGCCGCCGACCCGTTCGAGAATGTCGCCGCTGCGTAACCAAATCCTTGGGTCGGAATGCCGTAGCCAGGGTACCCGGTCAGCGGCAGATACCAAGTCGTCATCCGCTCGCTGATCGTATGAGTGCCCGTTCCACCGCCCGTAAAAGTGATCGGTGTCCCATTCGGGCTTTGGGCCAGGGTGATCGTGTTGTTGTCTACATAGGCCGGAAAATAGGCGTTCGTGATGAGCTGGGAATTGAAGGTGGCATAAGTCCCATCTGCGATTCCAGGAACCGAAATAGCAAAGGTTGTCGAGGTGGGCGCCGGAGATGACAAAACCGTCCAAGCACCATTGAGTGGAATGAGATATTGCCGGCTGGAACTAAACACCGCGCCGTCGATGCTGACGTTCGCTCCCGCGCTTAGTCCATGAGCGTTGCTGGTCGTAATCGTGCAAACCGCGCTCGCGCAAGTGGCGCTGTAAGTATTGGTCGCTGGCGTGGAAGTGCCGAACCACTGCTGGCCGGCCACAAGCGATCCAGTAGTACACCCGGCGCAGGTTGGCGGTGTCCCCGTGAACGAAAGAGCAACCGGCCGATTGGTATTCAGGTAGTGCCCGGTGATCGTGATATTGTTGCCGCTGACGTTGCTTGGAGAAAACGTGTTGCTCACGATATCCGGATCGCCCAAGCTGTTATTCGAGGAGTAAATGAAAAGTTCCCGTGGTCCGTTCGGAAACTGCGTGCTGTTCAGGCTGATGCTCGAGCAGGTCCCCGAAGTAACTTGCACTCCATCTACCGCCGGTGTGCAATTTCCAGGATTGGTGCGGCCCGTTTGCACTCCCAGCGGAACATTCCCGGTAAATGGAAGCGGAGCGTTCGAAACAGCCCCGTTGCTATCATACAGTCCGATATTTCCGTTAGCGCTGTCATATCCCCGGCGCGTGGAGCCGGCGCCCGCCGTAGGAGCAGACCCGCCGGAATATCCGCCACCGGCCAGCATGACCCAGGCGTTGTTCGCGATGGTCGTTATGGGCGTAGTCAGAGACGTGCCCGAATGAACATTAACCGCGGTCGCGTCTGGCTCACCCGTTTGGGCGACCCCCGTATAGTCATCCAGGACCGCGTCCAGGTAGCTGCTCGATGAGGATGAGCAAGCGAATGTGTTTGCCCCAGACGGCGGATTAAGCATGTAGAACAGGTATATCCAACGCTGCCCGCCACCACCATTCTGCACCGCCGCTTGCGTCATCGCCACGTTGTTGTACGTGCATCCATTCAGCAGATTCGAGCCTGTATTTCCGACCACCGCCGCTACTAAGAGCCGGTTCGCGCCGTTGCCAACCGTGTACGATCCGCTGAGAGTCGTGCCTGTGGCGCCTCCAATATCGTGACCCAAGGCGTTCACAACCGCGATGGAACTGCCTCCGGCCGCGGCAAACGAAGCCATTGCCGAGTATGTAGCCGCGGAGGCCGGGTAGGAAAACGCCATCTGGTAGGTCGCCAGGCTGACACTGTAAGGCAGTCCGATGGTCCGGTTTAAAAACGGCACCAGGCTTGAAGTTGCCACCACATTGCCGAAGACATCCTTCGCCGTAGCCTGAACGGTAGACGCTCCGTCACCATACCAGCCTGGAAAAAACGGCACGGAGCAGGAGGTTAGCCCGCCGAGAAAACAGGAATCGAAGTATTTCCCGTTCATCTGAAAATCCAGCCGGTAAGCCGTCGGCGCGGAACTGGTCGAAGCCGCGAAAGAGGAGACGTAGGATTGGACGATAGCGTGCGCCGATGGCGTCGTGATGGCTAGCGTCTGGTCCCCCGCCGTATGGGGCAGAATCGACAATCCCAGCAGTATGATGCCGATTTTATAGACCATGAGGACAGACGCTTTGTGTTTCTGGTCCATGATAACGTTCCAAACTCCTTGTGGGGCAGGTCTCCGACCTGTCAAGACTTGTAGAGCAGGTCTCCGACCCGCCAAAGTTTTCGCAGCCTCTTAGTCGAGGGGCGTTAGTTCACGGTGTAAACGACGGCCACTCGATACCATGTCTGCGCGGCATCGGGAGTGGCTGCCGATATCCTGATCCAATCCCCCGCGCTCAGGGCCGTGGTCGAAATCGTTACATTGGCTGAGCTGGTCGTGCCGCCTATGCACGTGCCGCTAGCGGACGTAAGCGCGCAAGCGTACCCTGAAGCCGTTGCTAAAGCGCCCGAGAGCAGCGTCGTCGCCGCCCCGCCATTAGGCGTGAACTTCTGGAGATTGATGCTTCCCGTTCCCGTAGTCGTCACCGTCCCGCCCGTGACGCCGGCGCCACCCCAGACATCCACTTCCACGATCGTTGCGGCAAAAGGAATCTCGCAGCTGCCCGAAAAATTGGCAGCCACCAGCGGAGTCGCCGTCTGAGTGTCGTTCTGGATCAAACAGGTTCGCCTGTTATTGACCACTGCCTGCTTGGCTGAATTGATGGCATTGGGCGCCACCGTAAACGCCCCGGTATTTGCCAGCGTCAGGTCTCCCGATGCGGGCGTATCCACCGGAAAATTCGAAGCGTTACCAACGTAGAGATGTCCACTTGTGAGCGCCCTGGTGGCGGCGTTGACCGGAAGAACCAGCAGCGCCGTGACGGGATTGCCGATTGGCAGCAACAGATAAGGATCATTCGCCGTCAGATCGTTGGTCGTGACATTGATAAGCGCTCCGTTTATGTACCACTGCAGTGTCAGTGGTCCGAGCGCGTTGATGTTCAATGTATTCGGAGCCGAAACGCTATTGAAATTCGGCACGAACAGGATCGGATGTTGAGTCGGGCTGTAGGCGGTCAATGCCGGCGTCACGGTACAGGTGAACAAGCCCGCCGAGCTGCCCACTGCGATGCAGCCGTTATCGGTGCCGGCCTGGTCGGTCGCGCGGCTCAATCCAACTGCCGTGTCGAGCGACGTTTGCCATTTCCCGGCGCTGTTGATGACATTGACGCCCACGCCGCTCACTACCGGCTGGTTGCTCAGAAAGCCGCGTTGATCCGCGCCGCCCCCTGAATCCCAGTTCCCGGAAACGCTCGCCGCGGACCAGGTCCAAACTGGAACCGAGTCTGCCGGGAACGCGGAAATCCCGGCCGCTATGCCAGCCGTCCCCGCGAGCGTGTCGCCATTCGAGCCGCACGTCAGCGTCCCCGCTGAAGACACGTAAATAAAGGCCGGTGCGTTGCCCGCTGAAATACTGCAGGTAGCCGATGCGGTAAACGAGTAAAGCAGGTTGCCGACGCGGACATTACAGGGCGTCGAGGGAGAGCAGTTTGTTCCTATCGTGAGAACTGTCGCGCTGGTTCGCAGGACGGCCAAGTCGCCCAGCTGCGCGGCCATCCCGGCGCCCCCGCCTCCTGTACAATCAGTGCGATTGGCTCCGGAATTGTCCACGCACCCTCCCGCGGTGAAGTTGAGCGTGGGACGCACGGTCAGGTTCGTTCCCGCGTTTTGGATTTGCGAGATCGCGCCCGCCGGGCCGGTGGCTCCCGTGGCTCCGGTAGCGCCAGTCGCGCCGGTAGGCCCCGCCGGTCCGGGTTGCCCGCTCTGCAAGGTCCACGAGTTCAGCGAAGTGCACGCATACACGTTCGATCCCGCAGGCGCGTTGGAATTGAAGAACGCTTCTCCCACCGAGCAGGTAGCAGGCAGCACGGTACCGGATTTAAACGGTTTCGTAGTGTTGGCCGACGAAAAATCGACGCTCTTGGATTGAGTTCGCAAGTCCACTAGCGTTTGTTGAGCATATCCCAGGCATACGAACCAGATGAACATGGCAGCCAACGCTGCGGATCGGCAAATCATCGGTTCCGATCTCTTTTGTAAAGGCATCTTTTCCCTATCTTCACCTACTCGCATCATTATACTGTCGCATTTGGCCGATTCCTCTAGTACGCTGAAATCAGACAACAAACATTAGCGAATCTTAGGTGATTGGGAGTTCCGGGAATTGAAAAACATATGAGCAGAGCGAGTCGCTTTTTCGATGCGGTGCGTGACGAGGGTTTCACACAAGCGGTGCTGCGTACGCGTTTCGTGCGGCCTTGGGTCATGCGTGCCTTTGAGATCATCTACTGGCACGATTACACCTGGACGACCACTAAATGGATGGGCGTACCCGCCTTGAAGTATCCATCCGACGCCTGGAGTTATCAGGAAATCGTGTATGAGACGAAACCCGATCTGATCATCGAAACCGGCACCAATCAGGGCGGAAGCGCGCTATTCTTCGCGAGCCTCTTCGATCTGCTGGGTGCGGGGCGAATCGTTACCATCGATATCGATGATCGCAAGGACCGGCCGGTCCATCCGCGAATCCAGTATCTCACCGGATCCAGCACTTCCGCGGAGATCATTCAAAGTGTCGAACAAATTGCCGCCAAGGCCAGCCGCATCATGGTCATCCTGGATTCCGACCACTCCGAAAAACACGTGTTTGAGGAACTGCGCCTCTACCATCGGTTCGTCACGCCGGGCTGCTATTTGATTGTTGAAGACACCAATGTTAACGGCCATCCGGTCTGCCACAAGCACGGGCCCGGTCCCATGGAGGCAAGAGCCCGTTTTCTGCCCGATCATCCTGAGTTTGAAACCGATTTGTCTCGAGAGCGCCTGGGCATTACCGCCCACCCTAAAGGATTCCTCAAGCGTGTCTCCTAACTTCGCCGCGGCCACGCCGAACCGCATGTCGTTAGCGGCCAGCGCGCCTGCGCGGGCCCTAATCGCTGCCGTTCTGTTGATTTTCTTCGCGGTATTGTTTCTCAGTTTGCGAAGCAATCAGTTCACGGCCGTCGATGGAGCGCTGCGCTGCCTGGAGGTTTACCATCATCCGCATATTTTCTTTCACGGCAATAACCACTTGCTCTATCCCGTCGACATACTGGCCTGGTCCAAACTAGCCGGGCTGTTGGGATTGTCCGAAGCCACTCCGACCGGGTACATGCGAATCAGCCAAGGCATGAACTGTTTCGCGGCGGCCGCTACCGTGGCGCTGCTGTGGCTGTTGATCAGTAGCATTCTCGAAGATACGCTGGTCAGCGTCCTGTTCGTCGCCGTATATGCTTTTTCGAGAGCCTTCTTGCTCCACGCCACCAACTCGGCCGAGCCCATGGTGGGGTTGATGTATGCGGTGGCGGGCGTGCTCTTGATCAGGATCGCCGTGAGGCGCGCCAATCTAGCGCTAGTCGTTCTCTCCGGCATTCTCATGGCCCTGGCGTTGGCCACATATCAGGCGATGTTTCTGGCCGTCGCGGCGTGCCTTTGGATCTGCCTTTTTGAGAAATCCGAAGCCGGACCCGTCAGTGCGCGCGAGCGCGTATCGATAGTCTTGCTGTTCCTGGTCAGTTGCGGAGCCGCCGCCTCGCTGCTTTACGGCCTGGCTTATTCCATCCAAGGAGTTCCCTTCGGATGGCCGATGCTTCGGCATTTTCTCCAGATTGGCGGTGGCTCCGAAATCTATGCCCGCTTCTCCGTATCCAGGTTCCTCAATTTTCCCATCGGCTTTCTGGACGATTTGGCCCCGGTAGTGCCCGCCAACTATGCTGGGCTTCGATCCTTGCTCCACCGGCCTCACAATGCCGGATGGTGGGCCGCGATTGCGGCGATGGGCGTCATCGTCTTCGCTCCCCTGATGATGGTCGCGGTGCGCGGGCTCAAAACCTTGCCCAACTGGACGTTTCGTGACCGCTGCATGGGTGCGCTGGGAATTGCGAGCGTGCTGCTCGTTTTCTGGCCGCTGCTTTATTGGGATCCCATGTACGATAAGCTCTGGCTCCTGCCGTTGGCAATTCTCGCAGCCGCTCTAGTATACATAGCGCGAATCGGACATTGGACCGGCAGAACCCGTATTCTTACCGTATTCTTGCTCCTGGTCCTTACGGCCATCGAACTACCGGCAAACCTGTCTCGCGCGATCATCGACAGCCGCTCGCCGACTGTGGGCCTTCCCGAGGCGGTCACGGTCATGCAGATCGTCACGCCCAACGACGGAGTCGTCACGGATTTCGACAAAATATCATCCCTATATGTGGGCTACGCCGGCAGTGACAATGCCGTCGTCCTGCCTGCTCTCAATTCCACTACCGGCGGACCCGCTGTAACAGCGCTTCTGGAGAAATCTCAGCAACGCCATGGGAAGTTGTACTTCCTGGGCATTCTTGATGAAAACGAGGCTTCCTGGAATTCCTTCCTGGGCAGCCGCCTGGGAATACCCTATGGTAGTTTGGACGTTTATCGTGCCCACTCCCGGGTCGTGAGGCAGTTTCGGATAGATGATATCTCCCTCACGCTACGCGTGTACGAAGAATAGATGCAACCGTTATTGGCTGCAGTCCACTACGCCGTCATAGGACATGTTCGGTGCATAGCAAGTGGCGTTTAGCACCGCGGTCCAATTGGCGTTCGGCCAAACTGTTTGCGCCCATTGCGCGACTTGACCGACCAGCGTCGGATCAGCGCCCATGAACTTAAAGCGCGGGATCATGTACCAGACCCAATCACCGAACGCGCCGGTGTAGCTGCCCAGCGGAACCGGGTTCACAGTCGGACTGGCCCAGGCGCCCGTGTAGAACTGCTGCGGGGTGAATTGGGTCACCTGAGCCAACCAGGCCGTCAACATCCCGTTCACAACCGAGGCTCGGGTCGAACTGTTGACCCCCAGCCACTCAAAGCGGTTGGCTTGCGGAGCCGTCAAAAGACCAATATCATTGACCACCGGCTGCCAGCCTTCTTGCCCCAACTGGGGACCCACGCCGTTATTGGAGATTTGCAATCCCTTGATCATCCACATGATCTGTAAAGCGGCTTGGGGCTGAACCAGCTCGCTGATGCCGCCTACAAATCCATAACTGTATCCCCAGTCGATCGGTTGATGATCGTGCTGTTGTTTGTTTGAATTGTTCAGGATCAACTGCAGGTGATACCAGATGTAAGCCAGGTAGGTGTAAACGGCGCTGGTGCCGTTTCGAAGACCCACCGCGCCCGGAGGCATGTGCAACTCGTGCGGGGAGGTCATGAAGGGTTGCTGGCTATACCAGGCTCGCTGGTCGGCCGCCGTCGAAGCGAAAATGCTCTGGGCGAATCCCTCCAATTGGAACTCGTTCATCATTTCCCAGTTTTTCACCATTCCCCACTGAGTAAGCGAGTACATCGCGTCTATAGTCGGTGGAGTGTACCCCGTGCTGCTGTTCCAGATGGCAGGTCCCTCCAGTTGTTCTAAAGTGTAATAGCCTCCGAACCAGGCGCTAAAGTTAGAGGCCTGTCCGGTGTAAGCTACCGGATCTAGAAGCCTCAAATTCGCCCGCAGCGTCGAATACACGGTGTTGTACGGGCTACTGGTGAACGCGGTGCCAAAGGCATCGATGGGATGTGTCCCAGGCAGCCACTGATTCCAGTCCGGAAGCTGGAAGGCAATCTGAGTTTCACGGATGTTCAGATTGCCGCTGGCGGAGAATGTCGAATTCTGAATGCCGGACGGAAATAGCCCATTCATCATTTCCTGATCATTGTCCAGCACCGCGTCGAGTCCAGCGCCCGCGGCCCAGTCGATAACAGGCCCAGAGTCCAGTCCAGGACCGGGCTGATAAGGCGGATTCCACGGCCGGCCCGGATTCACCACGTTCAGTGTGCGGATATAACTGGCGATCTGATTGCCCTGCTCCGCCGTCAGCCCGTGGAACATGGCGCGTGTCCTAACGGAATTGTTCGAGTAATTGAAATACTTAAGATCCCGGCCATCCTGGGCATGGCAATCCGTACAATGAGCCTGAATTGGCGTCGGCCCGCTGGTAGTGGGCTTAGTGAGAGACGCGGTGTACCACAAAGTCTTCCCAGTGGCGATATCCGACGCTTGGCTGGAGGGCGGCTGCCAGGTATTGGGGTCCTCCTGCACAAACGCCTGGGCCGGGATCAATGAACTACCGCTCGCATTCACAAGATTGAAGGCCAGGACGCGGAAGCCGCTCACCCGGCCATCGGTTCCGTTGAAGCGGAAGCTGATCGTGTTCGTCCCCACTGTGGCCACGCCGGCCGGGAGACTCATGGTCATCTTAAGCGTGCTGAATCCCCCTCCGATTCCTCCGTAAGCGGTTGCGTTCCCCAAAAGCGTAACCGTGGTGTCGCTGATCGGGTTCCATCCCGAAGCATTCACCTGCACGCTCGCCTGGGTTCCATAGCGCAGCCCATGTATCTGCATCGACAGAGTCAGTGCTCCAGTCAGGTTCGATCCGGCCGGAATGCTAAATGGAGTCGTTACTATCGTGCCATCGAGCCCGACCACCTCGAGCGGCAGCTGTATCGGGGGCACCGGCGGCGGCGGTGTCGGCCCGGCCAACGTAATGATCGCGGATGCGGTCTTGTTCAAGGTGGAGGCAGTTACGGTTACACTCTGTCGTACAGATAACGAACTGGGCGCGGTATAGAGGCCGCTCGGGCTGATGCTCCCCACGCCCGGGTTGATAGACCATACTACTGATCCGGTACCCCCCTCAATCGTCGCCATAAATTGCTTCGTCCCGGAAGGCTCCAACGTGGTTTCAGACGGACTAATGCTGATGGACGTCGGCAGAGACGGCGTAAGTGTAATCGAAGCCTGTGCCGTTTTCGACGGATCCGCCAAGCTCGTCAGTGTAAGCAGGATTGTCTGTAAAGTGCTAACTGTCGCCGGCGCCGTATAAACTCCATTGGCGATTGTACCAACAGGCGGATTTAGGGCCCAGCTTACCGAGGTATTGAATGTTCCTGCAATGGACGGCAGGAATGCCACGGATTGGCCGGGCGCCAGCGAGACTGATGCGGGTGTCACGGCTACGCTCACCGTTGAAAGCAGGAAAATTGTAGCGCTGGCCGTCTTGGTTTCGTCGGCCAGGCTCCTGGCGACGATGGTGACCGCTTGGGGAGCGCTTATGGTGGCAGGCGCTGTGTAGAGGCCACTGTCCAATCTTCCGACCGACGGCATCATCCAGGTTACATATGGTAAATTCGTCCCGGTCACAGTTGCTTCGAACTTTGCCGATTGGCCGGCGCTCAGCGATGCCGACGACGGCGTTAAACGAATCGCTATTTCATCTTGAGCCAAAACAACGGCTCCCGAGGCAAGCAAAAATGCTGCCGCGAGTAGTTTAATCCGTTGGCCAGATTGCATAATTGACATGTATGTACTAGTGATACTAGTACATTTGGGAGGGTAATGGCTAGCGTTGATTAACCCTAAATCGCCGACCTGTTCCACGTATGCCCGCGCTACCATCTGGACCGATTCTAAGCTCCTAAGCTATTGATAATAATAGGTCACCTTAGCTCGGCGGCCCAAGATCGTCAGCCCAGTTTGGAGAGAATCTGCTTAATCTTATCCGCTATGTCTTTAGGTGGGTTTTTCGAAAGACTTAGCACGAACTCGGCCTTGGCTTCAGCGGGTTCACCCTTCTGAAGCAAGGCCACTCCCAGATGATAGCGGAAGGCCGGCTCGTCGGGATACTTCTTTACCAGACCGTTGAAGATCTGGATGGCACTGTCGTTCAACCCCTTTTTGACGTACACCCAGCCTACCGTATCGGCGATACCAGGATTGCTGGGCGCCTTGCGCTGGGCTGCCTGCGCGAGTGTCAGCGCCTTATCGAGGTCGGTGGACGTATCGGCTAATGCAAACGCCAGATTGTTCATGGCGATGGTGTTGTCAGGATCCAACGCAAGCTGCTTTTGAAGGTTGCCGATTGCTTCGACTTCTTTTCCGGAGGTGTTCTGCAAGTAGGCGATCATGGCAATGATTCCCGGGTTGTTAGGAGCCAGATCCCGTGCCTTTTGGTAGCTGTCCAAAGCGCTGTTGACGTCGCCTTTCAATTGGTACAGATCCCCCAAGGAAGAGTACGCTTGTACCGAATTTGGGTCCTTGGATCGAAGCCATTCATATTGTTGCGCGGCTAGATCAAGCTTACCCGCGCGGATCGCAGTAGACGCCAGAAGGAGGTGTGCGGGTCTGGAATCGGGATTCTGTTTGATCTCTTGCTCCAACAGCGCCAGCGCTTTATCGGGCTGCTTCTCAGCGATATACAGCTGAAGGTAGCCCTCGAGCGGCCTCAGATCTTTTTCGCCGGCTTGGTAAAGTTGGTGGTAGCGCGCCTCCGCCTCAGGATATTTTTTTTCTTGGGTATCCAGAACGGCCATGTGGAGGTTTACATTGACCGAATCCGGGTACTGCCTCAAAAGCGCCCCCAACTCGCTTCGCGCCAACTGGTAATTCTTGTTGCCGAGCAGGGCCGCCGCGTGCATGAGTCGGGCGTCGGCATCTCCGGGATTGATCGCCAGAATCTCGTCGGCAAGCCGGAACGCCTCGTTATAGTTCCTTTCCTTTAGGTCAATCTCCCCCATCGCCTTACGAGGAGCGATAGACGCGGGCTGAAGTCTGGCACTTTCGACAAACTGGCCCCTAGCAAGATTCGAATCGCCCTTTGCCAGGTACGCCAGACCGAGATTGTAGTGCGCCACTTCGTCATTCGGGAGTCTCGCTATCACCGAATTCAGCTCCGATACAGCCAAGTCCAGCTTCTTAGGATCGCTACTCTTCGCAAGGACGATGGCACGCGCCAAACGGGAATCCGAATCTTCCGGATTCGCCTTGAGGACTTGGCCTAGCTCTTCGATGGCATCCTCTGGCTTGCCCTCGAGAATCAAAACCTTCGCTCTCTTCTTCTGATAAAACGTTCTATCCTTCGAGAGACTCAGTCCAGCATTGTATTCGCTAAGTGCCTGATTCCACTTACCATCGGCGGCATAGAAATCTCCCACAATTCCATGACCCAGGGGAAAGTCACGTTGATCATTCAGGATTCGTGAGAGTGTCTGTGACATCTCTTCCGTACGATGCATTTGATTATAAAAAGTCGCTAGCTGAATCAGAGGACCTGCTTCCTTAGGCATGTTGGCGGCCTTCAGTTTAAGAAGCTCTTCGGCTTCCGCAGTCCGTTTGTCAAGCATGTACTGATTGAATACAACGTCGTACATCTGGCCGATGTCCTTATGGATCGGCAGAAAACCCTTCGCCCAACGTTCAGCTTCGCCCACCCGACCGAGCCGGATCAGAACCTGGATCATCGGATAGATAACGCCCGGCTCCCAAGGGCGAATCGTGTTCGCTCTTTGATAAGTGCTGACCGCCTCATCCAACCTCCCGTCGATCGACGCCAAGTCGGCGCGAAGTCTAAGGCCGTCAAAGGAATTTGGATTGTTTTTCAATAAGTGATCCACAATTCCGGCGACTTGGTCGTAGAGGATCTTGGGCTTTTGCTGCGATTCTTGGTACCCGTTCAGAGCTACATCGGCGAGTTGAATTCGGATGTCATCGCGAGCGGGCGCCAAGTCTAATCCGCGATGTAGTTCTTGATAAGCGACAAAGGCATTGCCTTGTTTCAATTCGGCGAGTCCCAAGCGATAGTGAGGCTCGGCAGAGGTTTGGTCCTTCTGGATGCTCTTACGAAAGTTTATGACGGCTTCGGCATACTTGCCCTGCTGGTAGTATCTATTCCCTAGGTCCAAATAATGGGCAGCTCCGCGATTACAGCCGGTCAGAACAACAGCCAAAGCGATCGCGACAAGGATGGGCCTGGCATTTTGCCCAATTGCAGTAGAAACTGTCATAAGAATCTGGAACATACGCCAGCGCCGCCCTATCTGAAATGCGGCGCCGACTTTTCTCCTGGTGTTCTACTAGTTTACCTGAGGGAGACCGATCCGTAAAGGTTATGTGAGAAGCTAGGAAGTACCATGGTACTTTGAACCAAGCATTAGTACTTAAATGGGTTGCCTTGGCCTTTACAGTCTGAGGGAGCTCAGATATGATCAGTATGTTCTTCAGGGCTCCCGCTTATCGGCAGCCTGAGGTTTAGACGTCAGAAAGGGACACGAATGCAATTCTGTTTTCGCTTGGCACGCCGTACTAAGTTTAGTATCTCTGAGCGGCCAAAATTTTCGCTACCGACTTTTCAAAATGGAGATTACCAATCGATGAAAACTTACAAGTTCATGGGAAACCTTTGCGGAGTAATCCTGCTGCTGGCTTTCAGTGCCGTGGCGGGAGCAACGGTATTAACCCCTCTACCCTCTGGAACCACAACTCCGATATTAGCGACTACCGAAACCGGCACACTGGTTGCGGGCAGCACCGTCTCGGGGAGTTATAATTTAGGTACCGGCGCTTCTGGGACAATTACGGAATCTGTCTACACGGAAGTTGGCGGCACTCTCGACTTTGTCTACCAGTTCACCAACACGAGTCAGACAGACGGGATAGGGGAATTAGCGGTATCGAACTTTGCGGGCTGGCTCACCGGCGTTGGCTACCAAACCGCTGCGTTTGGCTCGTTCTCCGCTTCCGCTGGCACGAACCCCAATCCGACTTCCGCAAGCAGAACAGGCGTCGTTGCTAGCCCTCTCAGCGGCACTACGGTTGACTTTAATTTCTCCCCCACTGAGGCGTGCAACTCGGGCGTCGGCTGTCCAACCCCCGCGGAGAGCGCCATCCTGATCGTGGGAACCAATGCGACAACGATCAGTAGCGGCTTCGTTTCGATCATCGATGGTGGCAGCCAAACTCTTATGGGTTTTGAGTCTCCCGCTCCGGAACCTAGATACTACGGCGCGCTTCTGGCTATCGGCTTGGCCATGGCTTCCGTGGTAGCGAAGTCCCGCCGGAAGAAGCAAGACGCTTAACGGCGATAAATAGCAGCGTCGGTAGTCTGCGTACACCAGGAATAGCTAGGCTAACCAAGTCCAGTTCTAACGCTAATGCAAAGAGGGGCTGAAAAGCCCCTTTTTGCAGTTTAAGCTCTCTTATCTTTTACTTCTTGCAGCCCCCCGACCAGCGTCAGACCCGCTACCAATCGCTTCAGGGTCCATTCTCCTCGCATGATCGTGGGTGCGAATCTCGGCATCTGTACTAACGCCGTCATTTTCATGCGCCAGAGCGAAACCGCAGTCCCCGAACAGGAATAGCTGTCCACGGCGCATTTCTAGTACTATCAGTACCAACGTAACATTCTTAACTTTGCGCATCATTGTAAAATGAATGAAACGGAACCGTCATTTTTCTTTGTGCAGCCCATGGAATCTTCACTTAGGCGTTGGGAAGACGTACCGACGAATGGCAACGCCACAGCCACGCCAGGGCGAGTCTTTTGGATTACGGGATTATCCGCCGCGGGCAAGACCAGCATCGGCCGGGCGCTGTGCACTCACCTGCGGGCTACCGGCTGCCGCGTAATCTTTCTAGACGGAGATACGCTTCGCGCGGTGGTTTCGAGCGATTTGGGCTACAGCGCCGAGAACCGGCGAGCGGCTGCGATGCGAAACGGCATGCTCTGCCGTATGCTTTCCGAGCAAGGCTTCGATGTCGTCTGCTCCACGATTTCGCTTTTCCACGACGTACAACGTTGGAATCGCGAAAATATTTCCCGATACAACGAAATTTTCGTGCGGGTTCCGTTGGAGGAACTGAGGCGCCGCGATACCAAAGGAATATACGTGGCCGGTAGTGAGCGCCGGGGGGCAAATATTGTCGGAGTCGACATCCCGGCCGAGATACCGGAGGCGCCCGACCTCATTCTGGATAATGAGAGCTCGCTCGATCCGGCGGAAGCGGTGCGGCGAATTTTGGATCGCGCAGCGCGATTGGAACGCCAGCCCTCGATCTTGAACCGGGTGGTGGTGCAATTTGGGACGAAGGCCGAAACACTGGAACGGCTCGCTCCAATATTGAGTAGCGCGGCAATCCTGCCCCAGGTCCGCTTTTCCGTCGCCGAGTGGCGCGAGGATAAACCAGGCGTGCTGGCGCGCATCTTCGCGTCTGCCTGGGGCTCGGAAGCGCTAATCGTGCGGAGCAGCGCCAGGAGCGAGGATTCAAGCTCCGAATCGAATGCCGGAAAATTTACATCGGTATCAGGCGTTGAAGGTACGGGGGCGATCTCGTCCGCAGTGGAACGTGTAATCGCGTCGTACGCAGGCAACGAATCCCTGGACGATCAGATTTTCGTGCAGCCGATGTTGAAAGAAGTATCCATGGCCGGCGTGGCCGTCACACGCGAGCCGCATGGAGGCGGCCCCTATTTCGTCATCAATTACGACGATTTCTCCGGCCGCGCGGATCTCGTGACGTCCGGAACGGCCGAAAAGCTTAAGACTTTTATCTGTCTGAAGACGCACAACGAGGGCATTCCCACCCCCCTCGCGCCGATCCTGGATTTATTACGAGAACTTGAGTCTCTAGTGAACTGCGATGGGATCGACGTGGAATTCGCGGTCGACAAAAACGGCGCGCTGTATCTTCTGCAAGTGCGCCCGCTTGCGCTGAACCAAGCCGCGCTGCTTGACCAATCATCGGCAGATGCGGAAGCGACTGCCGCCGCGACGGTCGAGATCGCGCAGAAGGTGGAGCTGTTAACCCGTCCGCATCCCTACCTGCATGGCAAGCGGTCGGTATTTGGGGTCATGCCCGATTGGAACCCAGCCGAAATAATCGGGTTGAAGCCGCGGCCTTTGGCGCTTTCCCTTTATAGAGAACTGATCACCGATTCGATCTGGGCCTATCAGCGCGACAATTACGGGTACAAGAATCTGCGGAGCTTTCCTCTGCTGATGAGCTTTCACGGGCTGCCTTACATCGATGTCCGGGTGAGCTTCAATTCATTCATACCCCGCGACATGAAGCCGGATTTGGCCGAGCGGCTGGTGAACTATTACATTGAGCGGCTGGTGGCGCAACCTACCTTGCACGACAAGGTGGAGTTCGAGATCATTTTTTCCTGCTACACGCTGGATCTTCCTGAACGGCTTTTGGCGCTGACCAAGAGCGGGTTTTCACAGGAAGACATTGCCGACATCACCGTTTTGCTTCGCAATCTGACGAACAAGATCATTAACAATCAGAATGGGCTGTGGCGTCACGATCGCGAAAGAGTGGATCAGCTGGCCAAGCGCCTTCCGACTATCCGCGACGCATCTATCGATAAAATTTCACGCGTATATTGGCTGCTCGAAGACTGCAAGCGTTATGGGACTCTCCCATTCGCCGGATTGGCGCGAGCGGGTTTTATCGCCACCCAGTTTCTGAGCTCGCTGGTAGCAACGGGAGTATTAGACCGGTCCGGGCACGCAGCGTTCATGTCGGATCTTGAAACGGTCGGGTCACAGATCGGCCGGGATTACCAGTCGTTGAGCAAGGATGAATTCCTGGCGCAGTACGGCCATCTACGCCCGGGAACGTACGATATCCTATCGGCGCGCTATGACGAGGCGCCCGATCTTTATTTCGATTGGTCGGATCGGAGCCAGCAACACCGCACGTCGCCGCGCTTTTTGTTGTCCGTCAGCCAACTGCGTTTAATTGAGCGTTTGCTGAAAGAGCACGGCATCGAACACGATATCCTCAGCCTCATAGACTTTATCAAGGGCGGGATCGAGGGGCGGGAATACGCCAAGTTCGTCTTTACCCGGAGCCTGAGCGACGCGCTCTCGCTGATTAAGCAGATCGGAGCCGAGCACGGACTTTCGCCCGAAGACTGTTCTTTTCTCGACATCGCCGACATTCGTTCGCTGTATGCCGAGAGCGGCTGCGTGGGAACGCGACTCAAAGCGAGCGTCGCGGAAGGGAAACGCCGGCACCATCTGACGCGCCGCATTGTTCTTCCGCCGCTGATCTCTTCGCCGGAAGATGCGTTCGCATTCCATCTGCCGACGATCCACCCGAATTTCATAACCAAACACTGCGTGACCGCGCCGGTCAGTACCATCGACGATCCGCCGGAAAAGATCAAAGACACGATTCTATTTGTTCCCAGCGCCGATCCCGGGTTCGATTGGATCTTCAGCCGCGGCATTGTCGGCTTTGTCACCCAATTCGGCGGAGTGAATTCGCACATGGCGATCCGGGCCAATGAGCTGGCCATGCCGGCGGTCATCGGAGCCGGCGAAACATTATTCCGCCGTTGGAAAAAGGCGGGCAAGATTTGCCTGGACTGCGGCAACCAACAAGTTCAGGTCATATCATGAAGACGGTTGGGGTGACTCAGCGGGTCGCGGTCGACCCACCGCATGGCACGCGCCGCGATTGTCTGGATCAGGTCTGGCCAAAATTCCTCATGGCGTGCGGGTTGATTCCAATTCCAATCCCCAATTGTAGGGACGCCGCATTGACGATCTGCGAAAACGTTAGCGGCATTATCCTCACTGGGGGGAACGATTTGACGGCCTACGGCGGCGACGCTCCGGATCGCGACGAAACCGAGAGCGCGCTCTTGGATTTGGCCGAGCGGAGGGACATGCCCGTTTTGGGCGTGTGCCGGGGAATGCAAATGATTCAGCACCGCTTCGGAACGCGCCTGGAAAAGGTGCACGGCCATGTGGTTCCCCGCCAGCATATTTCGATCGATGGCAGGCGCGTAGAAGTGAATAGCTTTCATAATTTCGGGGCGACGGAGGTTCATCCTCCGCTGATGAGTTGGGCGGTCGCCGACGACGGAGTTATCAAGGCAGTCCGGCACGCCGATCACCGCATGTTGGGCATGATGTGGCATCCGGAACGTCTGGAGCCGTTTGCCGCGGATGACATTGCGCTGTTTTCCCGGTTCTTCGAAGCCTGAACTATGCGAGCCGTCATTCTAGCCGCCGGACGCGGCAGCCGCCTGGGCGCAATCGGCGAGGGCCGGCCGAAATGCCTGGTAGAACTGGCCCATAAGCCGCTCATCCGGCGTCAAATCGAGGCGCTCCGCGGCGGCGGCGTTTCCACCATCGGGATCGTACGCGGCTATCTCGGAAATATGGTCAACATCGAGGACGCCACGTATTTCGAAAACCCACGCTGGGCCGAAACGAATATGGTGATGTCGCTGGCGGCGGCGGCGAGCTGGTTACAAGCCGACTCGGTGGTCATCAGCTATGCCGATATTTTTTATGGGCGCGACATCGTGCGGGAGCTGGCCGCTTCATCCGGCGACCTGGTGGTGGCCTATGACCGCGGTTGGCGGAGTTTGTGGACCCGCCGGTTTGCCGATCCGCTGAGCGACGCGGAAACATTTCGGACCGATGCAGGCGGGAACCTGATTGAGATTGGAAGACGAACGACGCACATCGAGGATATCGAGGGGCAGTATATGGGTCTGCTCAAATTCACGCCCCAGGCATGGCGCGCGGTCGAGGCTTTGCTTACTTCCGTGGATGCAAAGACGCGCGACAGAATGGATATGACCACTCTGCTCGGAACATTGCTCGAGTCGAGCTTCCCTATCAAAACCGTCAATATCTCCGGCCAATGGGGCGAGATCGACAGTTCGGGCGACTTGGAACTGTACGAACAAATGATACGCGAGGGCGACCTTTGCATCGAGAACTGAGCTTAAACGGAGCCTTGCAGAATGCTTGAACCCTCGATCAAACACGGCAATTTCGATAGCCTGGCGGGCGACTATTCCCAGTATCGTCCCGGCTATGCTCCGAGCGTCGTTCCAGCCGTCCTTTCGCTGATTGGCCGTCCAGCCCGCGATATGGAAGCAGTGGATGTGGGCGCCGGAACCGGCATCTGGACCAGGATGCTGGCCGCGCAAGACCTCGGTTCCATTACCGCGATCGAACCCAGCGATGAGATGCGCCGCTATGGCGCGATGACATCGTCCCAAGGAACGAATATCGTTTGGCGCCAGGGCACTGCCGAGGAAACCGGTCTAGCGGCGGGCGCGTACGATCTGGTCAGCATGGCCTCGTCCTTTCATTGGACGGACTTCGACAAGGCCTGCGCGGAGTTCCAACGAATCTTGCGGCCCGGCGGACGTTTTGTGGCTCTGTGGAATCCACGAATGATCGAGCTAAACCCGCTGCTGGTCGAAATCGAGCAGGAGATCACGCGGCTGAATCCGGAAGTGAAACGGGTTTCCTCGGGACGTTCCGGTCTTACCGACAGACTGACCGATCTGCTGTGGGCCAAACCGGGTTTCGACGATGTGGTCTATATGGAAGCGCGGCATGTGGCCACTCAAACTGCGGCACAATATATGGGCGCCTGGCGCTCGGTGAACGATTTGCGCGTACAGCTGGGGGCTGATCTATTCGATAAGTTTCTAAATTTCGTGGAGCGCAAGACCGCCGGGCTCGAGGAAATCCAGACGACCTACCTGACGCGAGCCTGGGCGGCGAGGCGGACCTAAGGGTTGACCGTCATGAAGGCCGGGAGGATTAAGACCAAGTCTGCGAAGGTGCCTTTCAACCCTGAAGAAATCATGCTGCGCGCCGATACGTTATTTCGCGGCGAACAATCTAAGGATTTGCAGGCCGTCATCGCGGAGAAGATCGAGGAGCTTCAGCGCTACGATGTCCTGGCGATGGATCGGGTCGTAGCGATTTTGATGTGGGGCCGAAGCGGTTCGCTTCTTCTAGCCAGTTATCTCGACGGGCATGAAGACGTGATGATGCTTCCTGAAAGTTGCGGCCAGCGATTGTACGAATTCGCGGAGCGATATCAGTTGTTGCCGTTACGTGATAAGTTATTCGCGTATGCGGCCTTTGAGTCACACTACCCCCGCTTTTTCGATGGCGAATTCGCGATCTCCCGCACTCAGTATTACGCCGCGGTACAAGCTATTCTGGAATTCTATGGCAGCTGGCCCCCAGACTTCCTCGATTCCCGCCGGGCTTTCTTTCTATTTGTGCATATTGCGTACAATCTAGCGCTTGGTCGACGTCCAGCTAGCTCGCATCCATTGGTGGTTTACGCGCAACACATGCTGGATGATGGAGTGGCAAGGAGTCTGGTTGAAGACTTTCCGCGGGCCAAATTCCTCCACACGGTTCGCGATCCGCTAACCACCTGTGACGGAGTTTTTCATAACCATTTTAAATTCGCGGAAGGACATGCTCCATCCCACAGTGTCATTCCAATAATTCCCTATACGGCTCTCTCTTGTCTGATTAATAGAGATCGACCTCATTCCGGGATGGAATCCCGAACGCGGACAATACGCTTCGAGGACCTACACTGTGATCCCGCCGAAACCATGCGCGACATCTCGGATTGGCTGGGGCTCGCGTATCGCACGACATTACTGGACAGCACCTTCAACGGAATTCCCTATGTTGTAACGCGTGATGGAAAAGCCTGGTCGGGCGCGCGTTTGGAGCAGATTCAGCGACACTCGTGGTATCTCTCGCCGAAGGATCGAGCGCTCCTGTACGCATTGCTTTATGAAAACTTCACGGACTGGAACTATCCTTGTCCAAAGATCTTTCGCCATGCAATTGTCCGTTTAGCCGTTTTTGTTTCGCTCTTGCTTGTTCCGATGAAAATGGAAATCGTCGCCGCGCGCGCCGTCTTCAAGCGAAGGATGCTGCCGGCGTTACGGCACGGAGACGTTCCGCCTGCGATAACGTCCTTACTCGGCATTGCGCTTTGCCGCCTGAAGATTGTTTGGCGCTTGGCGTCTGCTTTTGTCCGGCGATTTGCCTACCGAACGACATTGTTACAGGTCGACAATAAGAAGCGCGCGCTGGAGCGCCGTGATGTTGACGCGTTGGTTAAAGGGAACGGAACTCCGTGCGGAGGATCTTGAGTGAGAGGAGATGCCTCGATCAAATGATGAATTCGATACTGCAGACGGCCCTTTATCCGGGGTCGCTCAGACAGGTGGCGGCTCGTAAGATAATTCGCCGATTCCCGCGGTCATGGCTGCGTGCCCTTACGTACAAGTCTTTAGTGGAAAGCGAAGTAGTGCAATATCCGTATTATGGGTATTGCATGTATAATGCCGCGCGACTGGCAGGGCGGTTGGGTCATAAAGTTGTCACCGCTATTGAATTCGGCGTGGCCGGCGGGAACGGTCTGATAGCGGCCGAGCGTCACGCGCGGGAGATTACGCGGGAACTCGGCGTTGAGTTTCAGATCTACGGGTTCGATAGCGGAGAAGGGCTGCCGCCGCCCACGGATTACCGCGATCTGCCCTTTGGGTGGCAAGCTGGATTCTATCCAATGGATCAGGGTGCACTCAGACGGCGACTCACCGCGGCGCAACTTGTCATCGGGCAAGTGCGGCAGACCTGCGCGGACTTTCTCGCCCAACATGACCCCGCTCCGATCGGTTGCATGTTCATGGATTTAGATTTGTACTCGTCAACCATGGACGCATTTCAGCTCCTCGAAGGCGCGGACAAATACTTCCTCCCGCGGATCTCGATGTACTTTGACGACATTATCAGCTCCGATCTTTGCGATTTCACCGGCGAGCGTGTGGCTATTGCCGATTTCAACTCGCGGTCACAAAATGCCAAGATATCCCCGGAATGTTATGCGAGGTTCCAGCATTTTACCGGGATTTGGAAACATCAGATTTTCGTTTATCACAACTTCGCTCATCCGGACTATTGCCGGTTTGTGGGCGAACTGCAGTATCCCGATGCGCCCCACGCGGCGCTACGCGATTGACCGGATTTACTTCGGGCTTGACTTCCTAAGGCCGCTCAGACGTGCATGTCGTGGAATATCTGCGTGTGCGCCGCCACTATCCGAGCCTCCGCCTGTGGGTCGGGCGCGAGGTTCCAATTGCCCATTTCGTGCGTGCCCCCCAGCAAGACCCCGTCAGGGCGCGAAAACATGTACAAGCCGTCGGGCGGCTCAATGGCGTAATCCACTTCGGGCTGCGGCAACAAAATAGTGAGCTGGCCTTTGACCGGCGTCAACTCCGAATCGTTGAACAACGCCTTGGCGCCCAGGCCGGTGCAGTTCACAATAACGGTGTGAGGCACGGCCAGCACCTCGTGAAGATCGTGCATTTCCTGAAGTACGATTTTGCCGCCGGCGATACGGAACTCACGCAGCATCGCCTCCAGATAATGCGACGGGTAGATGAACATGGTGTCGTACTGCCGCACATACGGGAAGGGAAAGGGATGCTCCCGCGGCGTGAGATTGCGTGTCTCGGGCATCAGGCCGGCAAGCAGCCCGTGTCTGCCCATCATCGGACCATCGTCCTCAAAAGGCTCGCGGCTTAGCGTATAGTTGGCAGCCAGCGGATGCCGTAGTATTCGCCCACCATGAGTTGATAGCGGCGATAGGAGAACCGCGCTGCTTCGACGAACTGCGTCATGAATTGGGGCGTCGCGATGGCGTGGTCGAATACCGTAGCCGGGAAGACCTGGGCGCCGGCAATGTTGGATGTCGTTTCGGGGGGAAGAGCTTTGGCGTAAATGGTGACGTCGACGCCGTGTTCCTGGAGCAGACGCGCGGTAGCCAATCCGACGGCGCCCGAACCCAGCACGGCCATCCGCATCGCGCCCGTGGGCAACGCTTGCTCCACCGCCAGATGAGCGGTTCCCCAGGAAAGCGTGATACCGCCGCCACCGTGGCCGTAATTATGGACGATCGTTTTTTCTTCGATCGTTTCCTTTCGCACCACAAACCCGGAAGGCCGGTAGGGTCGGAGCCCAACCACTGTGCGGATCACCCGGTCTTCCGATACATTTACCTTGGCGAACGCACGCGTGGCGGAAGGAGTGGGAGGGGGCCGGACCTGCGTCCGTTGGGCGGAACAGGCGGCGCTGAAAGCCGCAGCGCCCAGGAAGCTGCGTCGATCGATTCGCATTGTAGAACTTTCTAGTTTAGCTATTGGCTATCCTAACTTGTATATGAAGGTCGGATTCATTGGGCTTGGAAACATGGGCTCTCCCATGGCGCACAATCTGGTGCAGGCCGGACACGAAGTCATAATCTACAACCGCACCCGCGAGAAAACCCAGGCTCTGGCCACGCAAGGCGCGCGGGTGGCAGATTCTCCCGCCGAAGCATGCGGCGACGCCGAAGTGGTGATGACCATGCTGTCCGACGACCATGCCGCCGAAGAAGTCGTTTTCGGCAAGAATGGGATTCTGGGCGCCTTGAAGAACGGCCACATACACGTCTCGCACAGCACTATCAGCACGACGCTGGCGAGGCGGCTTGCCACCGAACACGGCCATCGCGGCCAGGGCTATTTGAGCGCGCCTGTTTTCGGGCGTCCGGAGGCAGCGGAAGCTAAAAAGCTGGTCGTCGTCGCCGGCGGTCCAACGCAGCTGGTGGATCGCTGCCGGCCGCTATTCGATGCCATCGGAAGAGTCACATACGTGGCCGGCTCGGAGCCTTGGCAGGCCAATGCCGTGAAAGTCTGCGGAAACTTCATGATCATCAGTATGATCGAGTCCTTCTCGGAAGCTTTCGCCGCATTGCGAAAGTCCGGTGTCGCCCCTCAGCTTTTCCTGGAGGTGATGAATTCGCTATTTCAATCTCCGGTGTATGGAAACTACGGAAAAATGATGGCGGCGGAGCAGTTCGAGCCGGCCGGTTTTGCTCTGCGCCTGGGCCTGAAAGACGTGCGACTGGCGCTCCAGGTGGCCGACGAAGGTGCGGCGCCCATGCCGATCGCCAGCGTAATCCGCGACCGTATGCTGGATGCTTTGGCGCACGGGCAGGGCGAGATGGATTGGTCCAGCCTCGCGAAAGTTGCGGCGCGCGCGGCGGGATTGTAAACTCCGAGTTTTAGAAAATGATCCTGCGGCCAGCCTCTCCGGACGACCTTTCCTTTATCCTTGCCCTGGAGCAGAAGTTCCGCGAAATGCGCCTGCTCAGCGGCAGTGAGCCAGCTGTGCATGAGCGTCAGTTAGCCAATCCGGACTGTTTGTACTGGATCGTTGAAACGGAATCCGGTCCGGCGGGATTCGTGATAATGCGCGATATCCATTCCAAGGACCGCAACATAGAGCTGCAGAGAATCGCGATGGCCGAACCGGGCCGGGGCCTGGGCAGCGAAGTCTTGCATGCCGTCATGGAAAAAGCGTTCGGTGAATTTGGCGCGCACCGTCTGTGGCTGGATACATATTTCGATAATGCGCGGGCGCGACATGTCTACCGGTCCGCGGGATTTTCCGAGGAGGGCGTACTGCGGGAATGCAAAAAATGGGGCGATGAGTATCGGTCGCTGGTTCTGATGTCGATCCTGGAGTCAGAATACAAACGAATCCGCCGAGATTCGTAAGCCAGATCAGTCGTACATGTGCGGATAGGCTTCCCGCATCTTCCGCGCCTGCGCGGCCGCGGTGTCGATCTGCACTAAGGGGCCCTTTCCGATTCCCGGACACCAGGCCGCCGTTTTGCGCCACTCCCGTTTGTCGTCCACCAGCTCGGGCCAAAACGGGAAGATGCTGCACTGCGCCGGTTTCACGGCATGAATCGAACAGCCGCCGTCCCGTAAGAAATGGCATTGAACCTGGCGCGGAACTCTCAGGCGAAGCTGCCTGGCGGTTCGATAAACATAGCGCCGCTCAAAATCGGCCGCGGGCATTTCGAGAAAATTCGCGATGCGCGTCAGATCTCGCTCGGTGAGGTAGACAAATCCTTTTTGAGTGCAACAATTCGTGCAACCCGGCTGGCATTCAAAGCGCAGGCCTTTCATACCGAGGCAGCGTTGACGCTGCTCAGGAAGTGGCGCATGCGCTCGATCGCGGCCATCAGGTTCTCGTAGGAATTCGCGATGCTGAAACGCAGGTAGCCTTCACCGTACGCGCCGAAAGAGGTTCCGCTCAGGCATGCCAAGCCCGCGTCTTTTAATAGCGCATCGGCGAGTGCCTCCGATTTCCAGCCGGTCCCGGTGATGTTGGGATAGGCATAAAATGCGCCGCCGGGGATGGCACAGCGCACTCCCGGGAGTCCATTCAAGCCGGCGCAAAACGCGTCGCGCCTTCGCCGAAATTCGGCGGTCATTTTCGCCACTTCATCCTGCGGCCCGTTCAGCGCGGCGATGCCGGCACGCTGCGTGAAGCTCGCTGTGCAGGAGTTGGAATTCACCATCAGCTTATTTATCGGATCCACCAGCCACTCCGGCATCACGCCGTAGCCCATGCGCCACCCCGTCATGGCATAGGTCTTCGAGAATCCGTCCAGGATGATGGTCTTTTCCAGCATGCCCGGCAGTGTCGTGATCGAGAGCGGAGCCTCGTCGAAATAAATCCGGGAGTAAATCTCGTCGGCCAGCACGATCAGATCGCGATCGCGCGCCAGATCCGCAATGGCGCGAATGTCGGCGGGGGGAATCACGCCCCCGGTGGGATTCTGCGGCGAGTTGAGAATCAACATCTTGGTCTTGGGCGAAAGGCGGTCGCGCAGCAGATTCAAATCGAACGAGAAGCCGCGTTCTTCGACCAACGGAATCGGCACCGGCTTGGCGCCCAGGAAATTGATCATCGATTCGTAGATCGGAAAGCCGGGGTTCGGATAAATAACTTCGTCGCCGGGCTCCAGGAGCGCGAGCATCGGAAAGAAGATGATCGGCTTGCCGCCAGGCACGACGCAGACGTGTTCGGGACCCACCTTTATTCCGCGCGTCCGCGAAATATACGACGCGATGGCCTCCCGCAATTCCGGCAAGCCTTGCGGCGGACCGTAGTGCGTCCAGCCCTCGTCCAGCGCCTTTTTCGCGGCCTCAACAATGTGACGCGGGGTCGGAAAATCCGGCTCGCCGATTTCCAGATGAATGATGTCGCGGCCTTGTGCTTCCAATGCCCGAGCCTTCACCAGGACGTTGAATGCGCCCTCGACGCCGATCCGGCCCATCCGTTCAGCTAGTTTCATATGCTCTTCCTGAAAAACGCAACGTCCTTGCGAAACTCGACGAACTTCACCTTGTCGCCGATGTGGGCGCGTTCGCCATCAATCCGTCCCGTGAGCCGCCGGCCGCTTTCAAGCTGGACGATGGCCAGTTGATACGGCACATCGTTCACATACGCTTCGGGCGGCGAGAAGACTACCGTCTCAGTGTAAACCGTGCCCGACCCCGGATTGGTCATGCGGCCCCCAGAATCGTTATCACGCTGGTGGCGCCCGATCCGCCCAGATTCTGGGCCAGCCCCAGCGAATTGCGCTTCACTTGCCGCTCGTCCGCTTCACCGCGGATCTGCTGCACCACATCGCAGATCTGGCCGACCCCAGTCGCGCCCACCGGATGGCCTTTGGCTTTCAATCCGCCGCTGGTGTTCACCGGCAGCTCACCTTGGATGCAGGTCTTGCCGGCCAGCGAATATGGACCGCCTTCGCCTTTCTTCACGAAACCCAAGTCTTCGATGGCCACGATCTCGGCGATGGTAAAGCAATCGTGCACTTCCGCGAATTGGATGTCGGACGGCTTCACGCCCGCCATTTTGTAGGCTTTCTCCGCGGATATCTTTACCGCGCGCAGCGTCGTGATGTCCTCCTTTTCATCCAGGGCGACATTATCTGAAGCCTGCGAGATGCCCAGCACGCGTACCGGCTTGTCCGTGAATTCCGACGCTCGCTCGAACGGAGCGATCAGCACCGCTGCGGCGCCATCGCTGATCAGCGAGCAATCGTAGACCGTCAGCGGCTCGGAAATCGGCTTCCCGTTCAGCGCCTGTTCCATGGTAATAACTTTGCGCATATGCGCCAGCGGATTCTTGGCCCCATTGGCATGATTCTTGACCGCCACGGCGGCCAGTTGCTCGCGCGTGGTGCCGTACTGATACATATGCCGGCGCGCGATCATCGCGAACAAAGCTGGAAAGGTCGCCCCTGCGCGCACCTCGCCGCACAGATCGCCCGCGCCCGCCAGGATTTCGGTCACTTTCGGGGTCGGCTGCGAGGTCATCTTTTCCACGCCCGTGACTAGAATGACGTCGTATAGCCCGGCTGCGACCGCCGAGACTGCATGGAAAAATGCCGCTCCGCTCGAGGCGCAGGCAGCTTCAAATCGCGTCGCGGGGATGCCGGTGATTCCCATTCCAGCCGCCACGTACGGCGCAAGATGATTCTGTCCTACAAATGATGGTCCCGCGAAATTGCCCAGAAAGAAGGCCTCCACCTGGGAGTGTTTGGCCCCAGCGTTCTCCAGCGCCTTTTGACCGGCTTCCACCGCGAGCGACCGGAGATCGCGATCCGGGAAGGCCCCGAATGCAGTCTTGCCGATGCCGACAACCGCAACTTGTCTCATATTTTCAGGATAACCCGCCTGTCGCGCGCCGACGCAGATAGTCCCAGGAATGAACATCGCGAGCGCCGCCGCTTTTCACAAGCGCTTGATTTCAATCAACGAACCGCTGGCAATCGATTTGCCCATTGACGCTGGACATCCAGGAGGAACCATGCCCAGAGTGGAGCGCATGCGCGAAGTTTTAGCCGATCCGCTGACCCAGGCGTACGTCGATCGCAGGTCGAGCGAAGGCTGGAAACCGGTGGTCGTAGTTTGGGAGCGCCAGGTGGAAGGAACGCAGCCGGAACCGGCCGACATCACGGAAGACCCGCCTTACGGCCTCAAAATCGCCGAGGATTGCCTGCAGCTCGAGCAGGATATCCAGGAAAAAGAGGCGCTCCTGCTGATGCTCGAAATGATCATCCAGGACAAGCCTTTGTCGGAGATCGCCGAGTCGTTGAACCAGCGCGGATTTCGCACCCGCCATAACAACAAGTGGACGCCTGGAACCGTCTTCGACATGCTGCCTCGCCTCATCGAGGTTGGCCCCCGCGTGTTCACCAGCGAAGAGTGGGTGGTTCGAAGAGGCCGGCTGATGAACGTCGTCTGATCTTTCCCGCGCCGCTTCCGAAACGAAGTCCGTGCTATCTTCAACTGTTTGCCCCCTCCACTTACAGGCGTACGCGTTCTGGACCTCAGCACGGTTGTCGCCGGGCCCACCGCCACCATGGTCCTGGCCGACTTAGGCGCCGACATCATCAAGGTCGAGCGTATCGACGGCGGCGACGACGCCCGCGGGATGCCGCCCCATCGCGGCGCTTGGGGTTCCTATTTCACGCCTATTAATCGCGGCAAGCGTTCCATTTCGCTCGACCTCAGAAATCCGGCCGCGCGCGAAATAGTGCTGAAGCTGGCGGAAAGCTGCGACGTCTGCGTCGAGAATTTTCGAGGTGGAAAGGCAGTCGAACTGGGTCTCGACGAGCCGGCCATTCGAGCCCGCAAGCCGGACATTATCTACGCTTCGCTTTCGGCCTACGGTTCTCACGGCCCGGACTACACTAAGCCCGGCTACGACGCTATCCTTCAGGCGCGGAGTGGCATCATGAGCGTCACCGGCGTGAATCAGGACACGCCCATGCGCGCCGGTGTATCGATTCTCGATATGGGCGCGGGCGTCTGGATGGCGCTCGGCATCGTGACGGCTCTCTACGAGCGGCAGCGGTCGGGCCGCGGGCAGCGGTTGGATGCATCGCTGCTGCAGACCGGCGTGATGCTGATGTGCTATCACCTGCTCTATCGCCAGTTCACCGGCGTCAATCCGCGGCCGGAAGGAGCGCGTCACTCCTCGGTGGCGCCTTACGGAGCGTTCGCTACCGCCGACGGCGCCATCATGATCGGCACTTCAAATGACCGGCTATTTCGCCGCCTCGCGAAGGCGCTCAATCGTACGGACTGGCTGGACGAGCCGTGCTATTCATCGAATGCCGAGCGCTGCCGCAATCGCGCCGGCCTGGAGGGCCAGATTTCCGATCTCCTGCGCACCAAGCCCACGGCGCACTGGGTGGAGATCTTCAACGAAAACGACGTACCCAACGACGCCGTCCAAAATGCCGAACAGGTTCTTCAGGACCCGCAACTGGCTGCGCTCAACGCTTTCGCCGAAGTCGAGCTTCCGGGCGAAGAGCCGGCTTTGCTTCCGCGCCTGCCAATCGCGCTCTCGCTTACTCCCGCCGCGCCGGCCGGACCACCGCCTCAGTTGGGCGAGCATAGCCGGGCGATCCTGCACGAGGCCGGATATCCCGAGGCGGCCATCGATGAATTGATTCGCGGCGGAGCATGTGGCGCGGAGGCTTAAGTGGGCTACGGCCGCTATTTCGACGAACTCGAAGCCGGGCAGCAATTCCGCCATTGGCCTGGCCGCACCATCACAGAATTTGACGACACGCTCTTCAGCCTGATGAGCATGAACCAGCATCCGTTGCACATCGATGAGCATTACGCCGCCGGAACGCAGCATGGCCGGCGCCTGGTGGAGGGTCCATTGGTGATCAGCCTGGTAATTGGCCTGAGCCAAGCCGATGTCGGTGGCCGCGCGCTCGAAACACTGGATTACTCCGGCATTCGGCACCACCAGCCGGTTTTCCACGGCGATACAATTTATGCCGAATCGACAATTGTGGCGAAGGAAGAGCTTCCGAACGGGCGCGGCGTGGTAATCGTGGAATCGAAAGGCTTGAATCAACGCGGGGAGATCGTGCTCACGCTGCGCCGCAAGATCGTAGTGCCGAAGCGCCCCCCAGGAGAATCGCCGTGGCCAAACTAACAGCCGAGCAGGAGCTGATCGTAGCCACGGTCCGGCAGTTCGTAGATAAAGAAGTGATGCCCGTCGCATCAGCGCTGGAACATCGCAATGAGTATCCGCATGCGCTGGTGGAACAGATGCGTAAGATGGGTCTGTTCGGATTGAACGTGGCCGAGGAGTATGGCGGCGCGGACACCGATTTCACAACGTTTGCGATGATTTTTGAGGAGCTGGGCCGAGGTTGGCTAGGGCTGGCGGGAGTGATCGGGACGCACTCGGTGCTGTGCGACGTGCTCCATCGTTTCGGAACTAAGGAACAGAAACAGCGCTTCCTGCCTGGGCTCGCCTCGGGCGATCGGCGCGGAGGTATCTGTCTCTCGGAACCCAACGCCGGCACCGATCTGCAAAACATCACGACGGTCGCAACTCGCGATGGCGCCGATTATCGTATCAACGGCTCCAAGATGTGGGTCACCAACGGGCGCTATGGCAACACGTTCCTGCTTCTCGCCAAGACCGATCCCAAGGCCGAGCCGGCTCACAGCGGCATGAGCGCGTTCGTAATCGAAAAAGGCGCAGCCGGCCTGACCGTTAGCCGCGACATCGACAAGCTGGGCTATAAAAGCGTCGAGACTTGCGAGCTGCACTTCCAGGATTTCCCGGTACCCGCCGCGAATCTGATCGGAGGCGCCGAGGGCCACGGTTTCAAGCAGGTCATGACGGGCCTCGAGGCAGAGCGTCTCAACGTCGCTGCCCGCGGCCTCGGTATCGCCCGCGCTGCTTTCGAAGAAGCCATTCGCTACGCTCAGCGGCGCACCACTTTCGGCAAACCCATCGCCGAGCACCAGACCATTCAGATCAAGCTCGCCGACATGGCGACGCGCATCGAAGCCTCGCGTCTGTTGATTTATTCCGCCGCCGAGAAAAAAGATCGCGGCGAGCGCTGCGATCTCGAAGCCGGTATGGCCAAGCTGTTTGCTACCGAAACGGCGGCCGAAGTGTCGTTCGAAGCCATGCGGATTCTGGGCGGCAACGGCTACTCAAAGGATTTTCCGGTGGAACGGTATTATCGCGACGCTCCGCTGGTGGTCATCGGCGGCGGCACCAACGAATTGCAGAGGCTCATCATAGCGCGCAATCTGCTGAAGAAATACAAAGTATGAATTTCGGCCGCTATTACGACGAATTCCAGGTCGGCGCGATTTACCGCCACTGGCCCGGCCGCACCATCACGGACCATGACAACACCTGGTTCGCGCTGCTCTCGATGAATCAGCACCCGCTCTTCATTGACGAGCACTACGCGCTCCGCCAGCCCGCAGGCCGCCGTCCCGTTATCGATACGCTGGTCTTCAGCTTGGCCGTCGGCATGAGCGTCGCCGACACCAGCGGTAAAACGATTGCCAATCTCGGATACGAAAGTGTCGTCTTCGACCGCGCGCTATTTCCGGGCGATTCGCTTTATGCCGAATCCGAAGTCATCGAAATGCGCGAGTCCTCGAGCAAGCCCGACCGCGGTATTGTTGGCATCGAAACCCGCGGCTTCAATCAGAATCGGGAGCGGATCATCGTGCTGCGCCGGGCATTCCTCGCTCCAAAACGCGGGGCCGCATGATTATCCGCATTAATAGTGGGGCGGACCCCCTGGTCGACCTGCTCGTATTTGTGAGGCGCTGGCTCGGTTGGGACGAGAGCGGGACGGAGGCGTCCCGCGCGGACCAGGGGGGCCGCCCCACAATTTATGCCTAATCTCAGGTCTGCGAAAACCGTGAAGCAGGAAACTCCACACTACACCCGCGACCTGGTTAATTTCCTCGCCGGCCTCCAGCCATCCGGCCTCGCAGAAGGCGTCGTCGACCGCGGCCGCTATCTCCTGCTTGATTATTTAGGCGTCGCCATTCGCGGATCGTGCTCGGAATCCTCCGCGCCGGTCTATAGAATGATAGACCGCATGCGAATGATAGACTGCATGGCCGCGCCCGGCAGCGCAACAGTTATCGGCAAAAGCATCCGCACTTTGCCCGGCTATGCCGCCCTCGCCAACGGCACAGCGGCCCACGCTATCGAGCTTGACGACACCCACAACGCCGGCTCTATTCACCTCGGGGTCGTGATGTTCTCCACTGCCCTCGCGCTCGCAGAGACCCTGCCGGACATCCAGCTAGACCAATTCTTCACGACCGTCGCCGCCGGGTACGAAGCCGCCGCTCGCATCGCTATGGCGGTTCAGCCCAAGGAGCACTATCTGCTCGGTTTCCATCCCACCTCGACCTGCGGAGTTTTCGGCGCGGCCGTTACCGCCTCCAAATTGCTCGGCCTCACTGCCGATCAGATGCTGTCGGCCGTTGGAATCGCGGGCAGCATGACCGCCGGATCGCTCGAATTCCTCGCCGATGGCGCCTGGACCAAGCGCCTTCATCCCGGGCTCGCCGCGCAAAATGGTATCCAGGCAGCTATGCTCGCAGCCGAAGGGTTTCGTGGACCATCGCGCATTCTCGACGGCCGCGATGGATTTCTCAAAGGCTATTCGCGCCGCCCGCTGCCGGATCTCCTCACCGACGGCCTCGGCGAGTCTTTTGAAATCCTGCGTACCAGCGTCAAACCTTACGCCTGTTGCCGCTACATGCAAGGCCCTATCGACGCGATCCTCGCTCTCGTTCACGAACACGACATCCGGCCCGCTCAGGTCCGCCAGATCGAGGTCGCGGTTCTCAAAGCCGGTTGGCCTCTAGTCGTCGAACCGCGGGATCAAAAGTACCATCCCAAATCGGTCGTCGAAGCACAGTTTTCCATGCCATATGGCGCGGCGGTCGCGGTAATCGATCGCGCCGCCGGACTCGAACAATTCTCGGCAGCGCGGCTGCAATCACCGGACCTGCACGGTTTCATGGACAAAGTCGTCATGACCGAGAATCCCGAAATCGAGAAAACCTTCCCGGAAGAATGGCCGGCCGTCGCCATCATCCATCTTGAAGACGGGCGTAGCTTCGAAAACATGATCCGCCATCCCAAAGGCGACCCGAAAAACCCGCTGACCTGGCCGGAACTGATCGCGAAATTCCGCGCGCTGGCCGGACCCGTCCTGCCGCCCGATCGCTTGGAACAAATTGTCGCCCAGGTTAAAACCGGCGACTCGCTGGCGGGCTTGACCACTCTTTGTACACCTTATGAAAACTGATTTCGATCCCGATTTCGGCTCCGCCCTCGCTGCCGCCGCGGCGATCCGCGAACGTAGGATTTCAGCCGTCGAGCTGACGCAGCACACGCTCGGCCGCATCGAAACCTACCAACCAAAGCTCAACTCTTACGTTTATCAGTTGCGCGACGAAGCGCTCGAAGCAGCCAAGCAGGCTGACCAGGCCATCGACCGCAAGACCGCTACCGGCCTATTTCATGGCGTCCCGATCAACGTCAAGGAAAGCTTCGGGGTTCGCGGCCAGCCTTGTACCTGGGGCGTTCCTGAGTTTAAGGATGCGAAAGCGCCCGCCGATTCCGTCTCCGTTCGCCGGCTTCGGGATGCCGGCGCCATTCTGCTGGGCGCTACCAATGTTCCGAAATTTCTCATGGACGGCCAGTCCTTCAACGAAATCTATGGCGTCTCGAACAATCCCTGGGATCTGGCTCGAACGCCCGGCGGATCATCGGGAGGCTCGGCTGCATCGCTCGGTGCTGGGTTAGCGTTCTTCAGTATCGGCTCGGACATCGGCGGCAGTATTCGAACGCCTGCGTCCTTCTGTGGAATATACGGACACAAGCCGACGCTCGATATCGTAAGCATGCGCGGTCATCTTCCCGGAGGGCTGCGGGACAATCCTGGATTTTCTACGCTGCTCGCAGTGGTCGGACCGATGGCCCGAGCCGCGGAAGATCTCGAAGCCGGGCTGGGCATCCTCGCGGGTCCGGAGCCTCCCGATTCCAAAGCCTTTCAATGGACGCTTCCGCAGCCGCGTCACCAGCGCCTGGGCGACTATCGCATCGGCTATTTGCTCGAAGATCCCGCCGTCCCAGTCTCCAGCGAAACGAAATCCGTTCTCGAAGCGGCCATCCATGCCTGCGAAAAGGCCGGGGCTACCGTAAAACCAGGCTGGCCGGATGGCTTCCAGTTCCAGGAATTGCTGGATACGTACTTCTTCCTGCTGGGCGCTTTCGACTTCAGCGTCATGCCCGCGGAGCGCCAGCAGCACGTGCGCCCGCACTTCGAAAAACGATCGGACAATCTCGCAAAGGGCGCGCTCAGCGGTTTTGCAGAGTGGCAAAGAAAGAATCGCAAGCGTCTGGGTTATCGCGCGATGTGGGAAAAGTTCTTTGACTCTGTCGATGTGTTTCTACTTCCCACCGCGTTCACAACCGCGTTCCCTCATGACACGACGCCTCCCGACAAGCGCATGATCCCCATGCCCGAGGGCGGATCGCAAAACTTCTGGAGCCTGCTTTCTTACATCACGCCCGCGACTTTAACCGGCTGTCCGGCCACCACCGCTCCCGCCGGTCTCAGCAAGAGCGGAATGCCCGTCGGCCTCCAAATCATCGGTCCCTATCTGGAAGACGCGACTACGATCGGCTTCGCGCAACTGCTGGCCAAGGAAATCGGAGGATTCCGGCCGCCTCCGGGCTACTAGTATCGACAGTTCTTCTCGCGATCTCCGGCGACACCACCCGGCTCAACCCTGCTGTGCCACACTGAACTTGAATGGCTTGGTTCACGCGAGAAAAGACGTCCCTGAAGACGGAAGAGGGCGAGCGCAAGGTAAAAACCGAAGGGTTGTGGCTGAAGTGCGAGCACTGCGGCGAGATCATCTGGCGCAAGGCGCTGGAGGACAACCTGCAGGTTTGCCCGAAGTGCGGCCATCACGACCGGATCGATGCCCGCGCGCGCCTGACCATGCTCTTCGATGGCGGACAGTTTGAAGAATTCGATACGCACTTGGCGTCGTCCGACCCGCTGGAGTTCGTCGATTCGAGGACTTACAAAAAACGCCTGGCTTCCAACCAACAACTGACGCATCTGCGCGACGCTATCATCTCGGCGGCGGGGAATCTGAACGGCCGCCGCGTCCACATCTGCGCTTTGGACCTGCGCTTCATCGGAGGCAGCATGGGTGCGGCGGTGGGCGAATCGATCACCCGCGCTATCGAACGGTCGCTGGAGCGGAATGTTCCGCTGATCATTGTTTCGGCGTCGGGAGGCGCGCGGATGCAGGAAGGCACGGTCAGCCTGATGCAGTTGGCTAAGATTTCGGCTGCGCTGATGCGGCTGGACGAAGCCAAGATTCCGTATATCAGCGTGCTGACCGATCCAACCACCGGCGGCGTCACAGCCAGTTTTGCAATGCTTGGCGATCTTAATATTGCCGAGCCGGGCGCGCTGATTGGTTTCGCGGGTCCGCGCGTGATCGAGCAAACCATCCGGCAGAAGCTTCCAGAGGGCTTTCAAACCAGCGAATTTTTGTTGAAGCACGGATTTCTAGACGCGGTGGTAAAGCGCGGAGAGCTGAAGGACTATCTGTCCAAGGCGCTGGATTTCTTTCTCACATGAGTACTCCCGCAGAATATAAGGCGGCGTTGCTCGAGGCGCTCGATCGCATCGATACCAGCCGGGTGGAGCAGGCCATTGAATGGTTTCGCGAGGCGCGGGATAGCTCAAAGCATATCTTCGTTTGCGGGAACGGCGGCAGCGCTTCCACGGCTTCGCATTTCACCTGCGACATCTTAAAAGGCGCGAGCTACAATCGCGACACGCGCTTCCGCATCCTGGCGCTGAGCGATTCGCCGGCGACCCTTTCCGCCTATTCCAACGACGTCGGCTACGAATGCGTTTTCGTGGAGCAATTGAAGAATTTCGCGCAGTCCGGCGACCTGGTGATGTGCATCAGCGGATCGGGCAATTCGCCCAATGTGGTGCGGGCGGTGGAATATGCCAATTTGATCGGTTGTAGAACGATCGCGCTAACCGGACGGGACGGCGGCAAACTAGGGCCGCTGGCTCAGCTAAGCATCCAGGTTGCCGTACCGCACATGGGCCGGATCGAAGACACGCATATGGTGGTGTGCCATATGATCGCGTATCATTTCATGGAAGAGTAATTCCGAACGTTCTCTCCGGGCAAAAGTTACCAATCGAGCGGCGCGTTACGTCATTCCTCAGCATGAAATTACGACACATTGCGGTCATGCAACCAAAGGCCCTTGACGTGCCGGAATAGCTGCGAACCGAGCGATTTCCGGTTTCGAAAAAAAGGGGAGGAGACAAAATGAGATATCTCGTAGCGTGGGTTCTGGGAGTTCCCGGGGTCTTGATTGTTCTCTGGTTTCTGATGAGTCACCACTAAGAGTGGCTTTTTGCCAGCCACTGTGGGCGCCGTACAAGCGGCGCCACGGCCTGGATTTTAATTTAAGCGCCTCTCGGCAAATTCCATCGATTCTACCGGCCCGGATTCAATGGGCTTCTGAATCCTTTCGACAGCCTGCGCCAAAGTGGTCGCCACTTCAACGGAAAACGCCGCTTCCAGCCGCTGCTCGGCTTGCACTCCACCACCCGAAAAGTTCCATAGACCAACCACGATCCTGAGGTTCGGAAAGCTGCGCCGCAATTGTTTAGTTAGCGACCGGACATGCAGCAGCGCGAAGGGCGGCAGCGCGGAGATACACACCACGTCGCACTCCTGCCGCGAAAGCAGATCCAAGGCGTCACCGGGAGAGCGCGGGATGGGCAGAAGCGCAGCCGTATAACCTAACAATTCGAGAATCTGCGTAAGCATTGCCGCGGTGCTCTCATCGGCCCGGTCGTTGGCCGGAATGCACATTATCTTCAGGTCCGGGCGCGACTCTGCCGGTTTCCTGAATTCGAGCATGGGCGCGTCCTCGGCCGCTTCAGCCGTGACGGGCTTGGACAGGCCGTGTTCGGCGAGATCAGCGATAAATTCGTTGATGCTCTGGATCAGGAAATTCTCGCGCGTTTCATCCAGTGCTCCCTTGTGGCGCTCTTCCTCGGCCATGCTCAGAGCTGGAATCATGACTTCGTCATAAAGCTCAACCAGGGGTCGATCCTTGAGAAATGCATCGACGACCGAGCGCGCTTCTCGTTGGTCCATCGCCAGGAGCCGCTGATAAAACTGAGCCTCCGGCGACAAGACCGGTTCGTCGCCCAGAATTATGTGAAGGAACTCCAGGTGTGGAACATAGCGGCCGAGAACGACCAGACACACCGTCAACGGCGTCGACAGCACCAGTCCGATCGGACCCCACAGCGCGGTCCAGAACGCCGCCGCGACAAGAATCGCCAGCGATGAGATACCGACGTGAGTCCCATACAGCCACGGCTCAATGAGGTACGCGACGGTCAGTTCGATAACCAGAAAAAGGCAAAAGCACAAAATCAGCTGAAGCCAAGTCTGGAAGATCGCCAAGGCCAGAAAGAGCGGTAAACTGCCTCCGATGATGGGGCCGATATAAGGAACAAAACGCAAGATGCCCGCCAGAACCCCCCACAGCAAAGCACTCGGGATACCGATAAAATAAAGCCCGATCGCCATGAGTAAGCCGAAGGTCGTGTTGACCACGAATTGCAGACGCAGGTAGTGGCTCACGCGCTGAGCCGCGTCATCGAAAGCCTGTGTCGCAAGATTGAGCCGCCCTTGGCCCGCCAGACGAAGCAACCGATTCCGCAGATCCTCGCGCTTGATCAGCATCACGGCGGTGAACACGATCACGATCACGGCCATGCTAACGGGCGCAACTAAGGGACGGAGCACTTGTCGCAGAGATTGGAGCGGGCTGGGGATGGGCTCGGTAAGCTCCACTCGCACCGGACGGTCGCTAGAAGGCAGGGGCGGAGCCGATTTTTGTGTCCGCGGCCGCGGCTGCGTTACGGGCGGCGCTACCGGATTATCGGGGGGCTCGGACAACTCTTTGGACAACTTCTGAACGTTGTCGGTCGCTTTGGCGAGACCGCCGCCGTGGGATCCATGGAAGGAGTCCAATTTCGTCCGGATGTTGTTTGTATAGTTCGGCAGATCGTTTATGACATCGATCAATTGATTGCCGACAATCCATCCGATCCCGCCCACCAGCGAAAGCGAGACGATCATCACCACGATCACGGAGGGCACGCGGCCCAACCGGAGGCTTTCCAGGCGGGATACCGACGGCGTCAGCAGGAACGCGAACAATATGGCCAGAGCCAACGGAACCAGCACGTCTTTGGCGAAGTACATGGCCGCAATGGCGATGACAAAAGCGGCCAACGGTAATCGATTCGAAGATGCCGGGAAGTTATTGGAGCGTTCCATGAGATCGTAGGGCTCCCCCCGTTGAGAAGAGCCGAGATTGAGTTGGCAATGGTTGGATCGTCAGCGAGACACTGATGTTACAAGCATTTATTTCTCGCGGACGCGAAGAAGGCGAAAATCTCTTTAATGCTATGGGTTGGAAGAAGCCTAACTCTTGCGCTTCTGCTTTTTCACCTTGTAGGTTCCAAACTTAGCTTTGGACTTGTTGATCTTGGCTCTTTTGACGCCATGGCTGGACTTAACATGCTTATTGGGCGACTTGGCGGATGCCAAGGGCGCCAGTAAAGCGAGGGTGACGCATAGCAGAATCAGCTTTCGGAAAGACATGGATGGCTGCTCCTTATCATAGTTCGGCCGCGACGGCCTGGTTCTTTAGCGCCTGGAAAGCCTAGAGGGTAATGGTTAGTTTCCCGACTCCATCGGCGTACTGCTCGCACATTACAAAGGCCGCCTGGATATCCGCCAGCGGCCGCGTATGGGTAAGGATCGGCGCGAAGAGCCTGGAATGGGCAGCCAGCAAGCGCAGGGCTGCTTCAGAATCGTGATTGGAGCGCCGCACGCTATAGAAGGCCAGTTCCTTGCGGCGCAGGATGTGGAGCCCCAGCCGCACGTAGTCTTCCGACGGGATGCCGGTAACCACTACGCGTCCGGCATGACGCGCGGCCTGTAGGCATTGATCGATGCTGTCGGATTTGCCGGCGCAGTCGATGGCTATATCGACGCCGCGATTGGCCGTTTCGCGGAGGATCTCGCGCGCGGGGTCCGCGGCCGCTGGATCGATTACGGCGTCGGCGCCCACCGAGCGGGCCAAATCGCGCCGATGTGCCACCGGGTCGACGGACCAGACACGCGTCACGCCCGATAACTTCAGCATCGCAATGGTCAGCAATCCGATGGGGCCAGCGCCGAAAACGACAGCCGTCTCACCTGGCCGGGGCGCCGCAAATTGCATGGAATGCACCACCACAGCCAGCGGCTCCACCAGGGCGCCTTCCTGATCGCTAACGCCGGCGGCGAGAGGCAGAAGATTGTGCGCGGGCAGATTTACGAGCTCGCGGAAGAAGCCCGGCTCTTCGGGCTGGCTTAAGAAGCGCAGGTTGGCGCAGACGTTGTGATGGCCGGTCATGCAGAATTCGCAGTGATAGCAGTACAGCGCGGGTTCGAGAACCGCGCGATCGCCCGCGGACCATCCCGACACCCCGGGGCCGGTTTTGCGCACCACGCCGGCCGGTTCATGGCCGAGCACCATGGGATAAACGCAGCGCGCTTCGCCGATGCCGCCGTCGGAAAAATAATGCAAATCGGACCCACAGATGCCTACCGCTTTCACAGCCACCTGAATCTGGCCGGGGGCTGGATCGGGAACGGCGGGCGAGTCGACCAGACGAAACTGGTGGGGATTCGATAGTTCAGCGACCAACATTCGCGGGAATTGTGGCCGGGAAGCGGCTACTCGGGCTTCTTGAAGAGATTATCAAAAGCGGCGCGGGCGTCGGTGGGATTCCGGGGCGCTTGCTGGACGGAGTTGGTGTGGTTGTTGTTGGACGGCGCAGAATCGCGCGCGACCGTGACGCGGGGCGAGAACAGCTCACATTCATTGGCGGCATCTTTCACCGCGATGCGCAAAGGGATCGGCTTCAGACACTGGAAGCGCGTGGACGGCTCGAAATGCGCGCATTGCTTGCAGCAGTGCAGCGCGGCCCCGCATTTGGGACACTTGCCCTTCCAATCCGCGTCGGATTGCAGAGCCGTGGAGCAGTTGAAACAGCGGGCTGCCACTACGTTCTGCAGAAGACGGGGAAGGCGTGGGCCGGTCACATCAATAGGCGGGCGCGGTCCGGAGGGTTTCGCTTTGTCTAGAGGCCGGCGGTCCCTGGATTCCCTGTCGGTATCCATGTAACCGCGTTGTTTATATTTACGGTCGTCGTCCATGTGTCGAGTCGACTCCTGGAATTCGGGCTAGTCGCAACACTGCCTACTAGGGCGGTGTCAGCTTAGGTTCATACCTGGCCAATCTGTAGGATCAATCGGAGGTTTGCTGCGGAGCCGGCGAGGCTACTCGGTGAAACAAGATCCCGCTCACGCCTAACTCATATGTACCACGAAACGATCCAGGAAGCCACTATATTCTATTCCGACGGCCACGAATTCTCATTCCGACAGTCCGCTTCCAACTACAGTTCGGTGAACCTAGGTAAATTTACTAAGCCAAATTTAATTACTGGCGCTCCACTTCAGAAGCGCATTACAGGGTCGTGTCAAAGGGTCATCGTAATGATTAGGACTAATGCGAAGCGAGTACCCTAACCTGCCCGTCTGATGGGGCACGAATTCCTTCAGGAAAACATACGCGTCGCCCTGTTGTTCCACCGCCGGAAGGCTCATCACCTGGGTCTCTTCCAGATTGCCGTTCGCGCCCACACGCCCGATCACGGCCTCTACGCGAACATCTTTTGGCGAGAGCCCAGCCAGGTTCACAACCGCGCGCATAGGAATGGGACGGCCGGTCAAAACGGATACGTCTGGGGCAGATCCGATCTCCAGGAAACTAACATTATCCCACACCTTCACCACTTGGTCGTTCCATTTCGACCGTCCACGGGCGGGCTGGAAACTGTCCTTTGACATTTCCAAAAAGGCCTGGTGTGCCGGTTCGTAGAGTTGCGACATGTACTCGCCCACCATCCGCAGGGAGTTGAACTGAGGGCTGAGATGCATCAGCGATTGTTTTACGCGACGCATCCAGTCTACCGGGACGCCTTCTTCACGCTCCTGGTAGTACATCGGCACAATCTCGTTTTCCAATATGGAGTAGATGGCGCGAACGTGAACTTCGTCCTGATCCTCGGAATAGGGCTCGCGGTCGCCAATGGCCCAACCACCTGAGATTTCATAGGCCTCATCGAACCATCCGTCCAGAATGCTCAGGTTGAGGACGCCGTTGATTCCGGCTTTCATCCCGCTGGTGCCACAGGCTTCCTCGCCGCGGCGAGGCGTGTTGAGCCACAGGTCGACCCCTTGCACCAGCTCGCGGGCGACTTCGATACCGTAATCCTCCACAAAGATGATGTGCTTGGAGATCTCCGGAATGCGCGAAAGTTGCACGATTTCGCGGATCAGAGTCTTGCCTGGCAGATCCTTGGGATGCGCTTTGCCGGCGATGACGATTTGGACCGGCCTCTCCTTGTTGGTCAGCAGGCGCTTGAGCCGGTCGACATCGCGGAACAAAAGCGTGGCGCGCTTGTAAGTTGCGAACCGGCGCGCAAAACCGATGGTTAAAGTATCCGGCTCGAGCACATCGGAAAGCCGGCGCTGTTCGGCGGCCGAGGCCTTGCGGCCCATGGCGGCGGCCACTACGCGCTCGCGGACAAAGTTCACTAGATTGCGCTTTCGACGGCGATGGGCTTCCCACAGCTCCTGATTCGGAATGTCTTCCACCAGATCCCAGATTCTGGGGTCGGAGTAGCGCTCGCGCCAATCCGGCTGCAGATATTGGTCGTAGAGCAGCGCGAGATCGCCATTCAGCCAGGTAAACAGATGCACGCCATTCGTGACGGAAGTAATGGGAACTTCCCAAACGGGCAGCTTGGGCCACAGCTCCTGCCACATCTCCTGGGAAACCTGGCGATGCAGACAGCTCACGGCGTTGCGGAACGACGAGGTCTTGATAGCCGCGATCGCCATGGAGAAGGGCTCCTGGTGGTTTTCCGAAAGGAATCTTCCCAGGCTCAGAAACTTGTCGAAGGGAATGTTGCTTTCGCGGCAATACTCGCCGAAGAATTCGTACAGCAGACCGGGGTCGAAAAGGTCGATACCGGCCGGCACCGAGGTATGCGTGGTGAAAACGTTGTTGGAGCGGCAGGCCTCGAATGCCTCCTCGAAACCAAGTCCTTGTTCTTCGATCAGAAGACGCATCCGTTCGATGGCCAGGAACGCGGAGTGTCCTTCGTTCATATGCCACACGGTGGGTTTCAGGTTTAGACGATGCAGCGCGCGCAGGCCGCCGATTCCCAGAACGATTTCCTGGCGAATGCGGGTAATGATATCGCCGCCGTACAACTGCCCCGTTATGTCGCGGTGCTCGGCGTGATCGTTTTCGGTAATGTTGGTATCCAGCAGGTACAGCTTCACGCGTCCCACGGTGATGCACCACACCTTAATGAACACAGTACCGGTGGGCAGCTTGACCTGGACCATCAGATCCCGATCCTGGTCGTCGCGTACCGGCCGCACGGGTAGAGTGTAAAAATCGTTGACCGGGTTTCGCTCCTGCTGCCAGCCATCCGGATTGAGCGATTGCTGAAGGTAGCCTTTTTGATACAGCAGACCGACCGCGACCAGCGGAATCCCTCCATCGCTGGCGGCCTTCAAATGATCGCCGGAAAGTACACCCAGGCCCCCACCGTAGATAGGCATGCATTCCACCATGCCGTATTCCATGGAAAAATAGGCGATCAGCCGGCCTTCAGCGGATTCGGAACGTTCAACGTAGGTGCTGAAGCGCTCACAAGCGCGGCGGTAGGCCGCCAGAAACCGTGGATCGGCAGCCGCACGTTCCAGCGTGGCCTGCGGCACGCGCCCTAGCATAAGCACTGGATTGTGGCCACAATTCTTCCAGAGCGCCGGATCAAGCCGCCGGAACAACGAGCGGATGTTGTGATCCCAAGTCCACAGAAGGTTGTAGGCGAGATCACTCATCCGGGAAAGAGCTGGCGGGAGTGCCGGCCGGACCAGGAACTCCTTAACCGGTTGAATCTGAAAGGGCATGAACTATTTGTATGACAATCAAATATACCACTGGCTGGGGAGAAGCCCTACTTTACTGACGTTCTAAGGGTACTAGACTAACTCAAAATGAGTGGGTTACCGGTCATTAATTTCTCTTTAGGGTCAAGCGCGCTGGTGCGCTAGATGACGGCGACGGCCTCGATCTCCACCAGGAATTCCGGCAAAAATAGCCCGCGAACGATCACCACCGTAGCTACTGGCGGATTCGCAGTGTCGACGTGCCTGTCCCGCACCTCGCGATACGCGAAAAATTCGGACCGGTCTACCGTGTCCACGATGTAATAGTTGAGTTTGACGACATTCTTGAAGCTTGCGCCGGCGGCTTCGAGCGCCGTCTTCAGATTTGCGAATACCTGGTTCAGCTGCGCGCTATAGTCGCCCTTGCCCACAATGTTGCCGGAGGAATCCATGGCCACCTGCCCGGCGATATAGATGATCTTGCCGCCGCTAATTTCGGCCAGGTGAGAATATCCTACGGGTTTGGGAAGTTCCGGCGGACTGAATACGCGGAACCTCGGCTCGTTAGGCATGCCGGTCCCTCACTGGGTGACGCTGACCGTCGCGGCATTGCTGGTCTCGCTGCCGATCGTGACCGTCAGAGGATAACTACCGGTCGCCAAGCCGGATGGCACTACGATGTTCATCTGGACGAGACCTACGAAACCCGGCGCCAACCCTGCGAATGCTACCTGAGCGGTGGATGATCCGATCGTGGCGCTGGTTCCTGAGTTCAGATAGGTCAGAGGATTGTCAGGTGTGGGCGCTCCATCCGCAACCGGCGGGCTGACAGTGCCGGAACCAGTCAGGTAAGCGATGATTCTGCTTCCTACTTTGGCGGGATTAGCGGGTCCGTTGAGCGTGTAATCCGAATTCTGAACGATCGCCTCACCGGAGCTGGTCGAAAAGAGGCCGGGCGCCGCGCCAAAAACATTGACCGTTACGGCGTTGCTCGCGCCTCCATTGACAGACACAATAACTGTTGCAGGACCTACTGCCGTCTCCCAGGGCACCTGAAAATTCACTTGCGTCGGCGTGACATAAAGGACCGGCGCGGGCTGCCCGTTGACGCTGACCGAGACCGATTCGAGACCGGTCGGCAGCGGCGTTTGGGCGCCAGCGTTCGAGATTGCGAAATTGCTTCCGAAAACCGTGGCCAATGCGCCGGGCGAGATCCGAGTCGCGAAACTGGCCGCGTTTACGACGCCGTTGTTGGAAACCACTGGAAGGGTGCCCGTGAGCTCACGCACTACCGCATTGACCGTATCGGTGATATAGACGTTGCCGGATGAATCCACTGCGACGCCGTGAGGGAAATGCATGGACGCTTGGATGGCCGGACCGCCGTCGCCAGAAAAATAAAAGTCGCCGTTGCCCGCGATGGTGGTGATGATTCCAGAAGTCGTTACTTTCCGGATACGGCAATTGAACGTATCGGCGATGTAGACATTTCCCGCCGAATCCACGGCCAAACCCATGGGATCGTATAAGGCCGCGTTGGGAGCCGGGCCATTATCGCCGCTGAAACCGCTGTAGCCGCTGCCGGCGATGGTGGTATAGACTCCGGCATTAGTGTATTGAACGATGCGTCGGGCCTGGGTATCGACGACATAAAGATTGCCTGAAGAGTCGACCGCGACGGCGACCGGCTGCGTGAAGCCCGCCGCGTAGGTGACGATATTCCCGCCGTAAACCTGACGAATCACATCATTGCCGGAATCGGCGATGTAGACATTTCCGACCGTATCCGCAATTACTCCAACCGGATTGCTCAACTGCGCGCCCGTAGCCAGGGCCATGTCTCCGGAATATCCCACGGTATTGTTCCCCGCGAACGTCGTGATGGTTCCACCGGTACTAACCATTCGAATCACGCTATTGGCGGAATCGGCGATATACAGATTGCCGGAGGGGTCAAGCGCTACAGCTGTGGGATCGTTCAACTCGGCGCTGATGGCCGGCCCCGTGTCACCCGTATATCCGGCGGTGCCATTGCCGGCAATGGTAGTGATGACTCCATTTGACACTTTGCGAACCCGGTTGTTCAAGCCGTCGGCGATGTAGAGATTGCCGGAACTATCTACCGCTATGCCGGTTGGGAAATTCAATTGCGACCCGAGTGCGCTTCCGTTGTCGCCCGCGTAGCCCGCAGTCCCGGCGGTGCCGGCAATCGTGTTGATCGCGTACTGTTGCGAAAGCGCGCTCGCCGCGAACAGAACCCCGATAAACACACCTATAACCCAACGGCGAATTACCATGTGATTAAGAAACCCGCGCAAAAAAACTTAGTTGCATTGCGGGGGATACGTCCACCCGCGGCACAATGACCGTTTCGCAACCACCCATTATACTGCCGTTGAGACTGGCTGGAAATGGTTGACAAACATACTGCATGCGAAAGGACTAAAATCGATACATGAATCCAAGCACATCTCGTCGCATGTTTTTAGGCGCTTCGGCCGCCGCGCTCGCCGCCTCACGTACCGGCTTGGGAGCCGCCACCGACGATCCCCGCGAGTTCAAACTGGGCGTCGCCTCCTATTCACTGCGCAAGTTCTCGCGCGCCCAGGCTATCGCCATGCTCAAGCAGATGAACGTAAAACTGGTCAACATCAAAGATGTTCACCTGCCCATGAATTCCTCGCCGGAGGAGATCCGGGCCGGCCGCAAAGAATTCGAGGATGCGGGATTCATCATCGAAGGCGGAGGCAACATCTCATTCCCCAAGGATGATGATCAGGACATTCGCAACCGGTTCGAATACGCCAAGCTGGCCGGCATGCCGATCATCGTGTGCGCGCCCACGCATGCGACGCTGCCCAAGATGGAGAAGTTCGTGAAGGAATATAACATCAAGGTGGCGGTCCACAATCATGGGCCGGAGGACAAACAGTTCCCCACTCCGCAAAGTGTCCTGGACGTGGTGAAGAACATGGATCCGCGCATGGGATTGTGCATCGACTGCGGGCATACGGCCCGGACCGGCGTGGACGTGGTGGAGTCTATCCGGGTGGCCGGTCCCAGGCTGCATAGCATGCACATCAAGGACCTGGCCGATTCCAAGGCCAAGGAAAGCCAGTGCGATGTGGGCGACGGCGTCCTGCCGATCGTGGGCATCTTCAGGCAGCTACACGGGATGAATTACACCGGCGGCGTGATGCTGGAGTACGAGATCAACGAGAACGATCCGATGATGGGGATGCAGAAGAGCCTGGCGTACATGCGCGGAGTGATGGCTGGTCTGCGTGCATAACGCTGCGAGGATAGCGCTGCGGGGATAACGCGGCTCACAATGCCTTCTTGAGCAGCGCCATCTGTCCGGCATGATAAAGATTGTGCTGAATCACGCCGTGCAGCATGAATTCCACCGAGTGGTCCTTTCCGGGAGCCAGGTTCGGTAACGAGGATTCCGGCAGAGAAGCGATCGCCGCCCGCAGTTGGTTGTGCTCCTGCTCCAAGGCATCCAGGGTTTGCCGCCAGACGTCCGGACTTCTTCCATTCATCGGCGGCCAGTCCTCCTGCGGCGTCAACTTAGCTGCATCGCCGTTCAACCGGCGGCGCGCGGCGGACATCCAGACGCCGATGTGCATGGTCACTTCCCAAATGCTGTGAGCTCCGGCGATCGGCGTTGCCAGGGCCTGCCCGGCGGTGATGCCGTCGAGGACTTCTTTGATGGACGGCCCATGCCAGGCTTCTCCGGCATAAGCGCGCTGCAATTGATCCACAATGAATTCAACCTGATCCATGGGTTCTTCTCTTGTAACCTCCTATATCGATCTTTATCGGTTATAAGACTAACACCTGCATGCTAACCGGTCAAGGTAGGTTAGATGGTTACCGCCAATTTGAAACGGCGCGAACCTGGAATGAGCCCTAGGTTGACAGAGGGTTACGCTCCTCTTTAGACTCCCAAGCATTGCTGCGTGACAGGCCGAGGCCGCTTTTTGGGGAAGGGGACGTAAATACAAATGCGCCTTTTTTGTTCGCGCCGCCGTGGTGGCGTGTGGGCTTTATGGATGTTGCTTGGCTGCCTTGTTCCTGCAGCGAAAAGTGACGATCCGCAGCCGGGGTCTCCTTCGCCATCCGGTCCGGCAGCGCTCAAATCCCTCAGCCTCGAGCAGCTTTCTGAAATAGAAGTTACGACGCCCTCCAAGGAGCCGGTCAAAGCTTTTCAGACGCCTGCCGCGATCTTTGTCATCACCGGCGAAGACATCCGGCGCTCAGGCGCCACCAGCATCCCTGAGGCGCTGCGGCTGGCCCCGGGCGTGGAGGTGGCCCGGATTGACGGCAGCAATTGGTCGGTCGGAATTCGCGGCTTTGGAAGCGATCTGACGCGTTCGGTCCTGGTGCTGATCGACGGCCGCACCGCATACACGCCGCTTTTTGCCGGCACCAATTGGGATGTTCAGAACGTGCTCATGGACGACATCGACCGCATCGAGGTGATCCGCGGGCCAGGCGGAACGATCTGGGGACCGAATGCGGTCAACGGGGTCATCAACATCATCACCAAGGACTCCAAAGAGACACAGGGAATGCTGGTGTCAGCCGGGGGAGGAAACGAAGAGCAGGGCTTTGTCAATTTCCGCTACGGAGGCGGCAACGGCCAGGATTTCAGCTATCGATTTTACGGCATGGGCTTCACCCGCGCCCCCGAATATCACCAGGACGGGCGAAATTTTGATGACTGGCGCGATGTCCAGGGCGGTTTCCGGATGGACTGGAAAGAACAACGCGACACGTTTACACTGCAAGGCGATCTATACGACGAAATCGCCGGCAAGAGCGTGCAGGCCACCAGCTATACGCCGCCGTACTCCCAAATAATAGATTCCAACGCCCTGCTTTCGGGAGGAAACATCCTGGGCCGCTGGACCAGAGTCTTTAGCGAAGGTAATGATGTCCAGGTGCAGGTTTACTACGATCGCACGGATCGGCAGGCGGCCAACTTCGCTGAAGTTCGCGATACCTTCGACGTCGATTTCCTGCAGCGGCTTCGATTACCCTGGCGGCAGGAAGTCTCGTGGGGTTTGGGTGCGCGAGTCGACCCGGTTGACGATCGCGTGGTGGTGTCGGGCCTGCAGTTCGTTCCCAACAAACGAACGGATTATCTGGCTACGGCCTTCCTGCAGGATCAGATCGCCCTGGTGGCCAACCGCCTTTCCATCATTCTCGGCACCAAGTTCCTGCAAACCAATTTCACCAAAGGGGTCGATCTGGAACCGAGCGCCCGGCTTCTGTGGACGCCCGACAATCGGCAAACCGTCTGGGCGGCTGTTACGCATGCCTTGCGAACCCCTTCCGATTCCGAGGAAAATTTCTACCTGTTGGGGTACATCACAACCGCGGCAAATGGGACGCCGTATTTTGCGCGATTCAATCCCAATCCCTATTTCGCGCCGGAACAGATGAATGGCTATGAACTGGGTTACCGACGTCTGCTCGGAACCAAAGTCTATGTCGATGTGACCGGGTTTTATAATCATTACCACGATTTGTTTAGCGAGGACCTGACTGGACAACCCTACCTTGAAACGACCCCCGAACCAGTGCATTTGCTGCTTCCGGCCCAGTTCGCCAATGGGCTGCTCGGGTACACCAAGGGAGTCGAAATCGCTCCGGAATATAGACCCACTGATTTCTGGCGGCTGCGAGGCTCGTATTCGTTTTTGCACATGAACGTGGGAAAGGCTCCGAATTCGGGCGACGTAGGGACCGCGCCCTCCATCGTGGGGGCCAGCCCTCAGCATCAGGCCTCGGTTCAATCCTCGTTTGATTTCGGGAAGAATTGGCAACTGGATCTCATCTACCGCTATGTGAGCGCACTGCCGGCGCAGGCTGTGCCGGCTTATTCGACGGGGGACGCCCGCCTGGCCTGGCGGTTCACGCGGCAATTGGAATTGTCATTGGTCGGCGCGAACCTTTTCCAACCCTGGCATGTGGAATTTGCGGGCGATCCCGGCCCGCTGATCGGCATCCGGCGAAGCGCCTACGCGAAGCTAACATGGAGCAGGTGACTGCCGCCGTTTCGACAAATGGGAAGACCGGGATGGCTGGATTGCTGCGCCGTTCCGCGATTGTCCTGTGCCTGGTGGCCGCTTTCAGCCTGACTCCGGAGTTCTCAGCCCAAGCTGACGATCAGCCTTCCGAGTTTCAGGTAAAAGCGGCATTCCTGCTGAATTTCACCAAGTTCGTCGAATGGCCGGCGGCGGCATTCGCCGATGATCGTTCCTCCCTCACGATCTGTATCCTCGGGACGGATCCCTTTGACGGCGCGCTGGACCAGATTGTGGACGGTGAAGCCGTAAACGGCCGGATGGTGGCCGTTCATAGAATCGGGCAGCCTCCGCCGCCCAAGACATGCCAGATTCTATTTGTCGCCAGACCGGAAAGGGAAGTTCCGAAGGCTCTCAGAGGACTCGGTCCCGTATTGACGGTGGGGAACGGGGAGAATTTTCTGCGTGACGGCGGAATGGTCGCTTTCGTCATAAACGATCGCCATGTCCGGTTCGACATCAATCAAAAGGCGGCGGCCGATGCGATGCTCACTGTCAGTTCGCGACTCTTGAACGTGGCCAGATATGTTCAGAAATAAACGGATCAGCCGTTAGTTAACTTATGCGTACTTTCCGCGACATGCCGATCAAGCAGAAGCTCACGGTGATCATCATGTCGGTTACGGCGGCCGCGCTGGTGCTGACGGGGTTAGGCATCGTGATCTCCGATTCGCTGCTCTTCCGCGCGACGATGCGGCGCGACATTTCCGCCTTGGCGCAGATTGTCGCCGACAACAGCACCGCCGCATTGGCTTTTGACGATCCACGGGCCGCCACCGAGACACTGGCATCGTTGAAGGCCCGCCCGCATCTGACCGCGGCATGCATCTACCTGTTAAATGGCGCGATGTTTGCCAGCTACCTGCGCCCGGGAGAATCCGGCGGATGCCCGGCCGCCACACAAGATCAACTCCGCTTCACCAGCTCCGGCCTGTTGATTCACCGGCCTGTCGATCTGAATGGAAGACGCATCGGAACGCTGGTGATGCTTTACGATCTGGGCGAAATTTCCGAGCACATCAGACTGTATGCCCAGGCCGTGCTCTTTGTCCTGCTGGTTTCGAGCGCGATGGCCTTCCTGCTCTCGTCCCGGCTGCGGGCTATTATCGCGGAGCCGATCGCGCAACTGGCGCAAGCAACCACCGCGGTATCGGAGACCAGGGACTATAGCATTCGGGCCCAGAAACTCTCAGATGACGAACTTGGAAAATTGGCGGACGACTTCAATGAGATGCTCGCGCGTATCCAGTCTCAAGATGACGAGCTGAGAAAGGCGCTTCTGGCTCAGGCAGCCGCTCTTCAACAGACCCAGGAGGTCCGCGATTCTCTTCGAACGACGCTGGCCAGTATCGGGGACGCGGTTATGTCCACCGACGCGGAGGGACGCGTGGTCTTCGTCAATCCGGTGGCGCTGAAGCTGCTTGGAATGGCTGAAGCCGACGTCATTGGCAAGCATCTGGATCAGGTATTCCACATCGTGAACGAATTCAGCCGGGCGGAGGTCGAAAGTCCCGTGACGAAGGTTTTGCGCGAGGGGAGAATCGTCGACCTGGCAAACCACACCATTCTGATCACCCAGGATGGAACGGAGATTCCCATCGCCGATAGCGGCGCGCCCATTCGCAGCCAGAACGGCTCCGTTCAAGGGACCGTTCTGGTGTTCAGGGACGTCACCGCGCGCCGGCGTGCCGAACAGACCAGCGTGCTGCTGGCCACCGTTGTCGAATCTTCCGACGATGCGATTTTCAGCAAGGATTTGAACGGGATCGTGACCAGTTGGAACCGGGGAGCCGAGCGTATCTTCGGTTTTTCGGCGGACGAGATCATCGGGCGATCGATTTTAGCTATCTTCCCGGACGGGCAAACAGAGGAGCTGGCTGACATACTGGAATGCACCAGACGAGGCGAGCGGATCGAACATCGCGAAACCGTCCGGCGCACCAAGGCGGGTGAACTCCTGAACGTTTCGGTAACCATTTCGCCGATGCAAGACCCGCTCGGCCGAATCATGGGCGCTTCAGCCGTCTCACGGGACATCACCGACCAGGTTCGGGCGGCCGAGCGTCTGGCCCGCCTCAACGCCGATCTTCAACGTTCCAACGAAAGCCTGGCGCTCAACAATCAGGACCTCGAACGCTTCGCCTTTATCGCCAGCCACGACCTTCAAGAACCCCTGCGAATGATTACCGCTTATTCGCAGCTTCTCATCGGCAGCTATCCGGGGCAATTTGACAAGGATGCGACCATGTTCGTGGGGACTATCGTCGAAGGCACCCGGCGGATGCGCGAATTGCTGACGGACCTGCTGGCGTACACCGAGATTCGCGCGGGCAATGAAGAACTCGCGGAGGTCGTCGATCTTAATCTTGTCCTCGATGACGTGCGGCAGAACTTGAAGGCGGCCATTGACGAAAGCGGAGCCATTGTGACCAATGACATTTTGCCGAAGCTGCGGGCCTATCGCGGGCACTTTCAGCCGTTATTTCAGAACTTGATCGGAAACGCGATAAAATACCGTGGCGAGCGCCCACCGCGCATCCACGTGTCGGTCCAGGAAGAGGATGGAAAATTGCGATTCGCCGTCAGCGACAACGGTATGGGCATTGAGCCCAGCTATCACAAACAGATCTTTGAGGTGTTTAAGCGGCTGCACGGCAAGAAGATCCCGGGCACCGGCGTGGGACTGGCCATCTGCCAGCGCATTGTCGAAAGATATGGCGGGCGCATCTGGGTGGAATCGCAACCCGAGCAGGGTGCGACCTTCCTGTTTACGCTGCCGAATGTAGCGGTCCACACCGCGGGAGAGAATTAAATGGACGGGGCCTCAAACCAGCGCAGATCTCGCATCCTTGTTATCGAGGACAACCCGGCTGACGTCGAGCTGCTGCGGCGCGCGCTTCGCTACGCTGGCCTCGATTGTGAATTGGCGGTGATAGACGATGGCGCCGACGCTTTGACATTCGTGCGGCAGTCTGGGACTCTTTCAGGTGGCCCCGTGCCGGATCTTGCGATCGTTGATTTGAATCTGCCGAAGCATGGGGGGTTGGAAATTGTCGCAGCGATGCGCGCAAATCCACTATTTTCGGAACTGGCGGTCGTCATTCTTACGTCTTCCTCCGCCCCGCGCGATCGCGCCGTATTGGAAAGATTTCAAATCGCGCGCTACATGGTGAAGCCGCCCGACTTGGACGAATTTCTGAAAATCGGTTCGGAATTGAAACAGATACTGGCGGCCCACGACAGACGCGAGCGCTCCATCCCGACATGAGCATGGTACGCATTGTCATAGTGGAAGACAACCAGGGAGATGTGTACCTGCTGGAATTGGCGCTCCGAAGCCGAGCCATCGACTATGAGCTAATTCGATATCAGGACGGCGAAGAGGCCATCCGCGCTATATCGGCGGACGGCGCCGCTATTCCGGATCTCATTCTGGTGGATCTGAATCTGCCGCGACGGGAGGGCTTTGAAGTCTTGCAAGCTATCCGCAGGATGCCGCGTTTTGTCGGCGTTCCTCTGGGAGTATTCACGTCGTCCGAAACCGCCAAAGACCGGCACCGTTCGGCACTGGTCGGCGCGGAACGATACATCCATAAACCGCCCCCCCTGGACGAATTTATCGAGCAAGTCGGAAGCGCGGTAGAAGACCTGCTGAATGCCGGCCGTAGCGCGCCGTCTTAAGTTGCCGTTACAGCCCGGGCTGCATTCAAAACCTGCTCGACCGGGATTTCGTCGAGTTTTCCGCTCACCACACGCACTCGTTCGCCGCGCGGCGCCCAAACGGCCGGGTCGGTCGGACCGAAAGTTGCGACCACTGGAACACCCGCCGCCGCGGCCAAATGCGTGATCCCGGAATCGTTCCCGATATAGAGGCGAGCCGTTGCCAGCCAGCAAGCCAGCTCGTAAAGATTGTCCATCCGCACGGCATTGTCGAGTTGTTCTTCGGGACCCGCGCACCAACGCACCGGCATTTCGAGGCGTCGAGCCAGCTCGCGGTAGCGATCCAACGGCCAGTTCTTTCGCGGACTGCCCGAGAACGGATGGATCACCGCGAAATCTCCGGGTGGCGCCGGCCGGCACTGGATGCGTGGAATGGCAACGCCGCTGCAGCCTGCCTGCTTCAGGAAAAAATCCGCCGCATGGATGCGTTCGCCGGCTGAAGGCAACGCATCCAAGAAACGAATGGGCACGCCGAGCTGACTCATCTGGGCGCGAAACTCCTCACGGTTCGATCCGTACCAGGAGACGATGGAGTCAAACGACCTCAACAGAACTACCAGCTCCGGCCGAGGATCAACACCATCGAGGCCCATGCGATCTAGACCAGTCGCCGCAATGGATCGCGCGCCATCGGAGAACCGGATCAAGGGCGCAACTTCGGAGCGCACCCAAACCTCGGTGTAATCGGCACGCAGGCATTCGAGCGCCGGCAGCGACAGAATCGAATCGCCAATAGCGCCCGGTCGAATCAACAGCCGCCGCAAAGTGGAGCTACTTCACCGGCGCGGTGGTTTCAAACAACGGGCCATCCATATCCTGAATGCTCACGTGGATGGCTTTGGCTGCTTCCAAATCCTCCTTCTTGACCTCGAAGCGCGCGGCCAGCATGCGATCGACCGTGGCATGCGGCGCAATCTGGTCTTTGATCGTCAAGGAATCGTTGTATTGGTCGCCCAGGAAACGATTGTATTGGAACAACTGCTTGAGGTCGCCTTTCGCTACCACTAAACCGTCCGCCATGCTTCCGTCCTTCTTTTCCAGCGTCACCTCCACCTGCCGAACGACGAACGCCAGATTGGACGGATTTTCCATGCGCAGATCCAACACGGCGATGCTGTCGTCGTCGCTCAATGCGCCGGTGCGCACCTTCATAACTTTGCCGTTGAGCACCAGATGAGAGCCTTTGGTGGAAGAAAGAATCAGAGCGACGGCGATCGCGATTACCACCACCCCAACGCCGAAAAATATTGCCAACTGTTTGCTCATACGGACTGATCTGTCAATTGAACCGGCCCATTAATCTCCCAGCAATTTGCCGAATCCTTGCAGACTGATGACATTATCGCAGACGGCCTTAATCGCAGCCGTGATGGGAATTGCCAGCAGCAGGCCAACGGCTCCCCACAGAGTGCCCCAGAACATGAGCGCGATGGTTACCACCAACGGATTCAAATGCACGCGCGATCCCACCACTTTGGGATAGAGCAGATTCAGCGCGGTCAGATGCAGCAGCGCCACCACCACCGCGATCATGATGTAAATGGCCGGCTGCGTGTATGGCACGATCAAGCCCGCCAGCAGAGGCGGAAGAATCGCGAGCGGGAGTCCCACATACGGCACCAGGCTGAGAAAACCACTCAGCGGTCCCACCAGAGGCCAGTACGGGAGCCGAATAGCGATAAAGAAAAGGGAGCTCAGGGTGGACAGCATGAGCCCCAGAATAAAGTTCCCGATTACATAGGCTCGCACCATGTCCGCCACTCCTTCCCAGCTTCTGCCGACCACCTGCCGGCCTGCGCTGCTGAATAGGTAAAGGAAGCTGCGGCGCACGTGATCGCGCCAGCTCAACATGAAATAGACCAGGAATGGAACGAAACTCGCCATCAGCAGCACGTCGTAAAACGACCGGAGATAGCCGTACACATACGTGAAAAGCGGAGTCGGCTCGGTATGAATGCGCACTTCGGGAATAGGAGCCGGCGTAACAGGCTCCGGGATGAGCTTCGATCCACGCCTCCGCGCCGTCACCGGAGGCGCTCCCTGGGGCGGTTGAATCTCCTGGTATCGCTTCGGGATCAACATCTGGTAAGTGCGCTTTTCCACTTGATCCACGCGCGTCGCAACGTTATCCACCAGATCGTTCATGCGCTGGCTATAAACGGGAAGCTCTTCGGCGAACCCGGACAATTCCGTGTATAAGCCCAGTCCCATCAGATACAGCAGCAGTAGCGCGATGCTGCAGACAATGAAGCTGGCCACCGCTCGGGGCAGCCGCATCCTTACGAAAAAGGTGACGATCGGATCCAGCAAAAATGCGATGGTGACGGCCACCACCATGGTGATGAAAAAAACGTGTCCGAAGTAAAGCAACGCAATGCTGGCCGCCACCGCGAGTACGGTGACACTGGTCTGGCTTGCTTTGCCTGTCGGCAATGGTGGCGTAATGGTAGACATCTGGGAGCCGGGCTTCTTCTATGATGAAATGAAATCGTAGGGAACGGCAAACCGGGCGCGACCGTTCGAAACCGAGCCGCGACCGTAGGAAGCGGTGTTTGGCTGTACGACATTTTCATGATTCAAAGCAGAGTACTGGCGCTGGATCTCGGCAAAAAACGGATTGGGCTGGCATTGAGCGACGAGCTCGGCTTAACCGCTCAAGGCCTCGAGACCCTCCAGCGCACGAATATACGCGAGGACCTGGCGCGCCTCTCGCAATTGGCGGCGGAGAAAAACGTCACTCTCATATTGATGGGCTATCCACTTCACATGAGCGGCCGGGAAGGGCGGCAAACTGAATATGCGCGCGATTTTGGCGAGCGGCTGGGCGCCGCCAGCGGTATTCCGGTGAAATTTTGGGACGAGCGTCTGACTACGGTTGAGGCCGAACGAGTACTGCGAGAAAGTGGCATCAGCATCGAAAAGCGCGCCAAGGCAGTGGACCGGCTGGCGGCGGTGATTCTGCTCGAGAGCTATCTCGACTCTGGACATCCATGACACGTCCAAACTCGCACAAAGCTGGGCGCTCGCATAAAGCTGGGCGCTCGCATAAAGGCGGAGTTATTCTCCGGTTGCTTCTCGCGATCGTGCTGCTGATCGCGTTGGGCGCGGGCGCGGCCTATGTTTCGCTGACCCTTCCCTATCGCGGCTTTTCGAAACCGGTGATCCTCGATTTTCCCCGCGGGACCAGCACGTCCGCGATGGCGGCGGAACTGGCGCAATCCGGCGTGATTCGCTATCCCTGGCAGTTTCTAGCAGTGCGGGCGTTGCGTCCGGACGCGCGCCTGCAGGCGGGCGAATACCAATTTTCCGAGCCGGCGGCGGCTTTTCGCGTATACGCCAGAATCGCGCGCGGCGACGTTTTTTTCTACGAGCTCAGCGTTCCCGAGGGCAGCAACATGTTCGATATCGCGGCCAGCATCGACCGCTTCGATTTCATCAAAGGCGCCGACTTCCTGCGCGCCGCCCGCGATCCGTCGCTGATTCACGACCTGGCGCCTCAAGCCCCCTCGCTGGAGGGCTACCTGTTTCCGTCCACTTACCGTCTGACGCGGCGAACCACAGTGCAACAGCTTTGCCAGATGATGACCGACCAATTCCGCAAGAATTGGCGAGACCTGCAAAACACGGATCATCCGGCTTCGGTGAACGACACCGTCACCCTGGCTTCGCTGGTAGAGAAAGAAACCGCCGTTCCCCTCGAACGGCCGGAGGTGGCCGCGGTCTTCCAGAATCGGCTCCGTTTGGGCATGGCGCTCGATTGCGACCCCACTACAATCTATGCTTCGATGCTGGAGCAGCGCTATCGCGGCACGATACATCGCTCCGATCTCGACAGCGCCAACCGCTACAACACCTACAAGCATCCCGGTCTCCCCCCCGGCCCGATCGCGAACCCCGGTGTGGCGTCGCTCAAAGCCTCGCTCCAACCCGCCGCGACGGACTATTTGTACTTCGTGGCCAAGGCGGACGGTTCCGGCGGACACCAGTTTTCGAAATCGATCGAAGAACACAATCGGGCCGTCGATCAGTACCGTCACAATGTCAAGAAGTCCAGTGCGGCAGCACCGCCGGGATTGTGAGACTTTGATGGCGCTCCCCGAATCGGCCGTCGCGTTTCTCGCTTCGCAAATCGAGCGCCTGCGCCAGTTGAAGCAGAAGCGCCGCATTGTATTTCCCGAAGGAGACGACCCGCGCGTGCAGTCGGCCGCGGAACGGCTCCAGCGCGAGGGCCTGATCACCCCCATTTTGCTGAAAAGCGATCACGCGGCGCCGGAGCAGGAAGCACGCAAGTACGCGCGTCTGTATTTTGAACGCCGGCGCGCCAAGGGCATTACCGAGATGGAGGCCGCCGAAGTCGCGAAGAAACTTCTCTACACCGCGGCGCTGATGGTGGCGTCGGGCGATGCGGACGGATTTGTCGGCGGCGCGGTCAACACCACTGCGGAAACGGTTCGGGCTGCCCTCCTGGCCGTGGGAACGATGCCCGACGTCCACATCGTTTCGAGCGCTTTCATCGTGGCCCTTCCTAACCGTGCGTTTGGGCACAACGGCCTGCTGGCGTTCGCCGATTGCGGCGTGGTGATCGACCCATCGGCGGTGGAGCTGGCCGAGATCGCCATCGCGACCGCGCGGACTACGCGCAATGTCATCGGCGCTGAGCCGGTGGTCGCGCTGCTTTCGTTCTCCACCAAAGGAAGCGCGCAGCACAAGTGGGTGGATAAAGTGGTGGAGGCCTTGCGCATTGTGCGGGAACGAGCGCCCGAGCTTCGCATCGATGGCGAACTGCAATCCGACGCCGCGCTCGTGGAAGCGGTGGGCCGATCCAAGGCGCCCGGATCCACGGTCGCTGGGCGCGCCAACACGCTTATCTTCCCCGATATTGCGTCCGGCAACATCAGCGTGAAGCTGGTGGAGCGGCTGGCGGGGGCGGCTACTTTCGGGCCATTTCTGCAGGGGCTGGCGAAGCCGGCCAACGATCTCTCGCGCGGCTGCTCCACCGACGACATTTACGGATCGGCCATCGTAACCGCGCTGCAATCCGTGAATGCTCCCGTTTAAGCTGGTCTATCATCCGGGCTACGATTTGAATCTGGGCGCGCACGTTTTTCCCGCGCGCAAATACCGTCTGATCCACGACCGGCTGCTGGATGAAGGCTTCGCCGGGCCAATGGACTTTGTCGAGCCCCAGCCCGCTTCCGACCAAGATATCCTGCGCGTGCATGAGCCCGGTTGGGTGCAGCGCCTGAAGACCGGCGCCCTGACGCCTCAAGAGATTCTGCGATTGGAGATCCCCTATTCGAAGCAAATGGTGGAAGCCTTCTGGGTGGCGACGGGTGGCACCATTCAAGCCGCGCGCAACGCTATTGCCGATCGCATCGGGTTCAACATCGGCGGTGGATTTCATCATGCCTTCCCCGGACATGGCGAGGGCTTCTGCGCAATTCACGATGTAGCCGTCGCTATACGTGCGCTGCAACATGACAAAACCGTCGAGCGAGCCTTGGTGGTGGATTGCGATGTGCACCACGGCAACGGAACTGCTGCGATTTTCGCCGGAGACCGCTCGGTGTTGACGCTCTCTCTTCACCAATTCAACAATTATCCAAGCGAGAAGCCGCCGTCGGCGATCGATATTCATTTGCGGGATGGAGTTGGTGATGACGAGTATTTGGACCGTCTGCGCGGCGCGCTGGCGGTGGCCATGAGCTTCGCGCCGAACATTATTTTCTATCTGGCCGGAGCCGATCCATACCGGGAAGATCAACTCGGCGGCTTGTCGCTCACGCTGGAGGGGCTGAAGCAGCGCGACCGCATGGTGTTTGAAACAGGACTCGAGTCTAGCGTGCCTGTAGTGGTGGCGCTCGCGGGCGGCTATGCGCGCAATACTGACGACACGGTTACGATACATTGCAACACGGCGAAGGCGGCGCGGGAGGCGCTAATCAGACAATGATCACTCTCGGTGCGGTCGATGAATACTTTGAACAGATGTTCGACGTGGCTCGCCGTGTTCACGCGGCACTAACCCAAGCAGGAATCGATTATCGGATCGTCGGAGGCGTAGCTGTTTTTCTACACATAAACGAGCTCGATCCACTTGCTGCGCGCCTGACGCCAGATGTTGACGTGACGATTCATCGCAAGGACCTCGAAACTGTTGCGGTGATTGCCGGCAAGCACGGTTTTCGCTACGCCGATCATGCATGGACGGCAGACCATCCGCGGAGAGCGGTTCATTTCCTGTTCGTCGGCGAAAAAGCTCGGCCGAATCACTTGGAAACGGTTCCGGATTTTTCAGCGCCAGTTGTCACCAAAGATGGTATCCTGCTCGCTCCCATCCCCCAGCTCCTTCGTATGAAACTTACCAGCTTCCGGATGAAAGACAGGATGCACATCATCGACCTGGACTCCGTCGGCCTCATCACCCCGGAAATCGAACAAGGCCTGCCAGAAGCGCTCCGCGACCGGCTTGAACAAGTCCGAAGAGAAGAACGTCAGTCCACCGGCGCCGAATAGGCCGAAGCCGGGGCGGCCTCGATGAGAGCATCCTCGAAGGTATAGTCCTGCTTGGCAAAGGAATTATTGCGGACAAACCAGCGATATGTCTCTTTTAGCGCGGTATTGAAATCGAGCGGTTTGAATTTCAGCACTCGCTGCGCCTTGTTCACCACCACCGTAATCGCGGGCATGTCGAAATACTGGCCGAAATAAAGTTTGGGGCCCATGGGATGGCCGCCGGCGCGCAAAATTCGTTCGCGCGGCCAACGGACGAAGGTCGCTTCTTTGCCGGCCGCGCGCGCGAAGGCTTCCACCGCCTCCACCTGTGTCAGCGGACGCGGATTCGCGATGTTGAAGGCGTGGCCTTCCACGTCTTGAGCATCCATCACCTTGATGCTTGCTGCGACCAGATCCTTGATATAGACGAACTGCATCAGCCGCCGGCCGTCGCCAGGCAGAATGATCGGACGGCCTTCCCGCAGCCGATCCCAGAAGAAGGCCTCGCGATAAAAGGGGTTTCCCGGGCCGTAAATAAACGGCGGGCGCAAAGTTACCACTGGAAATCCATTGCGCTGGTGCATGCGGAACAGCGTCCGCTCGCTCATTGCCTTGTTGCGAATGTAGCCGTCGGAGTGATCGTCCGGCGCCAGTGCATCGCCCTCGTGATGATTCAGGCCATCGCCGTAGGCGGCCACGCTGGACATGAAGATGTAGCGATGCAGGTTGTTGCCGCAGGCGCGCGCGGTAGCCTCCACTTGAGCCGCTGTGGTGCCGCGCTCCCAGTCGTACACATTGTCGTAGACCACATCGAAGCTCTTGCCTGCCAGGGCCTTCTTGATCGCGTCGGGATCGTTCCGGTCGGCCGTGATGCTGCCGACCTTCTTGCCGAGATCGTGACGCGATTTCCGGTGCAGAACCGCAACCTCGTGGCCGGCCTTCACCAACTCCTTCACCAGCGCGCGGCCAATGAAAAGAGTTCCGCCAATCACCAGAATTTTTCGGCTGCCAGGCTCCTGACGCTTCGAACCGTTAGTCGTAGTACTCGAGGCCAAGGTGTGTGATTAAATCCTCTCCGCGCATCCAACGCAAGGTGTTCTTGAGTTTCATCAATTGGATGAAAATATCGTGTTCCGGATAGAGCCCGGGCGCCGTCATAGGCGCTTTAAAGTAGAAAGATAGCCACTCCTGAATCCCTCGCATTCCCGCGCGCTGCGCCAGGTCCAGGAACAGAACCAGGTCGAGCACCAGGGGCGCGGCCAGGATCGAATCCCGGCAAAGGAAATCGATCTTGATCTGCATCGGATAGCCCAGCCAACCGAAGATGTCGATGTTGTCCCAGCCTTCCTTGGCGTCGCCGCGCGGCGGATAGTAATTGATGCGTACGGCGTGATAAAGATCCTTGTAGAGCATGGGATATAGGGTGGGCTGCAGGATCTGCTCCAGCACCGATAGCTTGGTTTCTTCCTTGGATTTGAACGAGCCCGGATCTTCCAGCACCTCGCCGTCGCGGTTTCCGAGTATGTTGGTGGAAAACCAGCCCGCCATCCCGAGCATACGCGCCTTCAGTCCGGGCGCAATCAGCGTCTTCATGAAGGTCTGACCCGTTTTGAAGTCTTTACCGCACACCGGAATTTGGCGATCGCGCGCGAGTTCCAGCAGCGCCGGTGTATCGGTAGTCAAGTTGGGCGCGCCATTGGCGTACGGCACTCCGCTCTTGAGCGCGGCGTAGGCATAGATCTGGCTGGGCGCGATATCCGCGTCGTCTTTTTGCAAGCCGCACTCGAAGTCCTTCAGCGTCTGGTGTACCGCCGAAGGTTTATGAAACACCTCTGTCGAACCGCACCAGATCATCACCAGGCGCGAGGCGCCGCTGGATTCCCGGAACTGCCGGATGTCATCCATCAGCATTTCGGCCTTGTCCATCTTCGAGCCCCGATCCTTCACGTTGGGGCCTTGTAGCCGGCGGACATAATCGGCATCGAAGACCGCCTTCATGGGCTTGATGGCTTCGAGTGGCTCGCGGATCTTTTCGAGCAGGGAAGCCTCTAGCACGCTCGCATGCGCCGCCGATTCGTAGGCGTTATCTTCGAAAATGTCCCACCCGCCGAAGACCAGGTCTTCCATGCGGGCCAGCGGCACAAAATCCTGGATCTTGGGGGTTCGCGCATCAGTGCGCTTGCCGAGGCGCACGGTACCTAACTGTGTAAGAGACCCGATCGGCTGGCCGAGCCCCCGTTTTATCGCCTCCACGCCGGCCATAAAGGTGGTGCTGACGGCGCCTATGCCCGGAATTAAGATGCCTAATTTCCCGTCGGCGGGCGCAATCGTGGTGTTCCCATTGGTGGACAAACTCCGAATCTCCTTAGGGTAGCGCGAGGGGCCTGATTTCGACTTTCGAAAAGGCCTATTTTCCCTACGCTATACTATCATCTTATGACACTCCGCGCGACAAGTACAATCACTGCGGTTTTAGTGGACGACGAGCAGCTCGCGCGCGAAGAACTGTCGTATCTCCTGAAGGAATTTCCGGACGTCGAATTGCTGGCCTCGGGAAGAAATGGCCTGGAAGCCATCAAATTGATCGAGAACTTCGAGCCCGATGTAGTATTCCTGGATGTCCAGATGCCGGGGCTTGACGGTTTCGGGGTAATTCAAAAACTGCGCGAGACCGACGTTCCCCTCCCGCACTTTATCCTCGCCACCGCTTACGATCAATATGCGCTCGAAGCTTTCCGCTGGGAGGCGCTCGACTATCTGCTCAAGCCCATCGAAAAAGAGCGGCTGGAAGTCGCAGTGGAGCGCGCCCGCAAAGTGATCGCGGAAAAGACCAAAAGCGCGCAGCCGGAACCGGCGCTTCAGCCCCGGAGCGGGGCGCAGCGCACCAAACTGCTGGTGAAAAACAGCAATCGAAACTTCATCGTGGATGCTCAGGACGTGATTTACGCCACCATCGAGGATGGGCTCATCACCGTCGTGGCCACGGGCGTGGAGGGCGAATCCAACTATCGGACCATCGAGGAGCTGCAGTCCAATCTGGATCCTGACACGTTCTGGCGCGTGCACCGGTCATTCCTGGTGAATATAAATCGCATCCGGGAAGTGATCCCCTGGTTCAAATCCAGCTTTCAGCTTCGGATGGACGATAAAAAACAGACCGAAATCCCCGTGAGCCGGGTGCAGACCAAACGGCTGCGTGCGCTGCTGAAGTTGTAAGCGGCACCACAATCCACTCTTTCAGCCGGACCTCCCGCCCCAAAGAATCGTCCTGGCCGTCCCCAAGGCATTTGGGGCCAATTACTTGAACCGGGCCATTGCCAATTGAAACGCCGGCGATCCTTTCCCTGCTGGCCGATGGGCCGAAAAACGGTTATGAGCTTATGAAGGAACTGCGCGTCCGCTCCAGCGGCAGTTACAAGATGAGCGCAGGAACGGTTTACCCGGCATTGCAGCAGCTGGAAGATGAGGGGCTGATCGCGCCCGATCCAAAAGACGGCAAAAAACTGTTCCGGCTTACCGATCTTGGCAAGCAGGAGGTGGAGCGCGAAAAGCCGGCCATCGATGAAATCTGGCGCCGGACTTCGGAGTTGGGAGACTGGGCGCAGTGGATGGGACCAGGCGGCGCGCGATCATCCGCCATCGCGCTGATCAAGACCACCTCCCGGGCACTGAAGCTGGCGCGCGGCAACCCTGAACTCGCCGTCAAGATCGAGGAAATTCTCGACCGGGCGCGCCGGGATCTGGAAGACATTTGATTCATGACGAAGCCTGGCGACTCTACTTCGCGGCGCTTGGTTCGCCGTCGGTAGAAAACTCGAACATTTCGCCGCCGGTATGAACTAGCAGCGTTCCTGGACCAAACGACTTGCCGCCGTTGGGCACAAACACGGCGCCATCGGTGGACTCGCCGGAGCCGAGCTTGGTGGGAACCAGCGCGATTGCGGATGCGGCCGCGCCAGCTTTCAACCGGGCCGATACACCCTCCGCCAAAGCGCTTTGACGGCGCGATTCATAACCATTGGTGGAATTCATTTTGACATTGCCGTACAGCCCAGCTTCGTAAGTGGTCACCAGCTTGACAACGTCGTGACGGCTGCCGGATTGGAGCAGCGAATTCACCACGGTAAGCGCGGCCGCTGCCTGCGTCTCGGTGCCATCCTGCCGGCGATAGGTGAAATCTTGCGGCTTCACCATCCAGGCCACCGGGGAGCCGTTTGAAATCGATACTTGCATGATCGAGTACTGCTTCAAATGTGAGGGCAGATACGCGAACATAACGGTGACGCCGCCCTTGGTCAGCGTCTTGTAATGGAGGCCATTGGATTCAAAGTCGATGATCTGGGCCGAGAGAGATGCGAGCGCGCAGACACACGCCGGCAAAGCGAGCCTCATGCTTCTATGATAGACGGACACGTCTTCTAGCTGGTATCGGCCAGCAGAAATTTTTCAGCACAGCCGGATGCTCTGGCCACCGCTTCCGCCGCCAGGTAACCGCTGCGAACCGCGCCTTCCATGGTGGCGGGCCACCCGGATCGAGTCCAATCACCAGCCAGGAAAAAGTTCGGGAACTTCGTCGCGCTGGAGGGCCGCTTTTGTTCGAGGCCGGGCTGCGCGGAGAAAGTAGCGCGTACTTCCTTGACGACGTGCGCTTTTTCCAGCTTCGCATCATTTACTCTGGGAATGAATTCGGCCAGTTCGCGAACCGCCAGCGCAATCACTTCGGCGCGGTTCTTTTCGAGCAAGCTCCGCGACGCGCTGACCACCACTTGAAGATATCGGCCGCCGGATTTGTTGAACATCCACTGGATAGTGCGGTCGAGCAGAGTAGCATGCGGCAGCTGGGTGAGGCTACGGTCGAACCACAAGTGAATGCCGGTGATGGGGGAATGCTCGAAGCCAGTCAGATCTAAACCCAGTTCGGGAACGACCGCCGGCACACGTTCGAAAGGGAGAGCGGACACGTAGTAATCGGCGGTAAAGTGGTCGCCTTGGCTTACAATGCCGCGCACTGCGCCGTCTTCGACGATCACTCGATCTACCGGCGCGCGCAGGTGCAGGCGGACGTTGCCCACCTTATTCCAAGAGTCAGAGGCATAGAGATCGCCCAGGGGAACCGACGGAATGCCCATCTCGTAAGAATTCGGGCGCGCCAAAAAACCTTGCCAGAATACTTGAAACCCGTGGAGAGCAGCCATGCGGTCCAGATCTTCGTTTACGGCGCTGACTAAAACCTGGCTCCAAAATCGGCGGATCGCGGCTTCGGGCTGGCGCTTTTCGCGAAGCCAGTCGAGCATGGTGATGCGGTCCAGGTCACTGCGCCGGCCGCGCTCGCTACGGATGGCCAGCAGCCCGCGCGCAATCGCCATCTTGTCTGAGAAACTTAGCGAGCGCAGCTTCCAGAAGCTTCCCGCGAAGTGGAACGGGGCTGGCAGACGGCCTGCGCGCAGCACCGAAGTCCGGCCGCCCGGCTCGATGAAGTAGAACTCTTTGTAGAATTTGATCCGGTCCGCGACGCCCAGGCGCCGGTAAAAATCCATTAAGTTGACGCAGCAGCGCAGCAGGACATGCTGGCAGTTATCGATGATCTCGGGAGCTTCTTCCGATCCGGAAAGCGGGTAGGACGTCGCTCGGCCGCCCAGAAATCCGCGGGCCTCGAACAGGTCCACCTGGAATCCGGCTTTGCCCAAAGCAGCGGCGGTTGCAAGCCCGGCCAGGCCGCCACCGATTACGATGACACTGGCCATTGGCAGTTAGCCGCGAACTTTCGAGCAGAGCAAAACGTTCAGTAGTAGACCGGTACGCGCGACCGGCGTCCACCACCGCCGCCACTGCTGTTGATCAGCAGAATCGCGAGCATCAGAACGAATGCCACAAAGGCGATGTCAGAAAGGTCAAAGTCCATTAAGCGTCTCTTTCAATCAGTATGGCCTGACACCCTGCGATCTGCCAAGCCCTGTGAACTCCAGTACTCTCACGCGTAAGTACCAACTCTAACACACTAGGCCGTTTCGCCAAATAGTACTATCGCGATGCCCATTTTACGGGCGCGCGGGACATGCGGAGGCCTGGCTGATCATGTTTTCTATCAACCGCAAACCGCAATTGCCGTCGAGCGTCAGGATGGATTCGGGGTGGAACTGTACGGCCTCGATCGGAAGTTCGCGATGGCGAAGCCCCATGATTACGCCGTCTTCCGATTCGGCGGTGACTTCGAGACAAGCCGGGAAAGTCTCCCTGCGAGCGAATAAGGAATGATAGCGGCCGACCTTGAAGCGCTCCGGCAGTCCTTCGAAGACCCCCTGGTTGTGGTGAAACACTACCGAGGGTTTGCCATGCATCGGATAATCCAGCACGCCCAGCTCGCCGCCGAAAGCTTCCACGATCCCTTGCAGGCCCAGGCACACCCCGAACACGGGTATGCCCTCCTGCGCCAGAAACTTTACCAGATTGGGAACGCCGAAGTCGGCCGGGCGTCCTGGACCGGGAGAGATCAGGATCAAGGTCGGTGCGAGTTTGGCGATTAGCTCATGCGGGATTCCTGCGCGATAGGTGACCACATCGGCGCCCGTCTGGCGCGCGTAGTTGGAAAGCGTGTGGATAAAACAGTCATCGTTGTCGATCAGCAGCAGCTTGCTTCCCCGCCCCGCCTGGGCGTGGGTGGCCGGCGTCGGAACAGGCTTCGCGCCGGCCCTGAGAGCGCGGAAAAAGCCGGTAGCTTTCATACGGGTCTCTTCTTCTTCGAGCGCCGGAACCGAGTCATAGAGCAAGGTGGCGCCCACGCCATAGCGGGCGATCCCGTCCCGCAGGTGGACGGTGCGGATCAGAATTCCGGTATTGATATCGCCGTTCAGCGACAGCATTCCCACCGCTCCGCCATACCAGCCGCGCGCGTCTTTTTCGATTTTCTCGATGGCCTGCGCCGCCGCTTTCTTGGGCGCTCCAATCACGGTGACGGCCCACATGTGCGTCAAGAATGCGTCGAGCGAATCGAATCCGGGCTGCAGAACGCCTTCCACGTGATCCACGGTGTGGAATACGCCGGCGTAGGATTCAATGAGCCGGCGGCCGATCACTTTCACCGAACCGGGAATCGAGACGCGCGACTTGTCGTTGCGGTCCACATCGCTGCACATGGTCAGCTCAGACTCTTCCTTGGTCGAATTCAAAAGCTCGCGGATGCTGTCGGCGTCGCGCAACGGATCGCCCGTGCGCCGCGCGGTTCCGGCGATGGGACAAGTCTCCACGCGGCTGCCTTCCACTCGCACGAACATCTCCGGCGACGCCCCCACCAGTTGCTCGTCTCCGAGCTGCATGAAAAATTCGTAGGGACTGGGGCTGGCGTGCTGGATCCGCTCGAATAGCTCCGAAGGGCTCTCTGAAAAATTAGCTTGAAAGGTCTGCCGCAGCACCACTTCGTAATATTCGCCCTGGCGCATGCCTTCGCGCACCGTTTCCACCCCGGCCATGTACTCTTCAGGCCGGTGATCGGAGACGATTTCACCCGCCTCACGCTTGGGTGCGGCGGGGATTGGAACACCATCACGTTTCAGGCCGCGGGTGGAGACACCGTCGCGTTCGAAATCGTACTGGAACCGCTCGATGCGCTCCTTCTTGCGGTCCATGTAATAGATGTCGTCGCACAGCAGGAGATGGAGATCTTTATGTCCGTCGCGCGGCAGCTGGAGCGAGATCGGATCGAACTGGAACAAAAGGTCGTAGCCAAATGCGCCCACCAGCGCCAGCCGGCTGTCCGCGGCGGTGCGGAATTCATCGATCAAGGTACGCAGGATCGAAAAAGCCGATGGTTGCTTGCTGCGCTCCTCTTCCGGAAAAAGCGGCGGCAGCGGCTTGAGCCGTCCATGCAGGTTCCCGTCGCGGAACTCGAAGTGTTCCCAGTGGGGATGCTTCTCGATCAAAGGCTGCAGGATCCGGTTCAGCGCTTGGCCTCGCTGGTTGAGCGGACGAAAAACCACATTGCGGCCCGCGGCGACAATTTCGATGGGCGGGCAGATGGATGCAATGTCCCAGCGCGAATAGCGTTCCGGATACTCGTAGCCGGACGATAGGTAGATGCCGCGATAGCGGTCCAGCCTGTGCAGCAGCGGCTTGAGGCCTTTTTTGAACGGAATGGCCGATGCCGAACGAGTGACAGTGATTCCGCCTGGGGTAGTGTAACGCAATTTCGGCATAAAAACAGAACGCAGGAAGCCTCCTTCCTGCCGGGGACAAGCTGTTGATTTTTAGGATAGCACCACCGGTGGGTGCGGACTATCGATCCAGGCTGGCGGGCAATCTTAAGCGTCGCTGCCAACCAGCGACCGAAGCTGCTCCACGATGTGATTCAAGGCTTCGGCCTGAGCAGACATCTGTTCGCTGGCAGAGGCGCTTTCTTCGGCATTCGCCGCAGTGTTCTGCGTAACTTGATCCATCTGCGCGATGGCCTTCGAAATCTGCTCGATGCCTCGGGCCTGTTCCTGGCTGCCCAGGCTTACTTCGTCTACCAGGGTCTTGACCTTGGTCGCGCTCTCGGTGATGGCTTGGATCACTGCCGTCACCTGTTGCAGCTTTGTGCTGCCTTCGTTGGATTTGCCAATGGACTCTTCGATTAGCGCCGCGGTATCTTTGGCCGCTTGAGCCGAGCGCTGAGCGAGGTTGCGAACTTCATCGGCCACTACTGCGAAGCCCATACCCGCTTCCCCGGCCCGGGCCGCTTCGACAGCCGCGTTCAATGCCAGGATATTGGTCTGGAAAGCGATTTCGTCGATGACCTTGATGATCTTGGATATTTTGTCGCTGGAGGAGGTGATCTCGCGCATGGAGCTGACCATCTGTCCCAAGGTTTCGTTGCCGGTGGTTACGTTGCGATCCACTTCACCCATCATGGCGGCCGCGGATTGTGAGTTGTCCGCGTTCTTGCGCGTCATGGACGTGATTTCCTGGCTGGAGGCGGCGGTTTCTTCGAGCGATGCGGCTTGTTCGGAAGCGCCCTGGGCCAGCCCCTGGCTGGAGGAAGCCACTTGAGAAGACGCGCTGGTAATCTGGCCGGCGCCTTCGGCCAGATCTGCTGCGATACCGCGAAGCTGCTTGCTAGTCTTCCGTACGGTAAAGAAAACCACGGGCGCAATCGCCACGCCGACCAGCAACAAGATCCAGGCCGTCCAGCTGGCGACTAACACCACTTGCGCACTCGCTGCTGCCGTCTGCTGCATGAGCCCCTTCTGTTGCTCGGCCAAGTCCTCCGCACTTTTCTCAATGGTATCCAACGATTTGACCGAATGCTCGGTATAGATGGACAAGGCGTCTTGCGCCCTGCCGGCCGCCGCAGCGGCTGCCGCTTGCTCGAAGTAGGTTTTGAAGTTCGGAAGCTCGCCTTCCATGACTGACTCGTCCTGGAGGCCCTTTTCGGTGATTAGCAACGGCTTCACATCACGAAAGAGTTGCTCGATCTGAGCCGCGCGGCTCTCGAACTCTTCCTTGTTGGCCCGTACTTTCTCAGGCAGGTTGTGCATCGCAAAGAGCATCACTCCTCGTTGACACGACTTCATCTTGTACAAATTGGATTTGATTTCTTCGATCAAGAGCTTCTTCCCGGTCTTATTGTTGGCCGCGTCCAGGTGCTCCCCTAGCTTTCCAATGGAGTACAGCGAGGAAACCGCCAATCCGAGAGCCAGCACCAGCATGACCGAAAAAGCGAATGTTAATTTTTTTCCAATAGTTGTGCGTGACACAATATCTCCTTCGACTCATATTGACTACATCTCGGTGAAGTTGTCTTCCATGGGGAACTCGGCGTGGTCTCCGGCAGGTACCGCCGCTTCGACCGGCGGAGGTCGGCGCGTCACCGCCGATTTCAGTGCTTTCAAACTCTTGCTCATGCCGGCTACGCGCGCCGGCGCCTTGGCGCGGCTGGACGAGGATCTCGGCCTATGTTCTTCGATCCCGTCGCCTCCCACCATGGCCCGCAGTTGCACCACGATGTGGTTCAACGCTTCGGCCTGCGCCGACATCTGTTCGCTGGCCGAGGCGCTCTCTTCGGCATTGGCCGCCGTGCCTTGCGTAACCTGATCCATCTGCGCGATGGCCTTCGAAATTTGCTCGATCCCGCGCGCCTGCTCCTGGCTGCCGAGATTCACTTCATCCACCAGAGTCTTGACCTTGGTCGCGCTCTCGGTGATGGCTTGAATCACCTCAGTCACTTTTTGCAGCTTGGTGCCGCCTTCATTCGATTTCGCAATGGACTCTTCGATCAGCGCCGCGGTATCTTTGGCTGCCTGCGCCGAGCGCTGGGCGAGGTTGCGAACTTCATCGGCCACTACGGCGAAACCCATGCCCGCTTCTCCAGCCCGGGCCGCTTCGACAGCCGCATTCAATGCCAGAATATTGGTCTGGAACGCGATCTCATCGATGACTTTGATGATCTTCGAAATCTTGTCGCTGGAGGAGGTGATCTCGCGCATGGAAATCACCATCTGTTCCAGTGTCCGGTTACCTTCCGTGATGCGATGATCCACTTCCCCCATCATTGCCGCCGCTGATTTTGAGTTCTCGGCGTTCTTGCGCGTCATGGAGGTGATCTCTTCACTCGAAGCCGAAGTTTCTTCGAGCGACGCGGCCTGTTCGGACGCCCCTTGCGCCAATCCCTGGCTCGAGGAAGCCACCTGCGAGGACGCGCTGTTAATCTGCTCGGTGCCTTCGGCCAGATCGCAAGCCACACGCCGAAGCTGCTGGCTGACGTTCGACATCGTTATCAGGACCGCGGCCGAAATGCCGAGGGCGGCTAACAGCAGAATCCAGGCCGTCCAGCGGGCTGTCGAGGTCTGCTGCGCGCTTGCACTTACGGTTTCGGCCAGCAAGGTTTTCTGAGCGTCCACCAACTCCGCGACGCTCTTGTCCAGGGTATTAAAAGATGGCCCCATACGCTCCACTCCGATCTTGAGAGCGTCCTGGTGCTTCCCAGCCGCCGAAGCGGCTACTAACTCGTCGAAGAAGGATTTTACGTTCGGGACCTCGCTCTCCATGACGGACAGGGTCCTCCTATCTTCTTCGGTTGCCAATAACGGCTTTATATCGCGGAGGAGCTGCGCAACGCCTGCGAAAAGGGTTTCAAATTCCTGCCTGCTCGTCTGTACCTTCTCCGGGACGCTCTCCACCGAATACAGCATCACGCCCCTTTGACTAGTCCTCATCTTGAAGAAATCCCCTCGCATCTCCTCGGCCAACAAGATCTTCTTGGCGGTTTTAGTAACCGCCGTATCGAGCGCTGCTCCCAGCTTCCCAACCGAGTACAACGATGAGACCGCCAGGCCGATTGCAGCCAGTAGCATCGCTCCGGATGTGAGCGTCAGTTTCTTTCCCACGGTGAGTTGCGACATCTGATATCCCTTCCACACAAGCTGTTCCAAAGATTCATATCGGAGAAGACCGGTGACGCCTTAGGTGTTTCTTAGCCCCGAACGGCTACCGCGCTTAATGCCATCAACTCACCGGCGATGCGTTCGAGCGGCAGCACGCGGTCCACCGCGCCCATTTTGATGGCTTCCTGCGGCATCCCGAACACCACGCAACTGGCTTCGTCCTGCGCGACCGTGCGGGCGCCGGCCCGCTTCATTTTGAGCATTCCTTTGGCGCCGTCGGCTCCCATGCCCGTCAGGATGGCCCCGATCGCATCCGCTCCGGCCACACCCGCCACCGAATCGAACAGAACGTCCACCGAAGGCCGCTGGTAGCAGACCCGCTCGCCCTCGTGGACCGCCACGCGATATTCGCCCCCCAGCTTGCGGAGCGTCATATGAAAATTGCCGGGCGCTATCAGGGCATGGCCGGGCAGTACGCGATCCCCATCGGCCGCTTCCTTTACCCGAACCCGGCACAGATCGTTGAGACGGCTTGCGAACGCGGCGGAGAAAACCGCGGGGATGTGCTGGACCACCACCATTCCGGGGCTTCCTTCCGGCATCCGCGTCAGCACCTCGCGAATCGCTTCGGTGCCCCCCGTCGACGCGCCGATGGCGATGATGGCCGAGTGGTTAATAGCCTGGACGGGAATCGGCGCCGGGGGGTTCCCGGCAGCAGCCGGTGGCGCCGTTCGATGGGCGACCCGCGCTTGAGCGGCCGCGCGGATCTTCAGCGGCAGGTCGCGCTTCAACTCGCCCACCGAATAAGGACCGCCCGGCTTGCCCAGCACTTCCACCGCGCCCGACTGCAGGGCTTCAATCGCGGTCTGGCTCGAGGCCTGCGCCAGCGAGCTGATGATGACTACCGGCAGGGGATGAAAACGCATCAGCTTTTTCAGGAACGTCAGGCCGTCCATGCGCGGCATTTCGATGTCCAGCGTCAGCACGTCCGGGTGCAAGCTCAGAATTTTGTCGCGGGCCACAAATGTCACCTCCAGATCCGGCTCGGCGGAAAGGGCTTCAGCCAATAATTTGCGCACGATGGCCGAATCGTCCACGATCAGCACTTTGATTTTGCGTTCCGCCGCCAAGATTTTCACCGCGCCTAATCCGGTTCATCCCCGCACAGGCGGATCGAAACCGATAACATCCCTTCGGTCAGAACGAAGCATTCGTGCAGCGCGTCCCCGGTCGGTCCCTCCATTTGGATGGGCCCCTCCACTTGAATCGCTTCCGGCGCTCCCAGCCGCAGGTCCGAGTCGGGCCAGAGCTGGCTCAATACCGAGCCGCACAGAATGTTGGCCAGCTCGAGCAACACCTGGCCGCTTTGCGTTTCAGTGACTTCCTCCGCCTCGATTCCCAAGAACGCCGGCGCAATCGCCCGCGCCACCGGGGGCGAAACGCTCAGCAGGAACTCCCCGCAATGCGACCCTTCGAAGGCCATGCGGACCGATGCCGCGGGGGCGATCCAGCCGTGCTCGCAGGGCGCCGCCACCGGCTCGTCGAAGAACATCGTTTCCAGCACCTCGGCGCTCACGCGCCGGAGCGTGCCCGAAAAGTCCGAACCCGCCGCCACGGCGCCGGATGTGCTGAGCTCCTCAGACATGCTTCGCTCCTAAAACCCGCTGCAGCTCTTCCCGCAACGCTTCCGGAGAAAATGGCTTGGTCATGTAACCCTCCGCTCCGAGCGACAGCATGCGCAGAATCCGCGCCTTGGTGGCATCGGTCGAAATCACGAGCGTGGGAACCGAGCGCGCCAGGCCCTCCGATTCCAGCCTGCGCAAGAACTCCTCGCCGTTCATCTTGGGCATGTTGATGTCGGTAAGGATTACATCCACTTTTTGCTGGCGCAGGCGCTCCAGAGCTTCCTCGCCGTTGGAAGCTTCCAGGCACGTGTCCACCTCCAGGCCGGACAGGGTTCATCACCCGCCGGATGAAGCCCCGCATGGCCGGCGAGTCATCCACGATTAAGACAGAGAACCCCATTGGCTTGCTCCTTTTCCACAACTTTCTTGGGCGCGCGATGGTCGGCCAGCTCGCGTTCGGCGCCACCTCCTTCACGCAGCCACATCCGCCCCGTTCCCACTTCCAGCCGCACCGTGCGCGAGAGTTCTCCGCCCACTTCCTCGGCCGCGATCAGAACGCCGGCCTTCCACAAAATCTTGCGCGCCGCCAGATAATTGCGCTTGCCGATCTGGAACACGCCCTCGCCATCCAGCACCTGCGCCCCTCCCGTCAGCCGGACCACCATGCGCCGCGGCTGCGCTCCCCCCGCTTTCACCCGCTCGAGCAGCGCCCGAATGCCCGTGTCGGCGAACATGCAGGGATTCTGCTGTGCCTTGCCAGGGTCGATGCCCGACTCGGGCAGCATGTAGTGCAGCATCCCGGCTATCTTCGCCACCGGATCGTACATCGTGACCGCGATGCACGATCCCAACGCGTAGGTCACCAGCACGCTTTCCGAATCCTGGCTCACCTTGCAGTCGGAAATACCAACCACCAGCGCGCTCATGACCAGCTCCGCAATCCGCCCGCCGGCTTCCCGGCGCGATAGGTCGCCGGACGAACGTATTGCAAATCGTGCTCGACGCCGGTGAGCGATTCCGAGTGACCCACAAAAAGATACCCGCCCGGCTCCAGGCACGCGCCCAGCCTTTGAACAATATCCTGCTGCGTGGATTTGTCGAAGTACATCATCACGTTCCGGCAGAAAATCACGTGAAAGCGCCGCCGGTGCGTGAAAGGCTCGATGAGATTGAGCCGCTGGTACTCGACGTGGGCGGCCAACTCAGGCTTGATTTTGTAAGACCCCTTGCATTCACCCTCGCCCCTGAGCAGGTAAGCGCGGCGCCAGGCGTCCGGCAATTCCTTGAATCGCTCGGCCACATAGACTCCCCGCCGGGCGTGCGCCAGCACCCGGGTCGAAATGTCGGTGGCCAGAATTCGAAAGCCCCGCCGCCGGTTTTCGGCCCCGCGCGATAAGGCTTCGGCCAGACACACGGCGATCGAATAAGGCTCTTCGCCGGTGGAGGAGGCCGCGCACCAGATTTCCAGATTGGCAATGGCGCTAAACTCCTCTTTAACGGCGCGCGTTAGAAATTCGAAGTGCGCCTTCTCGCGCATAAAGCTGGTGTGATTGGTGGTGAGCGAATCGATCAGCTCTATCAGCGCTTCGCCCGAGGAATCGGCCAGCACGTGGCGGTAGTATTCGGCAAAAGATTTGATGCCCTTCTGGCGCAGCCTTTTGCCCAGCCGGGCCGCCACCAGCGCCTCCTTGCCCTTCTTCAGATCCAGCCCGAAGCGCTGGTAGACCAACTCGCTGATCTGCCGGAATTCGCCGGCCGTCAGCGTGAGTCCGGCGCCGTCGGAGTAGATAGTCTCATTCACTGTGGTTGGCACCGAGTAACCCCTCCAGATCCAGGATCAGACCGACCCGGCCATCGCCCAGGATGGCCCCGCCCGCCACACCCGCGATGTTTTGCATGGTTTCGCCCAGGCTCTTGATCACCACTTCCTGCTTGCCGATCAGTTCGTCCACCATCAGGCAGAACTGCCGCCCCCCGCTTTCCGACACAATCAACAGGCTCTCCCAGGGTTTCTCAAAACGCGGCTTCACGTTAAAACGCTGGTGCAGCCGGATCAGGGGCACCAGCGCGCCCCGGACCATGGCCATCTCATGCGTCCCCTGCACGGTCGAGATCGCGTCTTCAGCCGGCTTCAGCATTTCGCGCACCGCGAAGATGGGAACGATGTAGCGCTGCTTTCCGACCCCCACCACCAGGCCGTCGATGATGGCCAGCGTCAGCGGCAGCTTCATCAGGAAGGAGCTGCCCTGGCCGGGCGTCGAGGAAGCATCCACGCGGCCGCGCAGCTTCTGCACGTGTTTGCGGACCACGTCCATCCCCACACCCCGCCCGGATACGTCGGTGACCTTCTCGGCGGTCGAAAAACCGGGCTGAAAAATAAGATTGAAGATCTCACTCTCGGTCAGCTCGGCGCCGGGAGGAATCAGATTTTTCTCGCGCGCCTTGCGGAGGATCTTCTCCTTGTCCAGCCCGCGGCCGTCGTCCGCTACCTGAATCACGATGTGCCCGGCCTGATGGCCGGCCTTGAGCGTCAGCCGGGCCGATGCGGGCTTGCCCGCTTTGACACGCTCCTCCGGCATTTCGATGCCATGATCGATCGCGTTGCGGACCATGTGCATGAGCGGATCGGCCAGTTCCTCGACGATGTTCCGGTCGAGCTCAGTCTCCTCGCCTTCCAGAACCAGATCGACCTGCTTGCCGTACTTGCGCGACAGATCGCGCACCAGCCGGCCGGTCTTCTGGAACAGTTGGCCGACCGGGATCATGCGCATCGACATGGCCGTACGCTGCACATCGTCGGTAATGCGCGCCAGTTGCGACAGATTGCGCGCCAAGCGCGGCTTCAGTCCGGTGGCCAGATCGGGATCGTGTTTGACCAGCGATTGGGCGATCACCATCTCGCCAACCATGTCCACCAGGTAATCGAGCTTGCTGGTATCCACTTTGATGGAACGGGCGCCGGTCTTCGCTTCCGCCACTTTGGCCGCTTCCGGAGTCTCCAGCCCTGCTGCGCTGGCTATTTCGACCTCTGGCTCCAGCGGAGTGGCCGCTACCTGGCGCGCCAACTCGATCAGCCCCGTCATCGCGGGCCCGGGCGGCGGCCCTGGCACGGGCAAAGTCTCAACCGGCGAGGGCGGCGGCAATGGCGGCCCACTCAGGCTCCGGATGGCCTCAATCAGCGCCGCGTTGTCGCGGGCCTGGATGGGCTGGCCGGTCTGAAGCATCGACTCTATTTCCGTCAGGCAGCGATTCAGGTAATCCTTGCTCTCCAAGATACGGTCGATGACCGTCCCGGTGATCGGAAGCGCCCCGTTGCGGGCCAGATCGAGAATGGTTTCGACCTCATGGGAGACCTCCCGGACGGCGTTCAGATCCAGGAACCCCGCCATCCCCTTGATGGTGTGAAAGCCGCGAAAAATCGCGTGGATCGCCTCCGCGTTGCCCGGCTCCTGGTCAAGCGTCAACAATTGCAGCTCGATGGAGGTCAGATGCTCTTTCGATTCCAGAATGAAGTCGTTCAGCAGCTCCGGGTCTCCGGCCAGCGGATTGACCGAGGCGGCGAGCTCATCCACCACTACGGTTTCCTGAGCCGCTACAGTTTCCTCGACCGCTGTCGTTTTATGATTGGAACGCCGCGCCATGTCAGTAGCTTCCTCAGGCGCCGATCGGCCCCAGGCTCATCACTTCCTGAGCCGTCAGCACCATGTCGATGTCCAGCAGGATTTTCACCTTGCCTTTGATCTTGGCCATTCCGAGCAGATAAGGCGTCTCTACGCCGGAGCCGAAATCGGGCGTGTCCTCGATGTCGGTGGTCTGCAGCGTCAACACTTCCGATACGCAGTCGACAATGATGCCGATCAGCAGCTTGGTCCCGCGGCTGTCAATCTGCGCCACGATGATGCAGGTGCGCTGCGTGTATTCGATCTCGGGCAGTCCGAACTTGAGCCGCAGATCCACCACCGGGATCACCTTGCCTCGCAGGTTGATGACCCCTTTGACGTAATCGGGTGTCTGCGGCACCGCCGTAATCTCCTGAATGCCCATGATCTCCCGCACCCGCAGGACCTGCACCGCAAATTCCTCGTTCCCCAATTGAAAGGTGAGATACTTGCCGGCTCTATGATCCACCTTCTGCGAGGCCGCGTTCGCCGCAGCCGCTACCATCGTTTCCATGTTGGTCTCCCATCCTTACTCACCTGACTCACCTGACTCACCAGACTCACCAGATTCATTGCGATCCTACACATTCAGAACGTGCGGAACCGGGAAGCCGGAGCGAACCGTCTTTCCCTCCGCGTCCGCATTGGGGACAATGCAGACCTGCACGCACAGCCGCTCGCCCTCGCAGTCGAACGGCACCACCGTCCATTCCCGATTCTTGGTGCTGCGGGTCTGGAAATTCCGGCCGTAAATCACGGTCGGCGTGCTCAGCCCCATGCCGCCCAAGCGGTTTTCCAGGTGCGTTTTCACATTGCCGATGATCATGTTGGTCACTTCCGCCACCGAGTCCAACACGTCCTCGCTCACCGCTTCGTATTCGGCCATGAGAAAGTGAGAGGCGATCTTGCAGGCCAAGGCGGCTGAACACGACAGGCTTCCGGTTCCCACCCACGCCCCGGCGAGTCCGATCAGCGACACCACACCCGAGGTCGGCGTCTTCTCTTCTTTTTCGACAAACACGCTCCCCGCTACCAGGGGCAGATTCAGCATGGTCGAAAATACTTCATGGGTTGCGCCTTCGATGGCGGTTACCAACTCGGCTTGCGTGATTTCAGCCGGCATGTTGATTTGTGGTGTCATCCTTGCTTTACCTTTCCTGGAGAATCATGGGGGCTTCTTAGAATAATCCCGCCAGTTTTTCTTTGATCTGCGCGGCGGTGAAAGGTTTGCGCACGTATCCGGAGGCGCCTCGCTCCACTGCCTCCAGCACCTTGGCCTGCGTCCCTTCCGTGCTCACCATCACGATCGGCAGACTTTGCCAGGCCTGCTCGGCGCGAACCTTGGTCAGAAACTCCAGTCCATCCATATTCGGCATGTTGATATCGGAGAGGATCAATCCCACGGTTTGCTTCTTCAGCATCTCGAGCGCCTCTACTCCATCGCTCGCCTCGTAGACGGCGCCGATCGGAATTTCCGCCTGACGCAACACGCGCTGCAAGATTTTTCGAATCGCCGCCGAATCGTCCACAATCAGTACGTCCAACACTTTGGCATTGTCCCCCTTGGTTTCCTTATCGGTTTGATAATGGGTTCTTTAGTTCTTTCATTCCGGGAGGAAGTTTCATAGAGCAGCCGAAGTCGGAATGGCGGTGCGCGTGAAAAAGCCCGGCCTTCTGCGAGTTGCTATTTTTGGGATCTTCGGCCGCGGGATCTCTTATTGCAGCATGGCCTTCAGCTGCTGGAACATCATCATGCAGGCTGGCCCGAGCGTGACCAACAATACCGAGGGAAAGATCAGAAAGAAGACCGGGAAGACCAGTTTCACGCCCACCTTCCGCGCGCTCTCCTGTGCCTGCTGCCGAAAGCGGAGACGCAGGTATTTGGAATGCGTACGGAGCGCCGGCGCCAGGCTGACGCCAAAGCGATCGCTATCGATCAGTAGATTAGCCAGCCGCCGAAGCTCCGGCTCCTTGTTGCGGAGGCCGAGGCTGCGAAAGGCGTTGGACCTGCTGCTGCTGGTTTTGAGCTCGAGATAGAGCTGAGCCATTTCGGCGCTCAGATCCGGATGAGTGCGCTTCAGACCCCGGCTCGAATCGGCCACCGACTGATCGATCGACTGTCCCGCCTCCATGCCCAGGACCATCAGATCTAAAGCGGGCGGGATAGCGCTTCTGAGGCGCCGCGACCGGGCGCTGGCGCGCGAACCCAGGATCGTATCGGGAAGCATGAAACCAAAAGCTGCTCCGCACAGCATCGGGAGCAGCATGGCCGATGACTCGCCCCGATTAAACAGCGCGATGATTCCGAGCAGACCGGAGACGAACAGCGCGCTGCCGCATTTAATTCCGTAGAAGACCGGAAGAGCGGATGGCCACCGGTAGCCGGCATAAGCCAGTTTCGCGCGGTAGGGATTTTTTTCGTTCTGGGTGGCTGGAAAGCTTTCGCCGATGGAACGGAATAGTCCCACGAAGGCGGCCCGCGAGGGCGCGAGCGCCGGCTCAGTGGAGAGGCCGGCGGGAATTTCGGCGCCGCGGTGCGCAGCCGTTCCACGCAGGAAGAAGTACCCGGCGACGGTAACCGCCAGCATGACGAAACCGAAAAAGCCGGCTCCTAACCAGATCGGGCTCATAGCTTGATGTCCACGATCCGGCGGATCACGAAATGCGCCAGCACCAGGCAGCAGAGTGCGGCGGCTATGAGATATCTCCCGTAGGGATGATAGAACAGCACTGCCATATACGAAGGATTAACCACCATCATGATGCCCGCAATTACCAGCGGGAGAATGGTCAGCACCGCGCCGGTCATTTTTCCGTGAGCCGCCAGCGATCGGACTTCGCCTTTCAGCGCCGTGGCATCGCGCATGTCCTCCGACATTTTCGCCAGCACCTCGTGCAGCTTGCCTCCGGTCCGGTTCTGCAGTTGAATGGCGGAGGCGAACATGCTCACTTCGAGCAGCGGCATGCGTTCGCTCAGATTGCCCAGCGCCACGTCCCAGGACATGCCGAGATTGCCTTCCACCGCGGTCTGGCGCATTTCAATGGAGAGCGGCGGCTCACACTCGTCGGCGATAATTTCCATGGCCGCGCCGAAAGGATGGCCGGCCCGCATAGCGCGCGCCAGCGAATCCAGGGCGTCCGGAAAATTCTCTTCGAAATCGCGGAAACGCTTAGCTCGCCTGTGAAGGATATAGAAATAGGGCAGCGCCGCGACACCAGCCGCGATAAGCATCACGCCCCATCCGGGAACCCAATCAAACTGCATGGCGACGGCCGCGGCTACACTCGCGGTCAGCAGCATGAATAGCGTAATGCGGCCTACCGGCCATCCCAAACCCGATTGGATCAGATGACGGTGGATGATCTTCACCAGGTCGGAACGGTCCAATAGCTTGGCCCAGGGCGAAATGGTGCTGAGCGTTTCGTCTTTCAACAGCCGCGGCGTTTCATCCAATAAATGCTCGGAAACATCCTCGGCTAGCGCCTGGGCCCCCAATTTCTGCAGCGCGAACCAGCCGATCAGGACGGCCAGGCCGGCAGCCAGGAAAGTGGTTAGAAAAACCAGAATCGAGGAGGTCGCAAGCACTTACTGCCTCCGGTTTGTAGCAGCCACAGCGCCCGCGGACCGCGCTGCCTCGCGGGAACTCACCAGGATTACAAGCTGGCGGCCGTTCCAGGACGTTCCCGGGTAGAGGCGCTCCAGAACCTGCCGGTCGCCCTGGTCTTTCAGAAGACCGCTTACCAAAAAGGCTCCGGCGCCGCCCACGCCCGCCGCAAACTGACGCGTCTCCGTCCCGTCGCCACGCTGGAGGGTGATCTCGGGCTGGACGCGCAGGTTTAGCTTTCCGCTGGAATCGACTTCCGGGGAGAATCGCATGCGCAGCCGGCATTCCGGGCTGGTTCCGGCCCTAAAACTAATCGGCCGCCCCACTCCGGCCGTCAGTCTCCACGAAGAAACGATTTCCAGTTCCTGCTTTTGTTCCAAGCCGCGAATCAGTTGGCCCGAGTCGACGGTAGCGGGAAAGGCGGCCACGGTCAAAGACTCGCTTGCGCCCTGGCCCGCCAACTTCGAGCCCAACTCGGCCAAGCCAGTGGCGCTGACGGCCAACGCTCGCACGTAAAGTCGGATGGGATGGTTCCACAAAGCGGCTGAGGCCGCGGTCGAGGCAATGTTCGTTTCGGCCCCGCCATTGGCTGCGAAGACCGAAGAAATCTCCATCGCGCGGCGCGGCGTGGCGCCATCATCCAGCGGATTTCGTAATGCCAGCCGGATCCGGGCGCCCGAATCGGCCAATGCGATCAGATCCGCATCCTGGGGCCGGGTCAGCACCGTAACCACCGGCAATGGCGGCGGATTTCCCCCGGCGGACTCCGGTTGAGTACCCACCTCCAGTACCTCGACGTCCTGAAGGATGGTCCGCAGCTCAGCCTTAGTCTCCCGACGCGAGAACGCCTGGACGTCCACCTTGGTTCCCGGGCGCAGCAGACCAATCACGCCGCTCGACTCGGCCACGTGGATCGATACCGCTCTCATTCCGGCCGGCACGCCTCCAGCGCCCTGACCGGATTTCGCATCGCGCGAGGCTACCTGGTCCTGAAGAATGGGTTCGTTTTGGGGAACCGCGCGCACGATGGTCACGCCGATCAACTCCTCCGGCTTCGAGAAACCGCTTTTCCAGGCTCCTTTGACTTCCGAAACTCGCAGATCGCCGGCTTCGAGCACGGTGCCTGGGTCCAGCGTCCGCGCAGCCACCACAATGGATTGGGACGGCAGCTCCCCAATTGAACTTCGCAGTCTACCTGCAAACAGCCCGTAAAAGATACCCGTCGATATGATGGCTACAACGAAAGCTATGCCTAACAGCGGAACTATGTTTCTCTTCATCGCGATACACCGCCTCCCGAGTAGCCACGGGAAGACACCTGTGGCTCAAGACAGGTGAACGGCAGTTCCGGACATAGAGAATATCCAGTGTTGCCCTAGGGGACTGGCCTTAATCGCCTTAGTGCCCACTACCGCCTTGGATAGTAAGACATCGTACGCCTAAATTGGGCGAAATCGGGCCGTAAAATGCCTCAAAAACCGCGGTTCTGACATGATTTCGAAGCCCCTGATGTGCTCTTTGCGGGCATTCACCTCCAGAATCGCCTCCACCAGATAGTCCACGTGGCTCTGGGTATAAACGCGGCGAGGGATCGCCAGGCGCAAAAGCTCGTGCCGGGCTTCGCCGCCAAACATCACCGATCCGATTTCGACAGACCGCACGCCGGCATGCCGGTACAGTTCCACCGCCAGGGCCTGGCCGGGGAATTGTTCGCGGGGGATATGCGGCAGCATGCGTCCGGCATCGATGTAGATGGCATGGCCGCCGGGAGGTTCGACGATAGGCACGCCGTGATCGGCAATATGACGTCCGAAATAGGCCGTGGACGCAATCCGGTATTCCAAATATTCCGGCTGCAGAATCTCTTCCAGACCCACGGCGATGGCTTCGAGGTCGCGGCCGGCCAAACCTCCGTAAGTTGGAAATCCTTCCGTCAGGATCAGCACGTTGGTTTCCTGCTCGGCCAACCGGCTGTTGTTGGTGCACAGAAATCCGCCGATGTTGGCGAACGCGTCTTTCTTAGCCGAGAATGTGCATCCATCGGCCAGCGAGAACATTTTCTGGGCGATCTCGCGTGGGGGCAAGTCGCCGTAGCCGGGCTCATCTCGCTTGATGAACCAAGCGTTTTCGGCGAAGCGGCAGGCATCCAGATAAAGCGGGATGCGATGGCGGGCGGTTATTTCGCGCGCCGCCTGGATGTTGGCCATCGATACGGGCTGTCCGCCGCCGGAATTGTTGGTGACGGTAATCATCACCAGCGGAATATTCTGGACGCCCTCGGTCTCAATGAGTTTCTCCAGCGCTTCCACGTCCAGGTTGCCCTTAAATGCCAGTCTGGCTTGCGTATCGGCCGCCGCCGCGATCGGCAGATCCAAGGCCCGCGCGCCGTTCGATTCAATGTTGGCCCGCGTGGTATCGAAGTGGGTGTTGCTGGGCACGATGTGGCCGGGCTTGCACAAAATCGAGAACAGAATGCGTTCGGCGGCGCGGCCCTGATGAGTGGGGATCACGTGCCGGAATCCAGTGAGCGCCTGAACCGCGTGCTCGAACCTGTAGAAGCTTGCACCGCCGGCGTAGGATTCGTCACCGCGCATCATGGCGGCCCACTGCTCGGTGGACATGGCGCTGGTGCCGGAATCGGTGAGCAGGTCGATCAGGATATTGCTGGCGCGGATCTGAAACAGGTTGTAGCCGGCGGCTTCGAGAATCCGCTCGCGCTGCTCCGGAGTGGTTCGCCGCAAAGGCTCGACACTTTTAATGCGAAAAGGCTCGATGATGGTGCGCACACCCTAAGCTTAGCCGCTCGGGTGCTGAGTGACCGCGCGCGGGTTTAATAACTGCGGATGATCGGAGACTTTCCGGCGGCTTCCAATTGCGCCTTGGCCTTGTCCAAGGAATCGCGATCGGGAAATGGGCCGACCAATACACGCAGCAGGTCAGGCGTGGGGCCGGGAGCGATTACGGCCTCCAGATTGGCGATCCGCAGGTTGTCCACATAGGTCAGCACCATGTGCGGGCTCACGGCGGCCACTTGAAGAAAGCGTTCGCCGGGCTGTGGTGTGATCACCGAGAAGTTAGTTGCGTGAACAACGGGCGTTGGCGCGGGCTGGGCTGGAGCGGGCTGGGCTGGAGCGGGCTGGCGTGGTGGCGGCGGAGGCGGAACGGTTATAGGGACCTCGATCTTGGCCGGTGAGATTACCGGTTGTGCCTGCGGTTTCCCGGCGACAATTCGGACGCCCACATAGGCGAAGGCCAGCATGAGACCGAGCCCGAGTATGGCCGGTATCCACAGCGAAACAATGCGCTTTTTCCAATCCACCGGTTTCGGCTCGGGGGGATGGGCGAAATGCTCGGCTCCCGCGGATAGGCCCATCGTTGTCCAGCGCATTCGAAGCGATCCTGCTTCAATATCGGCAGCATCGGGAACCTGCTACAGTACTGTTTCTAATTCCGAATCGCCTCGAGCATTGCATCGATGTCGCGTTCCGTGGAGGCGTAGTGCAGAATGCAGGCTCGCAGCAGGAATCGGCCATCTAAGGTTGTATTGGTCAGGAATGCGCTTCCACCGGCCTGCATCCGCTCCATGATCGTTTTGTTCAAGGCGTTGAGCGCTTCCTCATTGCCCGCAAGCTCCCTGGGCACGTAGCGGAAGCACACGATCGACAGTTTTCCTTTGGACCGCAATTCCAAATCGGGGGTAGCTTCGATTCTTTGCTCCAGATAACGGGCGAGTGCAATCTGCCGGGCGATCTGGTTCTGGAGGCCCGACGTTCCGGCATGCGCGAGAGTGACCCAAAGTTTCAACGCGCGAAATCCGCGGGTTTGCTGAAAGCCGTACTCGGCAAACCAGGGAAGGTTGCCTATTCCTTTGCCCGGCTCGGTTCGGACGTAAGGAGGAACGAGCGAGAAAGCGTCGCGAAGCAGCGCACCATCGCGCACCAGAACACATCCGCATTCGACCGGCACCGAAAGCCATTTGTGGGGATCGAGAGCGATTGAATCGGCGCGTTCGATGCCGCGAAAGAGAGGCTTGGAATTGGGATCGAGCACTGCCGCCGCGCCATATGCGCCATCGATGTGCAGCCGTAGGTTCGATTCCGATGCCACGTCAGCCAGGGCATCTAACGGATCAATGGCGCCGGTCTGGACGCTGCCTGCGCTGGCGACGATGCAGAATGGATACAACCCGTGCTGGCGGTCCTCCTGTATCGCCTGCCGCAGCGCATCCAAAGATATCCGGCAGTCTTCATCGATCGCGATCCAGCGGATGGAATCCGATCCGAGGCCCAATAGTTCGATGGCTTTTTGGACGCAGGTATGAACTTGCGTGGAGGCGTAGACGCGAAGTTTGGCGTGGGCGCCGGAAATGCCTTGCCGTCGCACGTCGATTCCAAGTTGGACCAGCGCCCGATGCCGGGCTGCCGCCAAGGCCGTCAGAGATGCGGCCGAACCGCCGCTTACCAGCAGGCCGGCGCCGCCGTCGATTGGGAATCCGAGAAGCTGCATGAGCCATCGGATCACACAGTGCTCCAGATAAATGGCCGCGTGATCGCCGCCGGCGCAACTGGGATTCATGGCTGCCGCGAGGATCTCCGTGATTACGGCCAGCATGTCAGGCGGCGAATTCACCCAGCCAAAGAAGCGCGGGTGACCGTTCCCCATGGGGTGAGGCAGTATTTGCTGTCCAAGGAAACGCAGGATTTCGTCGGCCGATAACGGAATCGCGGGCAGAGGCAAGTTCATGAGGGCCTCGCGTTCGCTCTCCTCCATCCGCTGGAAGACGGGCCGGCGTGGAAGCTCGGCAAAGTAACGGGCGGCCATGTCGACGGCCTGGTGGCCTAATCTGCGAAACTCCTGCTCACTTAATTGCACGGCGTTTTCCTCCGCTATTGTGTTGGGCCGGGGCCGTCCGATGCCGCAGTTGCCCGGGATGGCCGGTGACGTCCATGGCGAGGTAATATTCGCAGCGATTGCGGCGATCGGGATTCTCGAATTCGTGAACGCAGTCACCAGCGTAGTAAATGCTGTCACCCCGGTTCAGCTGATAGACCTCGCCGTCAATCGTGAGCCGCAGCGTGCCGCGTTCTACGGCAACATACTCGCGTGAGCCGGGATTGTGGGGCAGAAAAGCGCCGGCGTTTACGCCCGGAGACAGCGTGGTACGCATGAATTCGAACTCGACATTCGGCAAAACCGGCGAAAGAATACGGCGCTCCCAGCCGGACGGATCGACAGCCCGGTCCTGCTGTTCGGCACGCAAGAGCACCACTCGTCCTTCCTTTTCTTCAGAAGCCAGGAGCCGCGCGATGGAGGCGCCGAGTCCGGTCGCGATCTGATCGAGAATCAGAACCGAGGGAGCTTTTTCGCCGCGCTCGACGGCCGAGAGCATGGAGCGGCTTACTCGCGCTTTTCGCGCAAGTTCTTCGAGCGACAGGCTACGCCGCGCACGCTCCTTACGGATGCGATTTCCCAGCTCCGCTAGCTGGAGTCCAGGCGGTGGTGATTTAGCGCTCATCCTCTTTAGAGGACATTATTCCTCTATAAAGGATGGTAGCAAATCATTCCAAGCTGCGCACAATGGCGCGGATGTGGATTTTCGCAGCGTCGATATGCGCGAAGTCTGTGTTGGTTTCGTCGAAGATCAACGAGAGATCCGTGCCAGCCAGCACGATCGCATCCACCGGCAGCTGGTGGGCGATTTGCGAGAGAATGGCTCGTCCTTCGCTGGCGCCTTCGACGGTCTGCATGTAGGCCTGGTGGATGGCGTCCACTTGATCGGGGACGACCACGTCGATTCCTTCGAGCATGCCGAACATACGGGACTCGACGACGAAACGGGTGCCGAACAAGGCTACTCGCTGGTAGCCGCGCGCATGAATCTCGGCAGCGACTTCCTCGATGATGTTCACCAATGGGAGCGGCGAAATCTTTTGGAGCTCGCGGATACAGATGTGCGGAGTGACGGCCGAGATCGCGGCTAGTTCCGCTCCACCGCGCGCGAGCCGGTCGATGAGGCGGGCGAAATACTGAGCTAATCCGGCGCGGTCGTCTCGCTGGACGTCGCCGAGTACGCGGTCCATGTCGGCATGGATGACTAACAACTCGCCAGCGTGCGCCTTGGCCAGCTCGCGGTAATAGTGAATCGTCGCGCCAGGGCCCAGACCGCCGATCAATCCCAGATTTCGCATACCTACGATTTTCGCAGTCCGGCGAAATCGGTATTTGAGTGTACTGTCCCTAATTAAGCCAGACGAAGCGGGAGAGCTCGCGGTCTTTGCGCGCGCGGTCGACCGGGAAGGCCTGGTTGTGCATCACGATGTAGACGCCGGGCGGGAGCACGCGCACCGCGAACAGCGCTTCGGTCAGGTTTTGCAAGCCGTCACTCGATTCAAAGCCCAAGGGCGTCATGGCGCCGGTGAGGACGACGGGCACGGCCAGATTAGACAGACTCTTTTGAAGCAGAAGTCCGGTTTCGATCATGGTGTCGGTTCCGTGCGTGATTACGATGGGAGCGGGATCTTTCAGCTTCTCGCGCACAGCTTCGAGAACACGGGCGCGATCGGCATCGGTCATCTCCAGGCTGTCCTTATTCATCAGGTGCGTGACCTGAATGTCGGCATCGGGCAGACGGAGCAAGCGAAAATAGCGGTCGATCTTAGTGTCGAGATTTTGGACGTTGCCGGTCTGCTCGGAATAGACCTTCTCAATGGTGCCGCCGGTCGCAATGACGTAGATCTTCTGCATTTACGACTGGAGTTTTCGGAGCACTGCTACCACGACATTTCCGACCACTTCCAAGCTATGCGCGCTGACTTTGTCGATGGTGTCCTTTTCATCGTGCCGGTAGGCATTGTTGGGGCCGTAATCGAAATCGATGAGGTCGAGCGCGTTGACGCCCTTGCGGACGAAGGGCATGTGATCGTCTTCCATTGGAGTCGCGGAATCAAGAAAATATTTGCCGTAGCCAAGATCGTTGGCCGTTTGCCAGACCAGGCGCAGCAGCGATCGAGAAGAGTTGGTGTCTTCGAGGATGCCGAGATCCTTATCGCCGATCATATCCACGTTGATGAGGGCTTTGATGTGCGCGAGCATTCCATCGCTCGACCATTTGTCGGCAAGGTGGCGGCTGCCATAGATGCCATTGGTGTCAGACCATTCGCCAAAGGCCTCTTCGCCCTCGAAGAAGACCAGGTAGATATCATCCACGTGCGACATCGAGTTGACGACGCGGGCTAACTCCAGCAGGAATCCGGTGGAAGCGCCGCCATCGTTGGCGCCGACGAAGATACGGCCAGGCATCGGCTTGGTATCGAAATGTCCGGTGATGACGATAGCGCGGCCGGATGGGCCGGGAAATTTCGCGATGATGCTGCGCATGTTGACGGGGCCCGCGGGAGTCCGCGCGGTAAAAGCGTCGTAAGAAAGCTGGCAGTGCAGCGGCTTCAATTGCGATTCGATGTAGGCTTGCAGTTTTTGATTGGCCGCGGAGCCGGGCGGGAGCTGGCCGAAGGCGACTGCCTTACGCGTGAACTCGAGCGCGGACGATCCGCTGAAGTCGGCGGCCAAGGCTGTAGAGGCGAACAGGATCAGGAGCGCTTTCGTGCGGTACATATATATCCCAGTGTAAAATTCCGTTCGCGATCAAGCGAATCGAACCAGGGCAGCACCAGGGCGGGAGGCGCCAGGAACAAAGCCGCCACGAAGAACAATGGGCCGCGAAAAAACTGCAGGCCATTGAGGAGCCGGCGGGCAATCAAGCGGAAATATCCGCCCACCGGCTGGATGTCGAACTCAGAAAAGCCGGCTTTGGTCAGCAAATAGGCCACTCCATGCCGCGTGTAACGAAAATAATCGTGCGGCGACTGATGAACCTCCCACTCATGCGGAACGATGAGCAACAGACGTCCGCCGGGCTTCAGCGTGCGCTCGATCTCCCGCAGGGCGCAGCCTGGTTCGCGGACGTGCTCCAGAGTCACGATGTTGATACAGGCGTCGAAGGATGCTTCGCGAAAAGGGAGCGCAGTGAGATCGGCGATGGCATCCAGCTTTCCGTAATCCCAAGCCGCGTCTCCGACGGCGAGGTCGATGGCGATATAGCGCAGGCCCAGGAAATATTTCGCGTGAACCCGCTCGCCCGCACCGGCATCGAGCACGCTAGCCTCCGGAGAAAGCGCGGCCGCAAAACCGGAGAGCGAGTCATCAATCGCGGATTCGAAGTGCAGAATATGACGCCGCAAAAAGCCCGGCAGACGACGCTCGATGGCCTGATAATTCAAGCTTTCTTGCGCGCCTCCACCATGATCGTGGAACCGGCGCCGCAAGCGGCTTCAAACAAAGTGAACGGCAGGGAGGCCAGCACGATGCCGAAGTAGAGCAGATCTTTGGTCAGCTTCAGCGTCGAGGATTCGCGGATCTTGCGAACGCGTCGCGCCATGGGGTCGAGGCCGGGCGCAAGGCTGGAGGCGAGTCCGGCGGGATTATCGCGCAGCGAGAAGTGCTTGCGGCGGACCACTTCGAGGCCGCAATATTCCAGCAGATGCTCGAGGTCGCGCTGTCGATAGTTCACCAGGTGGCGGGGAACGTCCACGCCATTCCAATGCTCGCCGAAGATCAGGAACTGCCAGGAGGAGGCATTGGGCACTTGCACGATCAGCCTTCCACCGGGAACCAGGAGATCGCGGGCGGATCGCAAGTAGCCGACGGGATCGTGCAAGTGTTCCACCACGTGGAACATGGTGACGATGGCGCAGCCGCCGCGCTCGATGGGCGATTTCGCGAGGTCGCCACAAACCACCGCGACACGATTCTGGTTCCAGGCGGTAGTAGCGGCAGAGTGCGAGGTTTCGAGGCCCAGCACCGGCAATCCGCGCTCGCGCAGCATCTTGAGGAACAGGCCGCCGCCGCAGCCGACGTCCACAACCAGGCCATTTTGGCCGGAATCTTCAATAGCCCGCATCACAAAATTGACATGATCGCGCAGGACGAAACGGCGGTAGGCCTCTTCGATGCGCGAGGCGGCGCCGGCGTCGGGCTGATACCAATATTCGCCGGGATAATAGGCGGAAAGTTCTTGGGGCGATGGACGCGGTTCGAGGCGAATGAGGCGGCAGGTCTTGCATTCAACTACCAGGAAGCTTTTGTCGGTGGTGTGATAGAGCCGGTCGCCCGCGCTGAACAGCGTGCGCACGCCGGTCTCCCCGCAACCGGGGCATTCCATTCTCAGATCGCTCGTTCCGTCAGTTCCTTCAGCGGAATCCGATGTTCCATAATCAGCGCTCTTACTTCGCGAGAGGAAAGCTTCCTTATGCGGTTTAGACTGCGCCGTTTCGCGAGCATCTTGGGAAGAAGCATCAGAGCCGCCAAGTCGCCCTTCAGGAGCGCCAGCGCGGCTCGTATTTTTCCGGTCAACCCCGGATAACGGCCCACTTCCCCCTGTTGTGTCGCGGCCGCCCAAAGGCCCGCCGCCAATCTGGCCAGGTAATACGCGCCGTTCAGCCAAAGCAGACTCCAGGGAAAAAGCTTGGCTGCCAGCAGGACGCGGTTCCTTTCGATGAGTACCAGCCTGCGCTCGGATCGCAATCCCAGTGTGGCGCCGCGGTGATGCAGGACTCGGGCGTCCGGCATATAGAGGCATTTCCAGCCGGCGATTCTAGCCCGCAACCCCAACTCGGCGTCATCGGCGTAAGCAAAAAAATCCTCGTCAAATCCACCAACCTGGTCGAGCATCGCGCGCCGGTACATGGCCGCGCAGCCATCCGGCCAAAGCACTTCTTCGATGCGATCATACTGACCGGCGTCCAGTTCGCCAGTGCCCCTCCCACGGTTTTGGCCATCGGGATAAATCAAATGGCCGGCTTTATCGATACGGCGCGGATCCTCGTGAACCAGAATTTTCGAAGCGGCCATCCCTATTTCGGGACGGCCTTCAAAAGCGCGAACCAGAGCGGCCAGCCAACCGGGCTCCGCTTCGGCGTCGTTATTCAGCAGCGCGACAAACTCGGAGTCGGACGCGGCGAATCCCTGGTTATTTCCGGCACAGAATCCAACGTTAACCTCATTACGAAGGAGTTTTAACCGGAAAGTGGGATTCCCGGGAAACTCCCGCAGCGCCATTTCCGATGAACTGTCGTCAGATCCATTGTCTACCACGATCACTTCAAACGGCTGCTCTAACTTTTGTCGACTAAGTGATTGCAGGCACGACCTCAACAGATCGCGGCGATTCCAGGTCGCCACTACCACCGAGATCGTCCCCGTTCGGTAACTTTTCACCGACTGTAGTATTATAACCGTAAGTTAACCAGTAACTTGCTATGTTTTCCGTTGGTGAGACGCTACAACGTGCGCGTCTCGAACAGGAACTCGCAGTAGCCACTGTCGCCGCGCGCACAAAAATCAATGCAAAGTACCTGGAGGCGATCGAAGCCAACGACCGCGGCAGTTTGCCGAGCGGTTTTTTTTATAAAAGCTTCGTTCAGCAGTATGCCAGGACATTGTCATTAGACACGAAAGAGATCGACGCCGAGATCGATCGCGTGTTAAGCGCAGACGCCCCTCTGCCATTGCCCGGTCAGGACAATCCAACATGGAAAGAAGTTCCTCCAGTGGTGTTGTCATCGGGGTTTAGGAGATCGAGGATTTATGCATCGTTGGCCGGTTTGATTTTGATGCTGGGGGCTTGTTCCGGCATTTACGGCTGGTGGTATCGGGGGCAAACCGCGCAGGAAGTGAACGTTCCTGTATCTCTCGCGCCGGCACAAGCGGCGCCCGAATCGCGGCCGCCTGCCGAATCTCAGCCGGCCAAACCTCAGCCGGCTATAGTGCAACAACCGGCTCCGCCGGCGCCGGCGGGCGCGAAAGTCATGTTGGAGTTGTTGGCGCACGAAGCGACGTGGCTTTCGGTTTCTTCGGACGGGAAGCCGGTGTTCTCGGGAATTCTGGCGGAGAATCAGAGCAAAACGGTGGCCAGCCCGCAGAACGCCGAGATGCGCGTGGGCAACGCGGCCGGGATCGAGGTGCGATTGAACGGCAAGCTGCTTGGTCCGCTGGGCCGTCGAGGGCAAGTCCTGGTGGTGGTGTTCAAGGGCGACAATTTCCAGATCATGCCGCCGGCGAAGGACCAGCCCGATGAATAAGGCGGGTCAGGGGACCCGCCGCGGAACTAAAGCGGGTCAGGGGACCCGCTGCGGACCAGGGGGTCCGCCCCACTTACTTACTGAATCTGGCCGGCTTTCTGGGGCTCTTCCCGGCGCTGGGCGCGAGTCATGCGTTTGCGCTGGCGCTCGATACGCAGCAACTCCTTGCGGCGGCGGATTTTGATCGAGTCATCCACCTTGCGCCAGAACTTCAGGAAGTAGCCGATGGCGGACGCCATGCCGAACACGACCACGCCCCACATCCACAGCATGGCGAAACCAGTCAATTGCTCCCATCGAATGCTCAGGAGTACCATCGAAATGGCGATCACTTGCGTGATCATTTTCGTTTTGGCCAAATCGCTGGCGTGGATGGTGTAGCCCTCGGCGGCGGCAATGCTGCGCAATCCGGTAACGGCGAATTCGCGGCCGATGATCAGAACCACCATCCAGGCGGGCACGCGGTGGATTTGCACGAGAGAAACCAGGGCGGCCGAAATGAGAAGCTTATCGGCGATGGGATCGAGCAGCATGCCCACGGTTGTGATCTGTCCCCAGCGCCGTGCAAGATAGCCATCCAAAAGATCGGTGGCGGCGGCGATCAGAAAGATGGACAAGGCCAGGAATTCATTGCTGACCAGGACCACACTGTGCCATTCGATCCGAAGGTCTTGCTCCACCAGGACGACCACCAGGAATGGAACGAAAAAGATCCGAAGAATGGTGAGCAAGGTCGGCAAATTCATCGGGTGTCCCTGTTACGACTCGGGAATTCCTGATGCCAGAATATCATTCCACGATGTAGTCGGTAAGCCGGCGCTTTACGGATTCCGGCACTTCGGCTTCGATTTCGCAAGAATCGCCTTCGTAGCGGCTGGAGAGTACCCGGGCGCGCTCGTGCAGCAGGTGAATAAGCGAGCCCTCACTGGCGGGGAGCCGGAAGGTGGCTTGCGATAGGGGATCGAGAGGCAGCTCGCGATCGATGAGCGTGAGCAACTCGTTGAATCCGGCGCCGGACCGGGCGGAAACGGCCAAAGCTTGCCAGCCGGCGGGCGCCTTGACCTCGCCCAGGAGCCGCTGCGCGAGGCTCTCCGATGCCTCGCCGGAATCAGGCAGTAAATCCATTTTGTTGAGTACCAGGATCTGCCGGGTCTGATCCGCGCCGATTTCCGAGAGAACCTTGAGCACGTGCGCGGTCTGGTGGGGAGCGTAGGAAGACGACGCATCCACGACGTGCAGCAGCAGTGAGGCTTCGGTCACTTCTTCGAGCGTGGCGCGGAAAGCTTTCACCAGGGTAGTGGGCAGATTGCGGATGAAGCCGACGGTGTCGCTCATCAGAACCTTGCGGCGCGACGGCAGCTCGACATGGCGAACCGTGGGGTCGAGCGTGGCGAACATGCGCTTGTCAGCCAGGACTTCGGCGCCGGTGAGCCGGTTGAAGAGAGTCGACTTTCCGGCGTTGGTGTAGCCTACCAGCGCAATGGTGGCCAGCGGCACCGATTGGCGCTGGTGTCGTTGGACGCCACGTCCGCTGCGGACATGTTCGAGCTGATCGTTCAGTTTCTTGATCCGGCCGTGGATGCGCCGGCGATCTGTTTCTAATTGCGTTTCGCCGGGCCCTCTGGTTCCGATGCCGCCACCCAGCCGGGACATTTCGACGCCTCGGCCGGTGAGCCGCGGCAGCAGATAGTTCAACTGGGCAAGTTCCACCTGGAGCTGCCCTTCACGGGTACGGGCGCGGCGCGCGAAAATATCGAGGATCAACTGCGTGCGGTCGAGAATTTTGCAATCCAGCGCGCTCTCGAGATTGCGCTGCTGGGTGGGAGTGAGATCCGAATCAAAGATGACAACGTCCAGTTCCTGGGCGGCAACAATGTTGTGGAGCTGCTCCAGTTTGCCCGATCCAATCAACGTCGCCGAATCCGGAGCTTCCCTGGATTGGACGATGGTGTCTTCCACCGCAGCCCCGGCGCTTTCAGCCAGCGCCTTCAATTCTTCCAGCGATTCTTCGGGAGTATAAGAGATGTGATCCGCGCCGCGACGGGAACGCGATTTTAATTCCACCCCGACCAAGATCGCGCGTTCCTGTCCTCGAACTGCCAAAACGGGCCGCTATTCCTCGACTGGTTCCGCGGACGAAGAGGGAGGCGGAGGGCCGCCAGTGGGAGCGCCTGGCGAAGAAGGATGGGCGCCGGCGGTCGCATGGAAGGGTTTGGAGACCACCACCGTCGAAATCGCGTGTTTGAAGATCAACTGCTCCTGATTGTTCGTCTCAAGCACAACAGAGTACTTGTCGAAGCTTTTGATGCGGCCGGAAAGCTTTACACCGCTCATCAAATATATTGTGAGGAAGGTTTTATCCTTACGCGCATTATTTAGAAAAGCCTCCTGGATGTTTTGTGCCAGCTTTTCCATAGGAGTGTTCCTTTGGCCGGGCTTGGGCTCGTTGTCTTGAATGGTAATCCCTCCACCCCTAGAGAACGGGGCGGTTACTGCCATGATAGCGCAACTACCCAGGGCTCATTTCGACGTCGCTAGCGCCTTGGCGACGATCTCCTCGACGTCCGCCATCAGACCGGAGCGGTGGCGTTTTCGCGTATCAAGCCGAATTAATACACGGCGCGGCGCGCTTCGCGGGCTTTGGTCGAGAGCGAGAATCGCGGGTCGGCGGGGGCGCTGCCTTCGATCTGCGAGGTCACGTATTCGCCGACCATCGGGCCATGCTTGAATCCGTGCCCCGAGCCGCCGCCTACCAGCCAGACATTATCGAAATCGGGATGGCGATCGATCAGGAAATCGCCGTTGGAGGTGTTTTCATACTGGCAAACGCGCGATTCGACCAGCGGCGCATAAGTGAGCCCAGGGAAGCGCTCGGCCAGGAAGGCGCGGGCGTCTCGAAGGCCGGTGACCGCACGATCGCCGGAGTCGGGATCGAACTCAGGACCATGCCGGTCAAAAGCCAGTTTGAAGCCGCGATTTTCCAGGTCCGGAAGCGAGTAGCCGCCGCGTTCGTCGGTGAAATCGAGCCAGGCCGGCATAAGGGGAGCTGCATATTGCGGGTCACCGGGTGGTACACCGAAGAAGAAGACCTCCTGGCGAGTAGGCCGGATGCGGCCTTTGAGCACCGCCGGGAAAAGCTTCGGCAGCCATGGACCGCAGGCATAAACAATCGTACCGGCACGGATGTGGCCTGCTCCGATGCGAAGCGTGCCATCGTCCGGAGGCAGAGCCTCTTCGCGGAAATAGTCGACGCCGTTCCGAATGGCCTGGTCGACCACGGCCCGCACGGCCCTGCGCGCTAACAAAACACCACTGTCGGGTTCAAAAATCCCTTCGCGTGCGGAAGGAAAGGAAAACTGTGGGAACCTGGCTCCGATATCGGAATGCGTTAGGGATTGAAACGGGACGCCGTACTTTTCAAGCGCCGCCCGGGTTTGCGCGGCGGTGGGATCGCCGGGAGGACAAGTCCAAAGCACACCGGTACGCTCGAATAGCTCCGGGCGATTGGCTTCAGCGAACAAGCCCGTCCAGAGCGTGAGCGAGCGCTGGGCCCAGAGGGTGTAAATATCGTTCGGACCATAAGCTGCCCGAATGATGCGCGATTCCCCGCCCGAGCTGGCGCGGCCGTTTCCGGCGCCATAGGCGTCCAACAATGCTACCGATCGGCCGGTACGCCGCAATAGGTAAGCGGCCCAAGACCCGAAACTCCCGGCGCCAATGACGGCGACATCGTACGAGCCGGACGATGATATAGAGTCAGGCAAAAACCGTTCCCCCTTCCATCTCTTTGGCGCGCCGATACACCAGATCGGCGGCGGCCACGTCCTCTACCGCCATGCCGAGCGATTTGAAGATGACGATTTCGTCCTCGCCGGTTCGGCCGAGGCTGGGATTCGCGGTGACCTGGCCCAACTCGGCGGCAATGCGGTCCGCGTCGAAACGGCCTTCCTGGATGCCCATCACGATGTCGCCGGATTCCTGGAGCGCGGCCGCTCGTGAGTCGACAATCACGCGTGCGCGGGCGACCAGTGCCGGATCCATCTCGCGTTGATTCGGCCGGCAGGCGCCCACTGAAATCACACAAGCGCCAGGCTTCACCCAGGCGTCGGAGATCACCGGCGTGGGCGAGGCCGTTACCAGGACGATGATGTCCGCGCCTTCGACGGCGGCTTGGGCGCTTTCGACATGGCGAAGCGGAACGCCGCGAGAATCGCCCACAAACTTTCGGGCGTGCGATACCGTAGGGCTCCAGCAGCGGATATCGGAGAGTTTTCTAACCAGCGAAAGCGCCTGCAGATGGCTGCGAGCCTGGACACCGGAGCCGATGATCGCCAGCTTGTGTGCGTCCGGCAGCGCGAGATAACGGGCCGCCACAGCGGAGACGGCCGCCGTTCTGGCTTCGGTGATAAAACGTCCGTCCATGGTGGCCAGCATCGCGCCGGTGGCGGGATCGAGCAGAATGATGGTCGCCAGGTGCGATGGCAGTCCTTTATGTGCGTTGTCGTGATAGACGGTGACCAGCTTGGCGCCCATGGCGGCCGGTTCCAGGATGTAAGCGGGCATGCTGGCGTAGATTCCGCCGGGCGTTTCGATAACCGTGCGGACAGGTTGCTTTACCTGACCCGCCGAGAACGCGGTGACAGCCGACTCCATGACATCGATGAGGTCTGCCATGGATAGGACGGCGCGGACGTCCGCTTCGCTCAGCCAAATGGCCATATGTCAGACAGTGTGGCACAGCGAATGAGCATTAGCTAAGAAGGTGTCGAGAGGAGTCTCGACACGGCACGCACGAGTGATGGTGCTGAAAAAGTAAGTGCGAGCAGGCTGAAGGTCGCCTGAATCAGTTTCCCTGGGATTCTTTTTTCTGTGGGCTGGAGTTTTGGGGGCCGACGGTGGGCCCCTG